>LFRM01321474.1_pt1 | contig 17950 bp, 32 predicted proteins | sample 618341 | NCBI WGS metagenome assembly LFRM01 (sample SAMN03654438, study PRJNA283298) | anaerobic digester metagenome | isolation source: pool of bioreactors CSTR01a, CSTR02a, and CSTR03a thermophilic anaerobic... | place: Denmark: Kgs. Lyngby | collected 2014-05-21 | reverse complement strand
TTCATAACTTCTTTTCTTCCAGATGGATCTAACATAGCAGTAGCTTCATCAAATATTATACACTTAGGCTTCATAGCTATTATTCCCGCAATAGCTACCCTTTGCTTTTGTCCTCCTGATAATAAGTGTGGCTGTCTATCCCTTAATTCATACATTCCTACACTTTTTAAAGACTCTTTTACCCTAGTTCTTATTTCACTAGGTTCTATCCCTAAATTTTCAGGTCCAAAAGCAACGTCTTCCTCAACAATAGTAGCTACTATTTGATTATCTGGATTTTGGAAAACCATGCCTGCTGTTTGTCTAATATCCCATAAGTTTTCTTCTTGATTAGTGTTAAGACCATTTATGTATATTTCTCCACTAGTAGGTGTTAATATAGCATTTAAGTTTTTTGAAAGTGTCGATTTTCCAGAACCATTATGTCCTATTATTACAACAAACTCTCCTTCTTTTACATCTAAAGATAGATTATCTATAGCTTTAAATGCACTCTCTTCTGTCACATACTCAAAAGAAACATTGTTAACTTTTATAATATCATTCATATCCTCATACTCCTTTTGTAAGTATAGTTCTAATAAATTGTATTATAACACAAATATTAACAAAATTATCATAGATAAAAAAATAGGACTAGGCATTAAGCCTAATCCTGTTTATACTATACTAATTCTATTAGAGCCATTTCAGCAGCGTCGCCTCTTCTTGGTCCTATTTTTATTATTCTAGTATATCCACCGTTTCTCTCAGCATACTTTGGAGCTATGTCAGTGAATAAGTTATTTACTACTGTTTCATCCATAACGTAAGCTAAAACTTGTCTTCTAGCGTGAAGATCTCCTCTCTTAGCAAGAGTTATCATCTTCTCAGCCATTCTACGAGTTTCTTTAGCTCTAGTAACTGTAGTTTCTATTTTTCCATTTCTTAGTAAGTCAGTTACTAAGTTTCTTAACATAAGATTTCTGTGAGCAGTTACACGTCCTAATTTACGGTACTTAGCCATGCTTATCCCTCCTTTGCTCTTACTCTTCGCTTGGTTTAAGATTTAATCCTAGTTCTTCTAACTTTTGGATTACTTCTTCTAATGATTTTTTACCTAAGTTTCTAACTTTCATCATATCTTCTTCAGACTTATTAGCTAACTCTTCAACTGTGTTGATTCCCGCTCTCTTTAAACAGTTGTATGATCTAACTGATAAATCTAATTCTTCGATAGTCATTTCTAGAACTTTTTCCTTTTGGTCCTCTTCTTTTTCTACCATTATTTCAACGTTGCTTACATGCTCAGTTAAATCAATGAATAGATTTAAATGCTCAACTAAAACTTTAGCAGCTAGTGAGATTCCTTCTTGAGGATTTATACTTCCATTAGTCCAAACTTCAAGTATTAATTTGTCATAATCTGATTTTTGACCAACTCTAGTGTTTTCTACATGGTAGCTAACTTTTTCAACTGGAGTATATATTGAGTCTACAGGAAGAACTCCTATAGGCATATGCTCAGTCTTGTTTTCTTCAGCAGATACATAACCTCTACCTTTGTCTACAATTATTTCCATATTAAACTTAGAATTTTCATCTAGCGTAGCTATGTGTAAATCCTTGCTTATTACTTCAACATCTGCAGGACATATTATGTCAGCACCAGTTATTGTACATGGTCCTTTTGCTTCTATCTTAAGCGTTCTGCTACCTTCACCATCTATAGTTGCAGATAGCTCTTTTAACGCTAATATTATTTCTGTAACATCTTCCTTAACTCCAGGTACAGTTGAGAATTCGTGAAGAACTCCATCTATTCTTATAGAGTTAACTGCTACACCTGGTAAAGAAGATAGTAATATTCTTCTTAAAGCATTACCTATAGTTATTCCATAACCTCTTTCTAGAGGTTCTATAACGAATTTACCATATCTATGGTCTTCGCTAACTTCTATTATATCTACTCTTGGTTTTTCTATTTCTATCATGGACAAAACCCTCCTTAAAATTTATTAATCCACTGAGGGTAAACAAAATCTTAAAATATTGTTTATAACTATACTTATTACTTAGAGTAAAGCTCTATTATTAAGTGTTCAGCTATTTCAAGATCTATATCTTCTCTTCCTGGATTAGCTACAACTGAAACAGTCATGTTTTCTAAGTTAGCATCTAACCACTTAGGAGCTATTCTTGAGTTGTTTTCTACTAATCCTTTGAACTTAACAGAAGACTTAGATGTTTCTTTAACTGCTATAACGTCTCCGTTAGCAACTGTTAAAGAAGGTATATCTACCTTATGTCCGTTTAAAGTGAAGTGACCGTGTCTTACTAATTGTCTAGCTTCTTTTCTAGATGAAGCTAATCCCATTCTGTAAACTACGTTGTCTAATCTTCTTTCTAATAAACTTAATAAGTTTTCCCCTGTTATACCAGGCATTTTTTCTGCACGTTCATATAAGTTTCTAAATTGAGTTTCTAAAACTCCGTATATTCTCTTAACTTTTTGTTTTTCTCTTAATTGTAATCCATAGTTAGATAATTTCTTTCTCCCTTGTCCATGTTGTCCTGGAGCATAGTTTCTCTTAACTACAGCACACTTGTCAGTATGACATCTGTCACCTTTAAGGAATAATTTCATTCCCTCTCTACGACATTGTCTACATGATGCACCTGTATATCTTGCCATTATTTACACCTCCTATTATACTCTGTATGTTATTACACTCTTCTTCTTTTTGGTGGTCTACATCCGTTGTGTGGTATTGGAGTAACATCTTTTATCATTGTTACTTCTAATCCAGTTGCTTGTAAAGCTCTTATAGCAGCTTCTCTACCAGAACCTGGTCCTTTTACGAATACTTCTACAGTTCTTAATCCGTGTTCCATTGCAGCTTTAGCAGCAGTTTCAGCAGCCATTTGAGATGCGAATGGAGTTGCTTTTCTTGATCCTTTGAATCCTAATTGTCCAGAACTTGCCCAAGATAATGCATTACCGTGAACGTCTGTTAAAGTTATTATAGTATTGTTAAAAGTTGATTGTATGTGAGCATGTCCACGTTCTATGTTTTTACGCTCTCTTCTTCTAACACGAGTAACTTTCTTTTTTGGTTTAGCCATTTTTCTTCCCTCCTCTTCTAGTTATTACTTATTACTTCTTCTTCTTACGAGATACAGTCTTTCTAGGACCTTTTCTAGTTCTAGCGTTAGTCTTAGTTCTTTGACCTCTTAAAGGAAGACCTTTTGCATGTCTCATTCCTCTGTAACACTTGATATCTCTTAATCTCTTTATATTTAAAGCTATTTCTCTTCTTAAATCACCTTCAACTAAGAAATCATTGTCTATTATCTTTCTTAACTCGTTAACTTGCTCTTCAGATAAGTCTTTGATTCTTACGTTAGGATCTATGTCAGCTTTAGCTAATATTTCGTTAGCAGTTGCTTTACCTATACCGTAGATATATGTTAAGCCTATTTCTGCTCTTTTTTCTCTAGGTAAATCTACCCCAGCTATTCTTGCCATTAGTTTGCACCTCCTACAACTTAACTTTTTTTACTTTTTTCATTTTTAAATTTTCACATTAAAAATAAAGTCCGATTAATGCTTTTTAAAATTCCAAAAGCTTTGTTAATTATCACAATATCATATTATACTATAATTTTTAACAAAATGCTAGAAGAATTTATTATCCTTGCTTTTGCTTGTGCTTAGGATTTTCACATATAACCATTACTTTACCTTTTCTTTTTATAACTTTACACTTTTCGCATATTGGTTTTACTGATGGTCTTACTTTCATTATTAATCCCTCCTTAGACTAGCATTGATAGTCTACTTCTTACGCCAAGTAATTCTTCCTCTTGTAAGGTCGTATGGAGAAAGTTCAACATTAACCTTATCTCCTTCAAGAATCCTTATGAAGTTCATTCTTAGCTTTCCAGAAATATGGCATAATACTTCATGTCCATTGTCTAATTTAACTTTGAACATGGCATTAGGTAGAGCCTCTGTAACTGTACCTTCTATTTCTATAACATCTTTTTTGGCCATTAACTAACCAAACCTCCATTCAATTAAGCTAAACAATGTTTAACTTATTAAGTTCAGCTCTTATAAAAGCATCTGTTATAGATTCTTTCGATTCTAATTTTTCCTTAACAACTTGATTAAGTACTTTATACTTTTGTAAGTGCTTAACTTTCTTTAGTTTAGGATTGTCAAGTTTTCTCTTTTTACCATCAGATATAAGAACATGTTCTTTATCGACTATCTTCACTATGAAAAATAATCTACCTGCATCTCTACCTGATGTATTGATTACAACTTGTCCTACACTTAAATCATTTGATAGCATTTGTTTCACCTACTTTTTTTGATTATAACCTTGTTAGAATTAAAGGTCCATCTTCAGTAATTGCTATCGTGTGTTCATAGTGAGCTGACTTTTTAGAGTCAATTGTAACAATTGTCCACCCGTCACCTAACATCTTAACGTGGAATTTACCCGCATTAACCATAGGCTCTATAGCAAGTACCATACCTTCTTTAAGTTTTGGCCCTTTACCTGGTGAACCATAATTAGGTATTTGAGGATCTTCATGTAGTTGTTTACCAACTCCATGTCCTACTAAATCTCTAACTACTGAAAAATTGTTTTTTTCTACGTGTGTTTGTATTGCGTGCGAAATATCAGAAAGTCTACATCCTAGTTTAGCAAACTTTAGTCCTTCATAGAAGCTTTCTTTCGTTACTTCTATTAATTTCCTATCTTCTTCAGATATTATGCCTACTGCATGTGTTTTTGCTGCATCTGCATGATATCCTTTATAACAAGCACCTATATCGATACTTATTATGTCACCTTCTTTTATTATCTTAGAACCAGGTATTCCATGTACAACTTCTTCATTTATAGAAGCGCATATAGAACCTGGATATCCATGATAACCTTTAAATGAAGGGACTGCATTATATTTTCTTATATGATTTTCAGCTATTCTATCTAACTCTAAAGTAGATATCCCCGGTTGAATAGCAGCTCTTAAAATCTCATGAGTTTCCGCTACTATCTTTCCAGATTCTCGCATCAACTCAATTTCTTGTTTAGATTTTAAAATAATCATTATTTTTCACTTCCTAGAGCATCCACTATATCTGCGAATACCTTATCTATAGATTGTTCACCATTTATGTTAGCTATTATACCTTCATTTGAATAATAATCAGCTAATGGCTTAGTTTCATCTAGATAAACTTGTATTCTCTTTGATACAGTTTCTTCATTATCATCTGCTCTTTGGTAAAGTTCTCCTCCACATACATCGCATGTTCCATCTACTTTTGGAGGGTTAAACTCAACATGGTAAGTAGCACCGCAAGATTTACATATTCTTCTTCCAACTGCTCTACCAACTAATATATCTTTATCAACTTCTATGTTGATAACTCTATCTAGTGCTAGGTCAACACTATTTAAGTATTGTCCTAATTGTTGAGCTTGAGCTACATTTCTTGGGAATCCATCTAACATGAATCCATTCTTACAGTCATCTTGAGATAATCTGTCAGTAACTAATCCTACAGTTAATTCATCAGGAACTAAAAGTCCTTGATCCATGTATTCCTTAGCTTTTTTACCAAGATCTGTACCTTCTTTTATATTCTTTCTGAATATATCTCCAGTTGATATATGAGGTATATTGTATTTTTCTACTATTCCTGCTGCTTGAGTACCTTTACCAGCACCAGGAGGTCCAAGTAATATTATTCTCATATTATCATCTCCAATTTATTTTAAGAACCCTTGATAAGTTCTCATTACTAAGTTTGATTCTAGCTGTCTCTTAAGTTCTAGTGCAACTCCAACTACTATCAGTAAAGATGTACCAGCCATACTTAAGTGTACTGCTGTAAACTTACTTCCTATAGAAGGTATTGTAGCTATAACAGCTAAGAATATAGCTCCTGCTAAAGTTAATCTTGATAATATTCTATTTAAATAATCCATTGTTGGCTTACCTGGTCTTATACCTGGTATAAATCCACCACTGTTCTTCATATTATTCGTTATATCTTCAGTATTGAAAGATATAGTCGTATAGAAATATGAGAAGAATATTATTAAAACAACTTGTATAGCTAAGTATATCCAGAATCCTGGCTCTCCTTGAGGAGATAAATACTTAGTTATAAATGCTTGAGCATCTTTACCCATAAATATTGCTATTGTTTGAGGGAAAGCTAACAATGAACTAGCAAATATAACAGGAATAACTCCTGATTGATTTACTTTCATTGGTATATGAGAGTTTTGACCTCCATATGTCTTTCTACCAACAACTCTTTTAGCATATTGAACAGGTATTTTTCTTGTTGCTTCTTGTATATATGTAACCGCAGCCACTGTAAGAAGAGCAACAATTAACATAATAGCAACTAACCATATAGAAGTACTTCCACTTTGTAGTTGTGCTATTATTTGTTTGATATCTTTAGGTATTCCAGCTATGATACCTATAAATATTATTATTGAACTTCCGTTTCCTAAACCTTTTTCAGTGATTTTATCACCTATCCACATTAACATTGTACTAGCAGATACTAGAGTTAATATAACCGTAACTATAAAAAATACACTATCTGTTTCTAAAGCACCTCTTATAAGTCCTAGCGTCATACCAGTTGCCTGAACAAGAGCTAGAGCTAATGCAATATACTTAGTGTATTTATTTATCTTTTTCTTACCTTCTTCACCAGACTTTTGAAGTTCTTCAAGACTTGGGAATCCGATAGTTAAAAGTTGTATTATAATTGAAGCAGTTATATAAGGACTTATCCCTAATGCGAATAAAGTAAAGTTACTAAAAGCTCCACCTGTAAACATATTATATAGGGAAAGAAGACCATTTCCGTCAACCATTCCCTTTATAATATCTCTGTTAACTCCAGGAACAGGAATAGTACATCCTATCCTAAAGATAACAATCATCATCAAAGTATATAAAATTTTTCTTCTTACATCTTTTATTTTAAAAGCTTGTTTTAAGTTTGACATAACGTTAAACTCACCTCTGCCCATAGGGCCAAGAGATCAGCAGATTAGATTAAACTAATTCTGCCTTTCCTCCAGCTTTTTCTATTTTTTCTTGTGCTGAAGCAGTAAACTTAGCAGCTTTAACAGTTACAGCTTTTTCTAAGTTACCTTCACCTAAGATTTTAACACCGTCTTTTTGTATTTTGCTTATTACTCCAGTTTCCTTAAGTAATTCTGCAGTTATTTCTGTTCCGTTTTCAAATCTGTTTAAAGTTTCTACGTTAACAAGTGTGTAAACTTTCTTGAATGGATTCTTGAATCCTCTCTTAGGAAGTCTTCTGTAAAGTGGCATTTGTCCACCTTCGAATCCAACTCTAACTCCACCACCTGAACGAGACTTTTGACCTTTTTGTCCACGTCCTGAAGTTTTACCTTGTCCAGTAGCAGTACCTCTACCTAATCTCTTTTTAGAAGAAACTGCACCTTCAGCAGGTCTTAATTCATGTAACTTCATGGATTGCACCTCCTTGAGTAATTATTTCGTTTATTATTCAGCTATTTCAGTAACTTCTACTAAGTGACTTATTTTAGCTATTATACCTCTCATTTGAGCGTTGTCTTCTTTAACAACTACTTGCTCTCTCTTCTTTAATCCTAACGCTTCTACGTTCTTTCTTTGGTTAGGAGTAGTTCCTATTGTACTTCTAACTAATTTGATTTGTAATTTAGCCATTTTTTACTACCTCCTTACCCTAGAAGATCTTCTACTTTTTTACCTCTAAGTTTAGCTATATCTTCAGCTGTTCTTAAAGATTTTAAACCTTCTATTGTAGCATTTACCATGTTTCTTGGGTTGTTAGTTCCTAAAGATTTAGCTCTAACATCCTTTAATCCAGCTAATTCAAGTACAGCTCTAGCAGGTCCCCCAGCTATAACCCCTGTACCTTGACTTGCAGGCATTATTAATATTTTTCCAGCACCAAAATGTCCGTGAGTTTGGTGAGGTATAGTAGTACCAACCATAGGTACTTCTATTAAGTTTTTCTTAGCATCTTCAACTGCTTTTCTTATAGCATCTGGTACTTCCATAGCTTTACCAGTACCTATACCAACGTGTCCGTTTTCATCTCCAACTACTACTAAAGCTGCGAATCTGAAGTTTCTACCACCTTTAACAACCTTAGTAACACGTCTTACTTCAACAACTTTTTCTTGAAGATCTAGTTGTCTTGCATCTATTGGCTTACGACGTAGCATTATTTTCCCTCCTTTGTATTAGAACTTAAGTCCAGCTTCTCTAGCACCTTCTGCTAATTCTTGAACTCTTCCGTGATATAAGTATCCACCTCTGTCAAATACAACTTCAGTTATACCTTTCTCTACAGCTTTCTTAGCGATAAGTTCTCCAACTTTTCTAGCTGTCTCTTTGTTACCACCGTGGTTAACAGATCCTTTTATTTCAGCATCTAAAGATGATGCAGCAACAACAGTTACTCTGTTAGCGTCATCTATTATTTGTGCATATATGTTATTAGAACTTCTGAATACACATAATCTTGGTCTTTGAGTAGTTCCAGAAACTTTTCTACGAACTCTCTTGTGTCTTTGAAGTCTATTAGCATTCTTGTTAGTTTTCTTTAACACAGAGATCACTCCTTTCTAACTTTTAAGTTTGGTATTATTTCTTACCAGTTTTACCTTCTTTACGTCTTACAACTTCATCAGCGTATCTTATACCTTTACCTTTGTATGGCTCTGGCTCTCTCCAAGCTCTTATCTTAGCAGCATAGTTACCTACTAATTGCTTGTCTATACCTTTAACTACTAATTCAGTTTGGTTTGGAGCTTCAACAGTTATTCCTTCTGGATCAACCATCTCAACTGGATGAGAGAATCCTAAGTTCATAACTAACTTGTTTCCTTGCTTTTGAGCTCTGTACCCAACACCAACTAACTCTAACTTCTTCTCGAATCCGTTAGTAACACCTATTATCATGTTATCTAATAAAGTTCTAGTTAATCCGTGTAAAGATCTATGTTTCTTGTTATCAGTTGGTCTAACAACTGTTATAGTATTTTCTTCTTTGTTTATAGCTAATTCATTTGAGAATTGCTTAGTTAAAGTTCCTTTTGGTCCTTTTACAGTAACTAAGTTGTTTTCAGCTACAGTTACTTCAACTCCTGCAGGAACTGTTATTGGTTTAACACCTATTCTTGACATAGTTGCACCTCCTTACATAGTTCGTTTATATTACCAAACGTAGCAGATTACTTCTCCACCAACGCCTTCTTTTCTTGCTTGCTTATCAGTTAATATCCCTTTTGAAGTAGATATTATTGATATACCTAATCCGTTTAATACCTTAGGTACTTCGTCCTTAGCAGCGTAAACTCTCATACCAGGCTTAGATATTCTCTTTAATCCTGTTATTACTCTTTCGCTCATTTGTCCGTACTTTAATTGTATTCTTATTATTCCTTGTTTTCCATCTTCTATAACATCATAACCTCTTATGAAACCTTCTTCTAATAAGATTCTAGCTATTTCTTTCTTCATATTAGAAGCAGGAACATCAACAGTTTCATGCTTAACCATGTTAGCATTTCTTACACGAGTTAGCATATCTGCAATTGGATCTGTCATTGTCATTTTGAAACCCTCCTTCCATTTTTAACAAGTTTTTACCAACTTGCTTTTCTAACACCAGGTATTTGACCTTTATAAGCTAATTCTCTGAAGCATATACGGCATATACCAAATTTTCTTAATACTGAATGCGGTCTTCCGCATATAGTACATCTAGTGTATTCTCTAGTTGCGTACTTTTGCTTTCTTTGTTGTTTAACAACCATCGCTTTTCTAGCCACTGGAATCCCTCCTTTTTTTACTTAGAATATGGCATTCCTAATAATTTTAGTAACTCTCTAGCCTCTTCATCTGTTTTAGCAGTAGTAACGAATATAACATCCATTCCTCTTACTTTATCAACTTTATCGTACTCTATTTCAGGGAATATAAATTGTTCTTTTAATCCTAAAGCGTAGTTACCTCTTCCGTCGAATGCATTAGCATTAACCCCTCTGAAGTCTCTAACTCTTGGTAAAGATATATTTACTAACTTGTCCATGAAGTAGTACATTTTGTCAGCTCTTAATGTAACTTTAGTTCCAACAGGCATTCCTTCTCTTAATTTGAAGTTAGCTACTGATTTTCTTGCCTTAGTTATTACTGGCTTTTGACCAGATATCATTTCTAATTCTGCAACTGCAGCTTCTAATCCTTTTGGGTTTTCTCTAGCGTCACCTATACCCATGTTTATTACTATTTTATCTAACTTAGGTATTTCCATAACGTTTTTGTATCCAAATTTCTCCATTAAAGCTGGAGCAACTTCTTTAACATATTTTTCTTGTAATCTAGAAGCCATTTACGGTCCCTCCTTTCAAGCTTATTATATTTCTTTTCCGCTCTTTACTGATACTCTAACTTTTTTCCCATCTTTAACTTCAAATCTAACTCTTGTACCTTTTCCTGTTTCAGGATCTACTGGCATAACGTTAGATATGTGTATTGGGGCTTCTTTATTTATTATTCCACCTTGTGGGTTCATAGCAGTTGGCTTTTGGTGCTTAGTTATTACGTTAACACCTTCAACTAAAACTCTGTTAGCTTTAGTGAAAACTTTAGTAACTGTACCTTTTTTACCTTTATCTTTACCTGCTATAACTACAACAGTGTCACCTTTTTTAACACGCATCATGTCCTATTGCACCTCCTTATTATAGTACTTCTGGAGCAAGAGATACTATCTTCATAAAGTCGTTGTCTCTTAACTCTCTAGCAACAGGCCCGAATATACGAGTTCCTACTGGAGTCTTATCATCTTTGATTATAACTGCAGCATTCTCGTCGAATGATATATAACTACCATCTTTACGTCTTACGCCTTGCTTAGTTCTTACTATAACAGCTTTAACTACTTTACCTTTTTTTACAACTCCACCTGGTGTTGCACTTTTAACAGTTGCAACTATAACGTCACCTATGTTACCATATCTTCTTTTACTTCCGCCTAATACACGGATAGTTAAAAGTTCTTTAGCTCCTGAGTTATCAGCAACTCTTAGACGTGATTCTTGTTGTATCATATCGTAATCCCTCCTTCTTTACAAACTACTTAACCTTCTCTATAACGTCAACTAGTCTGAATCTCTTATCCTTAGATAAAGGTCTAGTTTCCATTATTCTTACTCTATCTCCGATGTTACATACGTTGTTTTCATCGTGAGCCTTAAATTTCTTAGTTCTCTTAACTGGCTTGTTATATAATGGATGACGTACGAAATCTTCAACAGAAACAACTATTGTTTTATCCATTTTATTACTAACAACACGGCCTACTCTAACTTTTCTTCTTCCTCTTTCCATGTTTGACAGCCTCCTTTCCAAAATTAAGCTCTAGTTTCGTTTAACTTTCTTTCAGCAAGTATAGTCTTAACTCTAGCTATGTCTTTCTTAACGAACTTTATTCTTGCTGTGTTTTCTAATTGACCAGTAGCTAATTGGAATCTTAAGCTAAATAATTCACTTTTAAAACCATTTAACTTGTTCATTAATTCTTCGCTTGTTAAATCTCTTAGTTCTTTAGCTTTCATCCTATTCACCACCCTTTACTTCTAAATCTTCACGCTTTACAAACTTACATTTAACTGGAAGCTTGTGCATCGCAAGTCTCATTGCTTCTCTAGCTTTCTCTTCAGGAACACCTGCTAATTCGAACATTACTCTTCCTGGTTTAACAACTGCTACCCAGTATTCTGGTGAACCTTTACCAGCACCCATACGAGTTTCTGCAGGTTTTCTTGTTACTGGTTTATGAGGGAATATTTTTATCCAAACCTTTCCCCCTCTTTTTATATATCTAGTCATAGCTATTCTGGCAGCTTCTATTTGGTTAGAAGTTATCCAAGATGGTTCTAAAGCAACTAATCCGAACTCTCCGTAAGTAACTTTGTTACCTTTGTGAGCCTTACCAGCTAAACTTCCTCTATGAACTCTACGACGTTTTACTCTCTTTGGCATTAACATGAGTATTTCCTCCTTCCTTAATCTTGCTTTTATTAAGCTTGTTTATTTTGAGGTCTTTGAGGTCTTTGTCCTTGAGGTCTTTGTCCTCTGTTGTTTCCTCTATTATCTCTTCTATCGTTTCTTCTGTTATCTCTTCTATCGTTTCTTCTGTTGTCTCTTCTGTTATCTCTTCTATCTTCTCTTGGGTTTACACCGTTTCTAGTTGGTAAAACTTCACCGTTGCATATCCAAACTTTGATACCAGTCTTTCCATAAGTAGTATTTGCTTCAGCAAATCCGTAGTTTATGTCAGATCTTATTGTTTGAAGAGGTACATTTCCTTCAGAGTATCCTTCAGTTCTAGCCATTTCAGCTCCACCAAGTCTACCAGAAGCAGCAACTTTTATACCTTTAGCTCCAGCTTTCATTGCTCTTTGTATAGCTTGTTTCATTGCTCTTCTGAAAGCAACTCTTCTTTCTATAGCTAATGCTATATTTTCAGCTACTAATTGAGCATCCTTATCTGGGTTTCTAACTTCAACTATGTTAACTATTACAGTCTTCTTAGTCATTTTTTCTAATTCAGCTTTTAATGCTTCGATTCCAGCACCAGCTTTACCTATAACTACACCTGGCTTAGCAACGTGTAAGTCTAACTTTAACTTGTTTGCTGATCTTTCTATTTCTATCTTAGCAACTCCCGCTGAGTATAATTTATTCTTTAAGAATTTACGTACATTATGATCTTCTAATAATAAGTTTCCGAACTCTTTTTTATCATTAGCGAACCATCTTGAGTCCCAATCTTTTATAACACCGACTCTTAGTCCGTGTGGATTAACCTTTTGACCCATTATTTTCCCTCCTATCTATATATTATTTTCTTTCTTTAAGAACAACCTCTATATGAGAAGTTCTCTTTCTTATCATAGTTGCACGTCCCATTGCTCTAGGCATGAATCTCTTCATTGTTGGTCCTTGGTTTGCAACTATAGATGCTACATATAACTTTTCAACATCCATTTCGTGGTTGTTTTCAGCATTTGCCTTAGCAGATTTTACTACCTTAGCTATTATTGAAGCAGCTCCTCTTGGAGTGAACTTTAATATTGCTAACGCTTCATCTACATTTTTTCCTCTAACAAGGCTACAGATTTGTCCTGCTTTTCTTGGTGATACACGTACATATTTAGCAGTAGCTTTTGCTTCCATTGTTAATTCCTCCTTCCTTAGTCAGATAATTATTTTCTCTTATTAGATTTTTCGTCGTCCTTGTGACCTTTGAAAGTTCTTGTAGGAACGAATTCACCTAACTTGTGTCCAACCATATCTTCTGTTATATAAACTGGCACATGCTTTCTTCCGTCATGTACAGCTATTGTATGTTCAACCATTTGTGGGAATATAGTTGAAGATCTTGACCAAGTCTTTATAACTTCTCTATTTCCAGAAGCGTTCATTGCCTCTATCTTCTTTAAAAGTCTTGCATGGACAAAAGGTCCTTTTTTAGTTGATCTTGACATTTAATTTCCTCCTTTCGAGCAAAAAGTAAATCTATTACTTAGTTCTTCTTGATACTATTAACTTATCAGAAGCTTTGTTTTTCTTTCTAGTTTTGTATCCAAGTGCAGGTTTACCCCAAGGAGTAACTGGGCTTGGTCTACCTATTGGAGATCTACCTTCCCCACCACCGTGTGGATGGTCACAAGGGTTCATTACAGAACCTCTAACTGTAGGTCTTATACCCATATGTCTCTTTCTACCAGCTTTACCTATAACTACGTTTCCGTGTTCTATGTTACCAACTTGTCCGATAGTAGCTTTACATTCTATGCTAACGAATCTCATTTCTCCTGATGGTAATCTTAATAAAGCTTTCTTTCCTTCTTTAGCCATTAATTGAGCAGAAACACCAGCAGATCTAACTAACTGAGCTCCTTTTCCAGCTTTTAATTCTATGTTGTGGATTACTGTACCTACTGGCATATCCTTTAACGCCATTGCGTTTCCTGGTTTTATATCAGCTGTTGGTCCTGATAATACAGTAGTTCCAACCTCTAATCCAACTGGAGCTAATATATATCTCTTTTCACCATCTGCGTAGTGTAATAAAGCTATGTTAGCTGTTCTGTTTGGATCGTATTCTATAGTAGCAACCTTTGCAGGTATACCATCTTTATTTCTCTTGAAATCTATTATTCTATATTTTCTTCTGTTTCCTCCACCTCTGTGACGAACAGTTATCTTACCATGAGCATTTCTACCAGAGTTTTTCTTTAAAGAAACTAATAAAGATTTTTCTGGCTCATTGCAAGTTATTTCATCAGAAACTAAAACTGTCATTTGTCTTAAGGCAGGAGAAGTTGGTTTAAACTTTTTTATAGCCATCTGTTTTCCCTCCTTTGTGGTTTAAGGTAGATATTACATACCTTGGAAGAATTCTATTTCCTTGCTGTCAGCAGTTAACTTAACTACTGCTTTCTTAAAGCTAGCTGTTCTTCCTTCATATTTACCCATTCTCTTAACTTTTCCATCGTAGTTTAAAGTGTTAACCTTAGCAACTTTAACTCCGAATATGCTTTCTACAGCTTTCTTTATTTCAGTTTTGTTTGCATCTTTAGCAACAACAAAAGTGTATTTCTTTTCAACCATTTCAGTCATACTTTGTTCAGTTACAACTGGCTTTAATATTATATCATGTGGATTAGTCATTATGCGTACACCTCCTCCACTTTCTTAACCGCATCTGTAGTTATTACGAATGTATCGTACTTTAATATGTCGTAAACATTTATAGTGTTAACTGTAGCAGCTTGAACACCTTCTATGTTTCTTGCTGATTTAACAACGTTATCGTTCTTTTCAGCTGTTACTACTAAAGCTTTCTTAGAAGCGTTTATATTCTTTAATATTTGAGCGAACTCTTTAGTTTTTGGAGCTTCCATTGTTAAAGCATCTAAAACTATTATTTCGTTATTTTGAACCTTAGCTGATAAAGCTGACTTCATAGCTAATCTTCTAACTTTCTTAGGTAAAGTGTATCTGTAATCTCTTGGCTTTGGTGCGAAAGCAACTCCTCCACCAACCCATTGTACAGCTCTTATAGAACCTTGTCTTGCTCTACCTGTTCCTTTTTGTTTCCAAGGTTTTCTTCCGCCACCTCTAACTTCTGCTCTAGTTTTAGCAGATTGAGTACCTTGTCTCTTGTTTGCTAATTGATTTTTAACTACTTCGTATAATACGTGCTCGTTAACTTCAACACCGAATACAGCTTCAGCTAATTCGATTTCTCCAACATTTTGTCCATTAACATTTAATACATTTAATTTTGGCATTGTGTTTCCTCCTTTCTTAGGTTAGTTATTATTTAGAAGCCTTTACTGCTTCTTTTACAGTTACTACTGAACCTTTAGCTCCTGGTATAGCACCTTTAACTAATATAAGGTTCTTTTCAGCATCTACTCTAACTACTTCTAAGTTTTGAACAGTTACTGTAACGCTACCCATGTGACCAGCAAGTTTTTTGTTTTTGAAAACTCTACCTGGGAAAGAACATGCTCCCATTGAACCTGGTCTTCTGTGGTATCTAGAACCGTGAGATTCAGGACCTCTAGATTGTCCATGTCTCTTTATTGGACCTTGGAATCCCTTACCTTTACTTGTTCCAGTAACATCTATTTTTTCTCCAGCTGCGAATATGTCAGCTTTTATTTCTTGTCCTACTGTGTACCCTTCAACAGAATCCATTCTGAATTCTTTTAAGTGTTTCTTTAATACGTTAGCAGCAGCTAAGTGACCTTTTTGAGGCTTGTTTAAAGATTTCTCTTTAACTTCTCCGTAACCAACTTGTACTGCGTTGTATCCTTCTTTTTCTGTTGTTTTTATTTGAGTAACCACTACTGGTCCTGCTTCAACAACAGTAACAGGTATTACGTCACCTGCTTCAGTGAATATTTGAGTCATTCCTAACTTCTTACCTAATATTCCTTTCATGTTGCACCTCCTATAATCTTACAGCGGATTATGAATTTTCATAATCATTCTAAGATAGTTGCCTTATAGGATCGTATCTTAGAGGCTATCTTATAACTTTATTTCTATATCAACACCAGCTGGTAAGTCTAACTTCATTAATGAGTCAACTGTCTTAGGTGTTGGGTTTGCTATATCTATTAATCTCTTGTGAGTTCTTATTTCGAACTGCTCTCTAGAGTCCTTGTACTTGTGTACAGCTCTTAATATAGTTATTATTTGCTTTTCAGTTGGTAGTGGCACAGGTCCTGAAACTTGTGAACCAGCTTTTTTAGCAGTCTCAACTATTTTCTCAGCTGAAAAATCTAATAATTTGTGATCATATGACTTTAATCTTATTCTTATTTTTCCATTGTTAGCCATTGCTATTTCCCTCCTTTATCGTACGTTTAATCTTTTAAGTTACGCACGACTGATACCGATACACAGTTCCGGGTGTGTTGTGTTTTTTTAAACGGTATCGCGTCGCCTATCTCTAGGATATTACTTTACTTTTCTTTGTTTTTCGCATCTCTCAAGCACACTACTATATTTTATATCATATTTAACATTTTTTCAAGTTTTTTTTCTAATTTTACAAAATTATTTTTTGTATGTATTCCTTAGTTTTCAAACTTGCTAGCCCTTATCGACTACTACGATAGTATACATTCTTTTAATATGCTTGTCAATAAAGATATGCCTTCCAATGTTTAACTACTTTTATATTTTAGACAAAAAATTTTTATTTCAACTAAATATAATTATTTTTTTCAAAAAATAAAAAAGAAAGGTGAAAATCACCTTTCTTTTATGAAGGAATAATTGGGAATTATTCAGCTATAGAAGCAACAACTCCTGATGCTACTGTTCTTCCACCTTCTCTTATTGCGAATCTTAATCCTTCTTCTATTGCTATAGAGTTTATTAACTCTATGTTCATTGTTATGTTATCTCCTGGCATAACCATTTCTACACCTTCTGGTAACTTACAAGCTCCTGTTACGTCAGTTGTTCTGAAGTAGAATTGTGGTCTGTATCCATCGAAGAATGGAGTATGTCTTCCACCTTCTTCTTTTTTAAGAACGTATACTTCTGCAGTGAACTTAGTGTGAGGCTTAACAGTTCCTGGCTTAGCTAAAACTTGTCCTCTTTCTATTTCATTTCTTTGTATACCTCTCATTAATGCTCCTATGTTATCTCCAGCTTGTGCTTGGTCTAATAACTTTCTGAACATTTCTACTCCTGTTACTACTATCTTTCTTGGTTCATCAGCTAAACCTACTAATTCAACTTCGTCTTGAACCTTTAATACTCCTCTTTCAACTCTACCTGTAGCAACTGTTCCTCTTCCTGTTATAGAGAATACGTCTTCTACTGGCATTAAGAAGTTCTTGTCAACATCTCTTTCTGGTTCTGGTATATATTCGTCTATTTGTTCGAATAATTCTACTATCTTATCTCCCCATACTGAAGATGGATCTTGTAATGCCATTAAAGCAGATCCTCTTATTATTGGAGTGTCATCTCCTGGGAATTCGTACTCGTTTAATAAGTCTCTTACTTCCATTTCAACTAACTCTAATAATTCTTCGTCGTCTACCATATCACACTTGTTTAAGAATACTACTATGTATGGTACACCAACTTGTCTTGATAATAATATATGCTCTCTTGTTTGAGGCATTGGTCCATCTGTTGCTGAACATACTAATATAGCACCGTCCATTTGAGCAGCACCTGTTATCATGTTCTTAACGTAGTCAGCATGTCCTGGACAGTCAACGTGTGCGTAGTGTCTGTTTGGAGTTTCGTATTCAACGTGAGCAGTAGATATTGTTATACCTCTTTC
>LFRM01293403.1_pt1 | contig 17953 bp, 17 predicted proteins | sample 618341 | NCBI WGS metagenome assembly LFRM01 (sample SAMN03654438, study PRJNA283298) | anaerobic digester metagenome | isolation source: pool of bioreactors CSTR01a, CSTR02a, and CSTR03a thermophilic anaerobic... | place: Denmark: Kgs. Lyngby | collected 2014-05-21 | reverse complement strand
CAAATGTTTGCCAACAAAGGGTCAGAGACCAGCGAGATTCTCAAGGTCGGCCAGCGCAATGTGGAGGCAGCCAGGAAAATACTGGGGGAGATAGGTATTAAAATCGTCGCTGCCGATACCGGGGGTAACTACGGCCGAACTATAGAACTGGAAACAGAGACCGGCGCCCTGCGGATCAAGACCATCGCCCACGGGGAGAAGTATATCTGAGTTATGCCGGCCAAAGGGAGTGGTGGCATTGCTGGAAAAGGAAAGGGAGCTTAAACTATGGGAGTCCTACCACAGCAAGGGTGATTATCAGGCCCGGGAAAAGCTGATCGAAGCCTATGCTCCTTTAGTCAAGTACGTTTCCGGCAGGCTAGCACTTTTTCTACCGCCAACGGTGGAAGCCGATGATTTATTCGGCTATGGCGCCCTAGGCTTAATTCAAGCCATCGATCGTTTTGACCCTTCCCGGGGAGTAAAATTTACCACCTTTGCCCTGGCCCGCATTCGAGGAGCAATCCTCGATGGGATCAGGCAAGGAGACTGGCTGCCCCGGAGCTTGCGGCAGAAGGAGCGCCAGCTCCGTGAGGTACAGCAGGATTTGGCCAATAAATTAGGCCGCTTCCCCACCGAGGAAGAGACGGCGGCTGAACTTGACATGACCCTGGAGGATTTTCGGCAACTTCTCCACGAGCTCAGCCAGACAACCTTCCTTTCCCTGGACGATTTTTTTCCAGAGTCAGCAGGACCAGGGGAAACCAACCCTGCCTCTCACATTCCGGCCCCCCAGACCTGGGAGCCATCCCACCTGCTTTCCCAAAAGGAAATGAAGGACCTGGTGGCCCAGGCCATCGATAAGCTGGGGGAAAAGGAGCGGCTGGTCGTGAGCCTCTACTACTACGATGGTTTTACCCGAAAAGAGATTGCCGAGATCCTCGGTGTTTCCGAATCAAGGGTGTCCCAGTTACATACGAAGGCCATTTTACGGCTGCGGGGCTATTTGGGATCCAAGAAGGGGGATTTGCAGGGTTAAATAGACGGGAAAGGTTGTGATGACAATAACCTTAAAGAGTGTTGACCTACAGGTGCTGCTACCCCGGATAGAACCCACAGTCCGGTATCAGGCAAGGGATGAAAGACAGGTCGACCTCAGACATCAATTTGCCCTGCAGGAGCAAAGGCAGTATACGGAAAGGGGGCAGCAGGTGCAGAAACCTCCCCAGGGAGAGAGGGGGAGGCTTGAGACTCGTCCCGAGGGGCGGCGCAGGCGGAGGTATACGGGAAAAAGAAAAGAAGACGCAGAGAGAAAAAGGAAGGTGGAGGATCCCCTCCGGGGCCGTAAATTGGACTTCAGGGTTTAAGGGCTGTGGCTTTTGGTGTTAAGTACTTTTTAACCGCCGAACTCTAAGCTGGTTCAGGTGGTATTTTTTTGGTCAAGATAGCAGGGAGCCCTGCGGAAGCCTTCCTCTCGTCGTAAAAGCAAAACCCACAGGTTATATTATCCAGCCGGCCAGGCATAATATGAGGTGGGGGTGAAAGCTTTGGAAAAGAGACCGGGAGGAACAGCTCTCTTTTGGCTCGGCCTTTTTGTCGGCGTAGCCCTTGCCGGCCTTTTTGTCACCGGAGCCTGCTATTATTTGACCGACAGGGGTTTGGTTGTGACCCTGGAAATAGAAGAGTTGGCCGATTATTTGGGGGACCAAATTGAGGCCCAAGCGGCCCAGGAACTGCCCCGGGTCTTGGAGGAGGTAAAGGCCCGGGTTCCTGCCCTGGTGAAAAAGCAGATGCAGGGAGGTAATAGGAAGGCAGAGATAAAAATCTCCGATATCAGTATCATATTGCCGCCTTCGGCCCTGGCGGAGCTGGACAATTACCTGCAGGGAACGGTGGAAACAACCCTCTACCGCCTTCTCGATGGTATGGAGTTGGATACCCTGGCCAGGGACCTGGGTCAGCAGGCCCGGGAGCTGGTTACCCTTTCTTTGGGAAAGGAATTGGCCGCCCGGCAGGTTCTGAGCATTAAAACCTGGTGGGGCAGGATTCCTGTCTTGTTGGAGGTCGGGAAGGAGGGACAACTGGTAAAAGATCAGGGAAATTATTGATTCTCTCCCTTTCCTGTGATATACTACAAGCTGGTGCTATTACACACGTCCTTCAACTGCCTGCGGGGGTTGCTGGCTATTAAGCCGGTTTCCGCAAGCAAATGCGAGGGGCGGAGGCAAAAACCAATGGGGAGGAGGTGAGGAGTAGATGGCTGTTGTGACCATGAAACAGCTCCTGGAGTCGGGCGTACACTTTGGCCATCAGACCCGCCGCTGGAATCCCAAGATGGCCCAGTACATTTTCACCGAGCGAAACGGCATTTACATTATTGACCTCCAGAAAACAGTCCGTAAAATGGAGGAAGCTTATAACTTTGTTCGGGATCTGGCCATGCAGGGGGGAACCCTACTCTTCGTGGGGACCAAGAAGCAAGCCCAGGAAACGGTGCGGGAAGAAGCAGAACGCTGTGGCATGTTCTACGTCAATACCAGGTGGCTGGGCGGGACTCTGACCAATTACCAAACCATAAAGAAGAGAATCCAGCGGTTGCGGGAATTGGAGCAGATGGAGGAAGAGGGTGTCTTTTCCGTCCTCCCGAAAAAGGAAGTCATGAAGCTGCGGGCCGAAAAGGAGAAATTGCAGCGGTTTCTGGGTGGCATCAAGGATATGCCGGGGCTGCCCGATGCCGTGTTTATAGTAGACCCGAGGAAAGAACGGATAGCTGTGTCGGAAGCAAGGAAGCTGAAGATCCCGATTATCGCTATCGTCGACACCAACTGTGACCCCGATGAGATCGATTATGTGATCCCGGGGAACGATGATGCTATCCGGGCCGTACGCTTGATTACGGCCAAACTGGCCGATGCCGTCATTGAAGGTAAGCAAGGGGAACAGTTGGCTGAGGCCGAGTGATTGGGAGGTAAGGGGTAGCGGGAGGGGATATCACCCTTGACCTACATCCTTACCTTTTTCCTTATAGCCCTGGTGGGTCTGCAGAAGGCCAAGGAAAAGGCCTCGGTGGGGCCAGGACTTTAGGGTTTTCTGCAGGCCCCCTCGGGTACCCTATATGGGGAGAGGGACTGGCGAGAAAATCCATGCTGGAAAGGGAGGTATAAATATGGTTTCCGCCGCTCAAGTAAAGGAACTGCGGGATAAAACAGGTGCAGGGATGATGGACTGCAAAAAGGCCCTGGTCGAAGCCAATGGTGACGTAGAAAAGGCCGTAGAGATTTTAAGGGAAAAGGGTTTGGCTGCAGCAGCCAAACGGGCTGGCCGCGCTACAGGAGAGGGGATTATTGATTCTTACATTCATGCCGGCGGGAGAATTGGTGTCCTGGTAGAGGTAAATTGCGAGACCGACTTTGTGGCCAGGAACCAGCAATTCCAGGAGTTTGCCCACAATATTGCCATGCAGATAGCAGCTACAAACCCCAGCTATGTAAGCATTGAAGACGTACCGGAAGATGTGGTGGAACGGGAAAGGGAAATTTTGCGGCAACAAGCCTTGAATGAGGGAAAACCGGAAAAGGTGGTAGACAAAATAGTTGAAGGCAGGCTGGCCAAGTTTTATCAGGAGGTTTGCCTTTTAGAGCAGCCCTATATCAGGGACACTGATCGGACTGTCAAGGACCTGCTGACGGAACAGATTGCAACCATAGGGGAGAATATCAGTATCCGGCGCTTTGTCCGTTTTGCCCTGGGTGAGGAGGATTAGGAAAAAGAGAACACTAAGTGTTCTCTTTTTTAAAAAATAGCAGTGACGGTAGGATTTTGCTGCCCCCATGGAGAAAAAAGAGGAGGAAGATTGGAGGTAGTTAGAGGGTGAGTTCTGCCAAATACCGACGGGTAATTTTAAAATTAAGTGGCGAAGCCCTGGCCGGCTCCAAAGGGATTGGCATTGATCCCCAGATTGTTTCTTCCATCGCCCGGGAAGTAAAGGAAATAACCGATATCGGTGTCCAGGTGGCCATCGTCGTCGGCGCAGGAAATATCTGGCGCGGTGTCCAGGGGATGAAAATGGGGATAGACCGGGCTACTTCTGACTATATGGGAATGCTGGGGACTGTTATCAATGCCATGGCCCTTCAGGATAGCCTCGAAAAGCAGGGTGTCGATACCCGGGTGCAGAGTGCTATTGAGATGAGGGAAGTAGCAGAACCCTATATCAGGCGGAGGGCCCTCCGGCACCTGGAAAAGGGGCGGGTCGTAATCTTTGCTGCCGGAACCGGCAATCCCTACTTCTCTACCGACACCTGTGCTGCCCTGCGGGCGGCGGAGATTGAGGCTGAAGTGATCCTGATGGCGAAAAAGGTCGATGGTGTCTATGACGCCGATCCCATGGAGAATCCCACTGCAAAAAAATACAAGGAGCTGGCCTACATCGATGTACTAAAACAGGGACTAGGTGTTATGGATGCAACGGCCACTTCCCTCTGCATGGATAACCGCATACCCATCATTGTTTTTGGCATTACTGAGCCGGGTAATATTAAAAGGGCAGTCATGGGTGAAAAAATAGGAACCTTTGTAAAGGGGGAATAATAATGGTTACTGAAATTCGCCGTGAGGCCGAGGAGAAAATGCAAAAGACAGTAGCCGCCCTGAAGCGGGAACTAGCTTCTATCCGGGCTGGGCGAGCCACACCGGCCCTGCTGGACAAGGTGATGGTCGACTACTATGGAACCCCCACACCCCTCAATCAATTGGCAACAATCACTGCTCCAGAGCCCAGGCTTTTGCTTGTCCAACCCTGGGACAAGAATGCCGTTTCCGATTGCGAACGGGCAATTTTGAAATCGGATCTGGGCTTGAATCCGACTAGCGATGGGGGAGTAATCCGCCTGGTTATCCCGCAGCTTACCGAGGAACGCCGGATTGAGCTGACCAAGGTAGTGCGGAAAAAAGCCGAAGAGGCGAGGGTGGCCGTCCGCAATCTGCGGCGGGAAGCCAACGACCGGCTGAAGAGGCTGGAAAAAGACGGTGAAATATCCAAGGATGAACTGCACCGAGTCCAGGAAGAAATACAAAAATTAACAGATACATATATTGAGCAAGTGGACCAGCTTCTGGCGACCAAGGAAGAGGAGATTATGGAGGTTTAAACAGTGGCAGCAGTTCAACCTCCCGATGTGAGGGGCTGGCTATTGGCGGAGGCAGAAAAAATACTATCGGCTGCCGGTTGGGCTATTGCATCCATAGAATTGAGCTTGGCTCCCCAAGGAGTGTATGAAGGAGACGAATTTTTACGTGTTGCCCGTCAAAGGATTGTCGGCGCTGGCCGGGTCGCCCTGGCTGTAGTCCGAGAGTGCCGGGTAAGGGTATGAGGACCTTTGGGCAGGAATCATTGTCCCCCTTATTCCAGGGGGGTTTTTTACTAATGCCGGAGGTGGTGAAGTCAAGGTGTGGCAATGGCTGCGACGTCTTCTGGGCTGGAAGGAATCCTCCCGGAGGGACGATGTTGTATTGGAAGCAGAAAAAATGCCGCAGCATGTGGCCATTATCATGGATGGCAACGGACGCTGGGCCAACAAGAGGGGCCTGCCCCGCACCAGGGGACACCAAAAGGGTATGGAAAGGCTCAGGGAGATAGTTGCTGCCAGCTGCAAATATGGCCTAAAGACCCTGACCCTGTATGCCTTTTCTACAGAAAACTGGCAAAGGCCCCGGGAAGAAGTGGACTTCCTCATGTCATTGCCCCAGGTTTACCTGGAACGGGAACTGCCTGAACTCAAGGGAAACAATGTCAGGGTACGTTTTTTGGGTCGTACGGGAGAATTGCCCCTTGCCACAAGACGGGCATTGGAGATAGCCCGGCAGGAAACGGCTGGCAATTCAGGCCTTGTTTTAAATATTGCTATTAATTATGGCGGGAGGATGGAAATACTGGATGCTGTGCGCGGGATAGCGAAGAAGGTCCAGGAGGGGGAGCTTGATCCGGAGGAGATAACCGAGGACACTATTGCCAACCACCTGTATACAGCCGATCTTGCTGATCCCGATCTCCTTATCCGCACCGGGGGAGAGGCCCGGTTGAGCAACTTCCTCCTCTGGCAGGGGGCTTATACAGAGCTGTGGTTTACCCCTGTCCTGTGGCCCGATTTCGATGAGGAGGTATTCAAAAGGGCTTTAGCGGCATATCAGGCCCGGGAACGAAGGTTTGGGCGTATTCCCGGGCAAAACAGGTGATAGACATGTTGAAGGTGCGGGTTCTCACTGCTTTAGTTGGCATACCCCTCCTTATCCTGGTGGTAATGGCGGGGGGCTGGATACTCTTTGGTGCAGCCCTGGCCGTTGCCCTGGCTGCCCAGGCCGAACTCTATGCCCTTCTGGCCCGGAGGGGCTTTTCGGGTCCCTGGGGAATAGGTATGGCGGGAACAGTCCTGCTGATGGGGCTCGTCTTTACCAATAAGGCGGAGGCAGTGCCTCATTTTATCGCTATCCTGGTNNGCGGAACCCTGTTGGGTATCCTATATCCTTCTTTACTCTGGTCTTATCTTTTTCCCCTGCGGACAGCATCGGCGCTGCCCCTCTTCTTGGTTTTTATCGTTACCTGGGCCAATGATACCAGTGCCTACTTTGTCGGCCGGTCCCTGGGCAGGCACAAACTCATCCCCTCCCTCAGCCCCAACAAGACAGTGGAAGGGGCAGTGGGAGGCCTGGTGGCGAGCGCCCTCGTTGCCTCCCTCTTCACCAGGCTGGTGGAGGTTTCACCCTGGCCGCTGGCGGCCCTGGGCCTCTGCCTGGGTCTGGCTGCCCAGCTGGGGGATCTTTGGGAATCAATGCTAAAACGCTATGCCGGCGTCAAGGATTCTGGAAGCTTCCTTCCGGGCCATGGTGGTTTCCTCGACCGTTTTGATGGGATTTTCTTTGCCCTGCCCCTGGGATATTTTCTCTTTCGGCTGGTAGGATTGGTGTAAAGGGGAGAACTGAGAAGGGAAAGGAGAAGGGGTAAAGGTATGGTAAAGCAGATCTCAATACTGGGTTCTACCGGTTCCGTCGGCCGCCAGACCCTGGATGTCATTAAAGACTTTCCGGAAAAATTCCGGGTCCTGGCCCTGACCGGTAACAAAAATGTGGACCTTCTTGCCCAACAGGTGAAAAGCTTCCAGCCTGAGCTGGCTGTCCTCACCGATCCAGAGGCCGCCCGGGAGCTTTCCCGGCTCCTGGTGGGACAGAAGACCAGGGTGTTGGCCGGGGAGGAGGGGCTGCTGGCTGCGGCAACTTATCCGGGAACGGATCTACTGGTAACGGCGGTGGTGGGTTTTGCCGGTTTAAAACCTACCCTGGCGGCCATTGATGCCGGGATAGATATTGCCCTGGCCAATAAGGAAACCCTGGTGGCTGCGGGCAGGATTGTGATGGAGAAGGCCCGGGCAAGGAAGGTAAATATTATTCCCGTAGATAGTGAGCACAGTGCCATCTTCCAGTGTCTCCAGGGCAGTGGACCGGGGCAGTTACAAAAAATAATCCTCACTGCCTCGGGGGGGCCCTTTCGCAATTGCAGCAGGGATGAGCTGGCCGGAGTTACCCCGGAGCAGGCCCTCCAGCACCCCAATTGGAGTATGGGGGCCAAGATTACCATCGATTCCGCCACCATGATGAACAAGGGCCTGGAGGTCTTGGAGGCCCACTGGTTGTTTTCCTTGCCCCTCACTGCCATAGAGGTGCTGGTACATCCCCAGAGCATAGTTCATTCCCTGGTTGAGTTTAAAGACGGGTCCCTCCTGGCTCAACTCGGCCCACCAGACATGCGCTTTCCCATCCTGTATGCCCTTACCTATCCTGAACGCTGGTCCAACAATTTTTCCAAATTGGATTTGGTTGGGCGGCAATTGGGCTTCGCCGCTCCCGACCTGGAGGTCTTTCCCTGCCTGGCCTATGCCTATGAGGCAGGGGAGAAGGGGGGAACCCTGCCGGCTGTAGTCAACGCCGCCAATGAAGTGGCTGTGGCAGCTTTTTTGAAAAGAAGAATCGGCTTTTTAGATATTCCCGGGGTTATCAGGCAGGTAATGGATGGGCATCGGCTGCAGAAGGACCCGGATCTGGATGCTATCTTTTCTGCCGATAGCTGGGCACGGGAAGAAGCCCAGAGGATTATTGGGACTATTTCCGGCATAAGCTAGTTGGGGTAGGTGGTACTATGGTGACAGCACTGGCCTTTATCTTTACCTTTGGCCTCTTGACCATAGCCCATGAGGTGGGGCACTTCACCGTCGCCAAACTGGCCGGCATCAGGGTGGAGGAATTTGGCATTGGTTTTGGTCCTTCCGTTGTCACGGCCTGGCGGGGCGAGACCCTCTATTCCCTGCGCCTCTTACCCCTGGGCGGCTTTGTGAAAATGAGTGGTGAGGATGCGCCGGTGCCCGATGACGACAGGGCCTTTAACAACAAGCCTGTCCTCTGCCGCCTGGCAGTAATTGCAGCGGGCCCTTTCATGAACCTCCTTTTGGCCATCCTTCTCTTTGCCCTCATTTTTTTCCTCGTGGGCATCCCGGAGCGGGCCCCTCTGGTCGGTGCTGTCCTGGAAGGAAGTCCGGCGGCAGAGGCAGGCCTGGCGGCAGGGGACCGGGTCCTAAGCATCAATGGGGAAGAAGTAGCTTCCTGGGAGGAAATGGTAGCAGCCATCCAGGACAGTGGGACGGAAGTGATTGCAGTCAGGTTCGCCCGGCAGGGGGAGATTATAACGGTAGAGCTCAGGCCGGAAATTGATCCGGATAGCGGTATCGGTTATATTGGCATACAGAGGGGTATGCGCCGGTACCGTATTCTGACATCCCTCTACTACGGTTTTGTCCAAACCGTTGCCATCCTGGCCTTTATCATTGCCCGGCTTGGGGAGATGTTGACGGGGCAAATAGCGCCGGAAATAACCGGGCCCGTGGGGATAGTCCAGGCGGTGGGGGAGGTGGTCCGCACCGGGCTGCTGAATCTATTATCCCTGGCTGCCATCCTCAGTATCAACATAGCCCTCTTCAACCTCTTTCCCATACCCATGCTGGATGGGGGCCAGATACTTTTCCTTGGCCTGGAAGCCCTGCGGAAAAAACCCCTGAAACCGGAACAGGAAGGCTTTCTCCGTTTTGTGGGCATCCTCTTTCTCCTCTTTTTGCTGGTCGTCGTAACCTACCGTGACATCAGCCGCCTCCTCCTCTAAAAGCCCTGGGGGGCCAGGGAGGAGGGACAAATTCCTTTTGCCTTGTGGAGGTGTGTACCTTTGCAAAGGAGGGAGAGCCGCTTAATAAGGGTGGGGGATGTGGCCATCGGTGCCGGCAATCCCATTGTCGTCCAGTCCATGACCAGTACCGATACCCGGGATGTAAAAGGAACCCTGGAGCAGATAGCCAGGCTCAAGGAAGCAGGCTGTGAGCTGGTCCGGCTTGCCGTTCCCGACCAGGAGGCGGCCCTGGCCGTCGGCCAGATCAAGGCCGGAACCGATCTTCCCCTGGTGGCCGACATCCACTTTGATTACCGCCTGGCCCTCCTCTGCCTGGAGCAGGGGGTGGATAAATTACGCCTCAATCCTGGTAATATTGGGGACAGAGAGAGGATCCGGAAGGTGGTGGTCAGGGCACGGGAGAGGGGAGTTCCCATTCGCATCGGCGTCAACGCCGGATCCCTGGAAAGGGACCTGGTGGAAAAATATGGCCGACATTCGCCCGAGGCCCTGGTGGAAAGTGCCCTGCGCCATGTGGCCCTATTGGAAGCGGAAGATTTTCATGATATAGTTATATCCCTCAAGGCCACCGATGTGGTCGTGACCCTGGAGGCCTACAAGCTGGCCGCCCAGAGGACCGATTACCCCCTCCATGTAGGCATAACGGAAGCCGGCACTGCCTGGGCGGGAACCATCCGGTCGGCGGTGGGGATAGGTTCTATTCTTTCCCTGGGTATCGGTGATACCATCAGGGTTTCCCTGACGGCGGATCCCGTCGAGGAGGTACGGGTTGCCTACGAGATCCTAAAAGCCCTGGGCTTGCGGGAAAGGGGGCCGGTTTTAATCTCCTGCCCTACCTGTGGCCGCTGTGAAGTTAACTTGATGGCCCTGGCCCGGGAAATGGAGGAAGGGTTAAAGGAAATAGAGGCACCCCTGAAGGTTGCCGTCATGGGTTGTGTTGTCAACGGCCCCGGTGAAGCTGCCGATGCCGATTTTGGCATTGCCGGGGGCAGGGGTGTGGGCCTTTTGTTCCGGAAGGGACAGGTAATAAAAAAGCTGCCCCAGGATCAACTGGTCGCAGCCCTGCTGCAGGAGATTGAAGATTACCTCAGCGGCGGGAATTGACAAGGTACCAGCCATCGGCTACAATGAAATAGAAATTGAACAAACTGGCAATGAAGGGAAATAGTAAGGGATAAAGGAACAGTCCAGGGAGTTGAACCCACAGACTGCAAGGTCAACCTGTTTCTCCCCTGAACCCGTCCCGGAGTTTTTTGCCTGAAGCAGAAATGTTAGGGCAAAACGGTACCCCCCGTTACCGGGTAGCTGTCCTGGTGACAGCAAGAGGGGGCAGCCTTTGGCTGCCAAGTAGGGTGGTACCGCGGGAGAGCCTCTCGTCCCTGCCAGGGGATGGGGGGCTTGTGGTTTGTCAGGGGGAAACATAGTAATTGGGCTAGTAAGGCCAGAAAAGCCCTTGCAGGGCAGTCGCAGAAAAAAGCTGAAAAATGTTAAGGAGGGCTCGCTTATGAGAATGTCCCAACTCTTTGCTCCCACCCTGCGGGAGGTACCGGCAGAGGCGGAAACCATCAGCCACCAGTACCTGCTGCGGGCAGGCATGATCCGAAAAATTGCGGCGGGGATTTACAATTACCTGCCCCTGGCCCAGAGGGTCTTGCAAAAAATCGAAAGGATTGTCAGGGAGGAGATGGATAAACAGGGGGGGCAGGAGCTGCAAATGCCGGCCCTGCACCCGGCAGATCTGTGGCTGGAGTCCGGCCGCTGGGATGTCTATGGCAAGGAGTTATTCCGCCTGCAGGACAGGCATGAACGGGATTATTGCCTTGGACCCACCCACGAGGAGGTTATTACCGATCTGGTCCGGCGGGAGGTGAGTTCCTATCGGCAGCTACCCCTCCTCCTCTACCAGATCCAAACAAAATTTCGGGATGAGATTCGTCCCCGCTTTGGCCTGATCCGCGGGCGGGAGTTTACCATGAAAGACCTCTACAGCTTTGATAAGGACGAAGAGGGGTTGGCTGTAAGTTATCAGAAGATGTATCATGCCTACAGCGAGGTCTTTCGCCGCTGTGGCCTCAAGTTTCGGGTAGTGGAGGCTGATACAGGGGCAATCGGGGGCAGCGATTCCCACGAATTTGTTGTCATTGCGGAAACCGGGGAGAGTGAAATTGCCTACTGTGATGAATGTAATTATGCGGCCAATGTGGAAAGGGCTGAGGCGGTGCTGGAGGTAGAAGGCAGCAGTCCCACAGCCCAGGGAGAACTGGAACTGGCATCCACCCCCGGTATGACCACCATATCTGAGGTGGCTGACTTTCTGGCGGTGGACCCCAGAGGCCTCATAAAGACTCTGGTATACCTGGCCATTGACAAAGAAGACTACCAGCCGGTGGTTGTCTTGCTCCGGGGAGATCGGGAAGTCAATGAGATAAAGCTCCAGAACTATCTGGGCTGCCTGCACCTGGCCCTGGCCGATGCCGATACAGTCCAGAAGATTACCGGTGCCCCCGTTGGCTTTGCCGGCCCGGTGGGGCTCAAGGATGTGCGGATTATCGCCGATGAGGAAGTGCCCCATATAGTCAACGGAGTCTGCGGCGCCAACAGGGCAGATTACCACTGGGTAAATGTCAATCCGGGGCGGGATTTTGCCATCACTGAAGTCGCCGATATTCGCAAGGTAGTTGCCGGCGACAAATGTAAAGTTTGTGGCCATGCCCTCAAGACTACCAGGGGAATTGAAGTAGGTCATATTTTCAAACTGGGGACAAAGTACAGTGAGGCCATGGGGGCAACCTTCCTCGATGAAAAGGGCAACAAAAAGCCCTTTGTCATGGGCTGTTATGGCATCGGCATTCCCCGGACCATGGCCGCTGCCATAGAACAGAACCACGACGACAAGGGTATTATCTGGCCTATGCCCATTGCCCCCTACCAGGTTGTGGTGGTCCCGGTAAACAGCAAAATTGAGGAACAAATGAAAGTAGCCGAGGAGCTTTACGCGGCCCTGCAAGGGGCTGGGATCGAGGTGGTCTTAGATGACCGGGATGAAAGGGCAGGGGTGAAATTTAATGACGCAGACTTAATTGGCTTCCCCTTGCGGATAACAATTGGTTCCCGTTCCCTTAAGGAAGGCAAGGTAGAGATAAAGAAGCGGCGGACGGGGGAAATCCTGCTGGTAGAAAGGGAACAGGTGGTGGCAACCCTCCAGGAACTGATCAGGGCAGAAATAGAAATAGGGGCCCAGGATTAGGGAAGGAATTATTCTCCTCTTTGGGGAATAATATACAGGGGAATATTCCATCCTCTGTGCTATGTCCGCCATTAATTGGGGGGGAACCCAATGAAGGTAGCAGCCATTATTCCGGCCTACAATGAAGAAATGCGAATTGGCAATGTCCTGGCAGTATTGGAACGGGTACCACTGGTCGATGAGATTATTGTCGTCAGTGATGGTTCAGAGGATAACACGGTAGATGAGGCCCTGAAATACAATGTTACCGTCATTGCCCTGCCCCGAAACATTGGCAAAGGCGGGGCAATGAAAATTGGCTGTGACTTTTCCAAGGGTGATATCTTCCTGTTTTTAGATGCCGATCTCGTCGGTTTAAAGGAGGAACACGTAGAGGCCCTCCTGGAACCGGTCCTTTCCGACCAGGCAGATATGACAGTGGGGATATTTGGCAACGGCAGGCTGGCCACCGATTTTGCCCAGAAGGTCGCTCCCTTCTTATCGGGACAGCGGGCCGTGAAAAAAAGCGTCTTAAACGGAATAGATCATATGGATGCAACCAGGTATGGGATAGAGGTTGCCCTGACCAGATATGCCGAAAACAGCGGCATCAGGGTTAAGGAGGTAGTCCTCCATGATCTAACCCATGTGATGAAGGAAGAAAAGTTGGGCTTTCTCCGGGGTTTTTGTGCCCGGCTAAAAATGTACTGGGAAATTGTCAAGAGCGTCAAAATAGGTTGAACCAACTACCCTTCCTTGGTCATTATTCTTCTTCAACCGGTCTCCCCTTGCAGGCAGACCGGTTGTTGCTATCTGGTTTTCTGGTAACTTTTACCATTCTACTATTCCTAAGGAGCAGCATAATTAATACTTATAGTTGACTTTCCAGCATCCAGCAGGGAAGTGGGGGGGGATAATGTGTTTGCCCAGGAACATTTAATTGTTTTCTGCCGCCTCCTCCTGGCCGCCCTTCTTGGTGGTATCATTGGCCTGGAACGGGAGACCTTGAATCGTCCTGCCGGCCTGCGCACCCACACCCTTGTCTCCCTGGGGTCTGCCTTGATCATGCAGGTTTCCAGTTCCACCGGCGGTGATCCGGGGCGCATTGCCGCCCAGGTGATCAGCGGCATTGGTTTTTTAGGCGCCGGTACTATCCTGCGGGAAGGCAGCTCCGTGCGGGGCTTGACAACGGCTGCTTCCCTCTGGGTGGTGGCGGGTATCGGCCTGGCTGTGGGTTCGGGTCTTTATATAGCTGCGGCCATGGCCAGTGCTCTGGTCGTCTTTACCCTGGCGGGTCTGGCCAGGCTGGACAGGCCATTAAGGGGCAGTGCCCGTGATCACGAGTTTCAGGTAGAGATCTTCGACCGTCCTGGCCAGCTGGGCAAACTGGCAACTGTGCTGGGCGAGATGAATGTACATATCCGCAGCATTGAACTCAAACAGCTCCCCGACAAGGGTACCGTTATGGTGGAGATGGCTGTGCAACTACCACCCCACGGCAACAAAGCCGACATGGCTGCCAAATTGATGGCTGTGGAGGGAGTTTATAGTATCCAGGATTTATGAGCAAAGGGAGGAATTCCATGACGGCACCGGTTAGAAAGGAAGGGGAAACTCCCTATTTCCGACTACTGGCGACTCTGCCCCTGCCCCGGAAGGCCCGGGAATTTTTACACCAAAATCTTCTGCGGGTTGAGGTCTGTGCCGAGGGAAAGGAGATTTGCCTCTATTTTACTGCCGCCCCTGGCCTCGAAGATCAATGGTTGAAAATGCTGACGGAGGCTTTGGCCCAGCGTTTTCCCTGCCAGGCTGAGTTCAGGACTGTGGTGGTCCCCGGGGGCCAGGGATCCTGGCAGGAAAGGATAGAAAAAGACTGGTCCCTTATCTGTCAAAGCCTGGGGGATGAATTCCCCTTCCTGCAAGGCTGTGCAGAAGCCATTTCTTACCAGATAGCAGGAAATGATTGCCTTTTCCTTACCCTACCCTCTGCCTTTCTTGTGGAATTACTGGAGCAAAAACGAAGACAACTGGAGGACTGTTTCCTCCGGCTTTTAGGGAAGAAGCTTTTGATTAAACTGGAGGCCCTTCCCTCGGAATGGGAGGACAAATGGCTTGAGCTGAAGGAAAAAAGGGAGGAGGAAGACAGGAAGTATCTTGCCGATTTGCTCCGGGGAGAGGGCAGGGAAGGGGAAAAACTGCCCCTGGTCCTATTGGGGAAGGCCATCAACGACGAACCCCTTCCCCTGGAGCAGCTGCAGGGAACAATGGGTGACTATGTCGTGGCCGGAGAAGTGATTGACTGGGAATGCAGGAGGGTAAAGGGCGAAAGGGCCCTTTTCACCATTGTTATCAGTGACAAGACTGATTCCGTTACTGTTAAGCTGTTCTGCAATTCCGACAAGGAAAAAACCCTCGAACAGGCCTGCCAGCGGGAAGATGCCTGGCTGTTGGTGAGGGGTTCCTTAGAAGAAGACCGGTATGCCGGGGAGGAAGTTTTGTGGGCCTCGGACATCACCCTCATACCGGCCCGGAGGCGGATGGAATGGGAAGGAGAGAAGAGGGTAGAACTCCATCTCCATACCCAGATGAGTGCCCTGGATGCTACCCTTCGCCTCGATGACTTATTTGCCACCCTGAAGGGCTGGGGGCACCAGGCGGTGGCCATTACCGACCACGGGGTAATCCAGGCCTATCCTGAAGCCTATGCCCTGGGTAAGAAATATGGGATCAAGGTCTTGTACGGTCTTGAGGGGTATTTGGTAAACCAGGGACAGGATCGGGGGAAGGCCTATCATATTATCCTTTTGGCCAAGAATCAAAGGGGTCTGCAGGATCTCTATCGCCTGGTTTCCCTATCCCATCTGGAGCATTTTTATCGTGTGCCCCGCATCCCCCGGGAGCTTTTGCAGGCCTACCGGGAAAACCTCCTGGTGGGTTCGGCCTGTGAAGCAGGGGAATTGATCCAGGCCTACCTGCAGGGCATCAGGGGAGAAGGGCTGGCCGAAATAGCCCGGTTCTATGATTATATAGAAATCCAGCCCTGGGCCAACAATGCCTTCCTGATCAGGGAAGGCAGGATCAGCCGGGAGGGCCTTCTGGACATGAATAGGGAGCTTTACGCCCTGGGGAAGCAGTTGGGCTTGCCCGTCGTGGCCACGGGGGATGTGCACTTTTTGGAACCGGAAGATGCCCTCCTTCGCCGTATCCTCCTCACAGCCCAGGGCTTTGATGACGCCGAGCACCAACCTCCCCTGTACCTGCGGACCACCGAGGAGATGCTGGCCGAATTCAGCTACCTGGGTGAAGGGGCGGCCCGGGAAGTGGTGGTGGAGAATCCCCAGAGAATTGCCAGCCTCATAGAAGAAGTACAGCCCCTTCCCGATGGCCTCCACGCACCGAAGATACCCGGGGCTGAGGAGCAAATACGCTCCATGGCCTTTGCCAGGGCCCAGGAACTCTACGGCCATCCCCTGCCGCCCCTTGTCGCCGAAAGGCTGGAGAAGGAATTGGCAGCTATTATCGGCAATGGCTTTGCCGTCATCTACCTGATTGCCCACAAATTGGTCGACAAATCCCTGTCCGACGGTTACCTGGTCGGTTCCCGGGGCTCTGTAGGTTCTTCCTTTGCGGCCACCATGTGCGGAATAACGGAAGTCAATCCCCTGCCTCCCCATTACCGCTGCCCCAGCTGCCGCTACAGCAGCTTTATTACCGACGGCAGTGTTGGCTCTGGCTTTGATCTGCCTGCCAGGGCTTGTCCCCACTGCGGGAGGGAACTGGTGCGGGATGGCCAAAATATTCCCTTTGAGGTCTTCATGGGCTTTGAAGGGGACAAGGTCCCCGATATCGACTTAAACTTTTCCGGCGATTACCAGCCCGTTATCCATCAATATGCCGAGGAACTCTTCGGCTCCGACAAGGTATTTAGGGCCGGCACCATTTCCACCGTGGCTGACCGTACCGCCTACGGCTTTGTCAAGGGCTATTTTACTGAGAAGGGTCAAAAATGCCGCAGTGTGGAAATAGAGCGCCTGGTGAAGGCTTGTACCGGGATTAAAAGGACCACGGGACAGCACCCCGGCGGCCTCATGATCATTCCTGCCGACAGGGATATTTTCGAGTTTACCCCCATCCAGTACCCGGCCGATGCCAAGAGTGCCGGTGTAATCACGACTCATTTTGACTACCATGCCATCAGCAGCCGCTTGTTGAAACTGGACCTCCTCGGCCATGACGATCCCACCGTCCTGCGGCTGCTGTCGGAATTGACGGGGGTCGATGTGAAGGCCATTCCCTTTGACGATCCCAGCACCATGGCCATCTTTTCCGGCCTGGGAGAACTGGGTCTGGATCCGGAGCTCTTTGAAATTCCCATCGGCACCATTGGGATACCCGAGTTTGGCACCCGCTTTGTCAGACAAATGCTGGCAGAGACCAAACCGACAACCTTCGCCGAACTGGTCAGAATATCGGGCTTATCCCACGGAACCGATGTCTGGCTCAACAATGCCCGGGAATACGTCCGGTCGGGAACAGCCACCCTGTCGGAAGTGATCTCAACCAGGGATGACATCATGACCTTTCTTATGGAAAAAGGGGTTCCAGCCCGCCATGCCTTCAATATTATGGAACGGGTCCGCAAGGGAAAGGGCCTTCAGGAAGAGGATATTAGAGCCATGGAGGCTGCGGGAATACCCCAGTGGTATATCGAATCCTGCCAGAAGATAAAATACATGTTTCCCAAGGCCCACGCCGTGGCCTATGTCATGATGGCTTTTCGCATTGCCTGGTTTAAGGTCCATTATCCCGAGGCCTTTTACGCCTCTTACTTTACCGTGCGGGCCAATGATTTTGACGTCACCTTAACGGCCGGCGGCCTGGAGGGTATCCGCCAGCAAATCGTGGCCATAAACAAAAAGGGCAATGAGTCCACCCCCAAGGAAAGGAGCCTGATTCCGGTCCTGGAGGTGGCCCTGGAGATGTATGCCCGGGGCTTTAAGTTCAGAGGGATAGATCTGAATAAGTCGGACAGCCGCACCTTTCAGATTACACCCGCAGGTCTCCTGCCTCCCTTTACCGCCCTGCCCGGCGTCGGGCAGGGGGCGGCCAATAACATAGTTAAGGCCAGGGAAGAAGGGCCCTTTACTTCTGTGGAGGATCTGAGGCTCAGGGCCCGGTTGAGCAGAAACGTGATAGAAGTTCTGCGGGAGAACGGCTGTCTTGAAGATTTACCGGAGACGGATCAGCTCCTGTTATTTGCCGAGTAAGGCAGCGGTATGAGTAAAATTAACTCTGGTACTGGAGGAGAATATTAGAAAAAAAGAAGGAACGAGAAGCCGATCCTCCGAAGTGATAAGTTAGCACAACAAAACACAGAGGAGGTGGTCCTCGTTCCTATGGAAAGACTTCGTGAAATGATCAATATTTCCTTCCTCCAGCTGGAACAAATTTTGTTTCAAGAGCTAAGAAAAGAATTTTGTGAAGCCTTCTCTGCTTTATTGGAACGGCTAGATGATCAGATACAT
>LFRM01018349.1_pt1 | contig 17955 bp, 16 predicted proteins | sample 618341 | NCBI WGS metagenome assembly LFRM01 (sample SAMN03654438, study PRJNA283298) | anaerobic digester metagenome | isolation source: pool of bioreactors CSTR01a, CSTR02a, and CSTR03a thermophilic anaerobic... | place: Denmark: Kgs. Lyngby | collected 2014-05-21 | reverse complement strand
CTCCTTATCCTGCGTAAGCAGGTCGGTGAGCTGTTTACCCATGACGCCGAGTATACTCAGCACGCGCCCGTATTGCATTCGCGTTGGGCCAATTACACCGATCGTTCCATGCGTGTTGTCGCTCATGCGATACGTTGCTGTCACAATCGAGCAATCCGAAAGCTCTGGTAATCCGGTTTCCGGACCAATACGCACGGTGAATGCCATTTCTCCGTGGTTTTCAAGTAGTTTAATCAGCCTATCCTTTGTTTCCAGAACGCTGAGGAAGCCCTTGGCCTTCTCAATATCGTTATACTCTGGGAAATTCAGGATTTTGCTTGTGCCGCCCAGTGCAAGCTTTGACTTTGAGCCCTGCGCTTCCACTTCGCCAAGAAATTCTACGATTCCGGAGATCACTGCATCATCAGCTTGCAGTTCATGAACTGTTTCGCCAAGGATTGCCTGTGCTTCCGTGAGCGTGAGCCCGCTGAGCTGCGTGGTGAGGCTTCTGCTGATTGCATAAAGTGCATCCGCGTCCATGTCAGCTCCAACCCTGATCACGCTGTCGCGCATAATGCCGCCATCGGTAACGATGACCACCAATGCGCTCGTTGATGAAACGGGTACAAGCTGAATGTTTCTGATGCGAAGCTCCGCGCCCTTTGGCGTAACCACCAGCGATGTATAATGTGTGAGTCCGGATAGCACCTGCGCTGCCCGATTGATCACATCTTCCATCTGCTGCGCGCGATTGCCAAAGAACTTTTGCACGCTAGCCACATCGTCCGCATGGAGTGCTTCATGCCTCAAAAGCTGATCGACATAAAGCCGATATGCCTTTGTACTGGGAATACGTCCCGCACTTACATGGGGCTGATCCAGATAGCCCAGTTCTTCAAGATCGCTCATCTCGTTACGAATGGTTGCCGAGCTTAATCCCATCTCGTATTTCTTTGAAATGGTTCTGCTGCCTACGGGAATTGCAGTCAGAATGTAATCATCAATGATCGCTTGGAGAATACGAAACTTACGAGCATCCATCATCTTCCTGCACCTCCCTTTCTTGATCGAAATATCACGTTTGTTTGTTGTTAGCACTCGTTGTGCTTGAGTGCTAACACATGCATATCATATGCCAGCCATGCAAATTTGTCAAGACCTTTTGCAAGAATATCAAGTGAATTCAATTTTTGTTCACAATCTCCTATTAGACTATTCACAGGTGAAGGATCGCTTCAATATTTCTGCTGATTTGCAGCCTGCCGCGCGATATATTTTCATTCTTCAAAAATACCCAAATCGGTGATACAATAGACATAACGCAAACGAAAAGGAGCGAACAATGATGATTGATTTTACCTTTCACAATCCAGCCAAGATCATCTTTGGCAGAGATTCATTATCGCATTTAGCGCAGGAAATTTTAAACTATGGCACGCGTGTACTCGTTGTATACGGCGGCGGTAGCATCAAGCGCATCGGCTTATATGATGAGGTCATGGAGAGCCTCAATTCCATTGCTGCATCATTTTGGGAGCTTTCAGGCGTACAGCCCAATCCAAGGCTCTCCCTTGTATATGAAGGCATCGACATTTGCAAGAAGAACGGCGTCGAGCTCGTACTGGCAGTAGGCGGCGGCAGTGTCATCGATACTGCAAAGGCCATTGCCAACGGCGCATGCTACGGCGGCGATGTATGGGACTTATATCTTGGCAAAGCGAGCAATGAGTGCGCTCTGCCGCTCGGCACAGTCGTCACCATCCCCGCAGCGGGCAGCGAAATGAGCTTTTCCAGCGTCATCACGCGTGAGGAGGACAGCTGCAAAGTGGGGCGCAATTCGCCCTTCAATGTCCCCAAGTTCTCCATCCTCAATCCCGAGTACACCTACTCCTTGCCGCCCTACCAGACCGCTGCTGGCTGCGTGGACATCATGGCGCATCTGATGGAGCGTTACTTCACCCAGATCCAGCATGTAGAGCTCACCGACCGCATGATGGAAGGTGCACTCGTCACCATGCTGCACAACTCACCCATCGTTATGGCTGATCCAACAAACTACGATGCCCGCGCAGAGATCATGTGGACAGGCTGCCTAGCGCACAATTCACTATTTCAAACAGGGCGCATCGGAGACTGGGCAAGCCACAAGCTGGAGCACGAACTGAGCGCACTTTATGATATCGCTCACGGTGCAGGTCTTGCGATCATGTTCCCCGCATGGATGAAGTACGTACTCCCACGCAGCGGCGCAAAGAAGCTAGCGCAGTTTGCTACCCGTGTCCTAGGCGTGCCCGAAGACCTTGGCACAGAGGAAGACATCGCATATGAGGGCATTGCTCGTCTTGAGGGTTTTTATCGTTCGCTTGATATGCCTGTAAGATTGCATGAAGCAGGTATTGACGACCGCGACTTTGACCGCATGGCGCAGCGCTGCGCAGATTTGGTTGGCGGAACAATCGGTGCATTCGTGCCGCTATCCGCTTCGGACGCCGTCGAAATTTACAAACTAGCACTTTGATTCATCGTGCAGAATGAGGTTTTATGGAACTCTGGGATCTATACGACATCCAGCGCTTGAAACTAGGTAAAACCCACGAGCGTGGAAAGCCTTTGGACAAAGGCGAATATCATTTGGTGGTTCACGTTTGCATCTTCAACTCCAAAGGTCAAATGCTCATCCAGCAGCGTCAGCCCTTCAAAGAAGGCTGGCCGAATCTCTGGGATATCACCATCGGCGGCAGCGTTGTTCGCGGCGAAACCAGTCAAATGGGTGCCCATCGCGAGCTTCTGGAAGAGATCGGCTACGACTACAATTTTGAAGGCGTACGCCCGCATATAACCCTCAATTTCGTTCGCGGCTTCGACGACGTCTATCTCATCCAGCAAGACCTTGACCCCGCCGCACTAACCCTCCAATACGAAGAAGTCCAGCGCGTCAAGTGGGCAACCCGCGAGGAAATCCAGCAGATGATCATCGAGAAGACCTTCATCCATTACCACCCGCCCCTCATCGATCTGTTTTTCGAGTTACGGCACACGTATAATTCAATTGTGGAGTAGGGAGACGGGGAACGGTTAGGGGCTGCCGCCCCTATAACCCCGCGCAGGGCTTTGCCCTGCACCCGTTTTTGAGTTTTCTGTAATGGTAAATGGAAAAAGCGGCGAAGCCCATACGGCTGTTATTGGGTACTTCTATACAAGGGCAATTAAAAAGGGGCGAAGCACCTGCACCCGTTTTCGAGTTTTCTGTAATGGTAAATGGAAAAAGCGGCGAAGCCCATACGGCTGTTATTGAGTACTTCTATGCAAAAGCAATTAAAAAGGGGCGAAGCACCCTGCACCCGTTTTCGAGTTTCCTGTAATGGGTAGATGGAAAAAGTGGCGAAGCCCATACGGCTGTTATTGGGTACTTCTATGCAAGGGCAATTAAAAAGAGGCGAAGCCCCCCCACAACAAACCTCCCGACACGCTGATCGCGCATCGGGAGGTTTGTCATTTGTATGAACTTAAGCCTTGGGGCCTGCTTCGATTACTGCTGCGTCCATCTTCTCGTATTTTGTGAAGTTTTTCTGGAAAAGGCCAGCAAGCTTTTTGGCGGTTTCGTCATAAGCAGCTGCATCGCTCCAGGTCTTCTTAGGTGCGAGGACTTCGTCAGGAACGCCTGGGCAGGTCGTAGGTACGCTTACGTTGAAGATAGGATCGAGTTCAAACTCGCTCTTCTCAAGATCACCGTTTAGGCAAGCAGTAACCATTGCACGGGTGTAGGGCAGGCTCATGCGCTTGCCGCCCTTGCCGTAGCTTCCGCCGCTCCAGCCGGTATTTACAAGGTATACGTTAGCGCCGCTCTTGTCGATCTTGTCGCCAAGTAGCTCTGCATAGCGTGCTGCGGGCAGGGGCAGGAAGGGCTCGCCAAAGCATGTGGAGAAGGTTGCCTGAGGCTCGGTAACACCGCGCTCAGTACCTGCAAGCTTTGCAGTGTAGCCGCTTACATAGTGGTACATAGCCGCTTCGCGAGTTAGCTTGCTAACGGGGGGCAATACGCCAAATGCGTCAGCAGTTAGGAAGATAACGGTCTGAGGAGTGCCAGCAACGCCGGGGATCTGAGCATTGGAGATGTACTCAACAGGATAGCCAACGCGGCTGTTCTCTGTCAGGCTGTCATCAGCAAAATCAAATTCGCGGGTCTCATCGTCCATTACAACGTTCTCAACCAATGCGCCGAACTTGATTGCACCATAGATTTCAGGCTCATGCTCTTTGCTCAGGTTGATGCACTTTGCGTAGCAGCCGCCTTCGATATTGAAGATGCCCTCGTCGCTCCAGCCGTGCTCGTCATCGCCGATGAGGTTACGGTTAGGATCAGCGGAAAGGGTGGTCTTGCCTGTACCGGACAGACCGAAGAACACAGCGCTGTCGCCGTTTGCGCCAACGTTAGCGGAGCAGTGCATGGAGAACACGCCGGCCTTAGGCAAAATGTAGTTCATGACGCTGAAAACGCTCTTCTTGATTTCGCCTGCATACTGGCTGCCTGCAACGATAACCATCTTCTTCTCAAAGGAGATGATGATAGCAGCTTCGCTGTTCACGCCGTCAACCTCAGGAATGCACTTGAAACCAGGTGCAGCAATGATGGTGAAATCTTCTTGGAAGTTAGCAAATTCGTCTTCTGTAGGACGAACGAGCAACTGATGGATGAACATATTCTGGCTAGCCAGTTCATTCACAACACGAACGCCGATGCGGTACTTTTTGTCAGCGCCTGCAAAGCCATCAAATACGAAGATATCGCGGCCTTGTAGGTATGCGCACATACGCTTGTAAATGCTGTCAAACTTTTCACCGCTGATTGGAACATTGATCTTGCCCCATGCGATTTCGTCATGGATGGAAGGCTCGTCAACAACGAAACGATCCTCAGGTGAACGGCCTGTGTACTTGCCTGTCTTAACAACGAGCGCACCTGTATTGCTGAGCTTACCTTCACCGCGTGCAAGTGCCAATTCGGTCAAACGGCTAGCAGGTAAATTGTGATAAACGGCCTTGGATTCGATGATGCCTAGTTTTTTGAGATCCAAACTCATGATGGGTTCCTCCTCTATAAAACTAAATGTATGGCAGCGAACTGCCTTTGTGGTCATACAAGACAAAGCCACAACTCTGCCCTAATTCAGATAATTCGGAATATAGCAGGTATTCTCCTGCTATTTCAAAAAATTTTGTTTTATTTTTCACAATTCTTTATTTTCAAACGTTTTCATACTTAATATACACCTAAATCAGCCAACAGAATACCGGAATATATTTTTTATCACCCTCTTTTTCGGCTGTTTCTTAGCTGTTTTTTAGCGGTAATTTTCCATTTCAACAAAAAACAAGTGCATGCAGTATGACCGCATGCACTTGTTTCTATCTGTATGATGATTTATTTCACTCAGTTTGCGCGTTGTCCTGTGCGACCGGCGATTGCTCTGCAGTTTCCTCGAGCGTTCTGCCAATCAAACCGCCCGTAGTCACGTCCTTGAGCATCTTGGGAATATCAAGACCTACCGCGCCTTTCATCGCTTCAAAGGTTTGAAGCATCGAGCCTGTGATATCCTGAGTTAGGTTTGTTGCAGCGCCTTGTCCAAACATCAATATCTTCTCCGTCTGTGCAAGCGGCTCGCCGATGGCGCGCGCTACCTCAGGCAGCTTATTGATGACCATTTCAAGCATAGCAGCTTCGCCATACTTCTGCATTGCCATAGCTTTGAGCTCAATTGCTTGTGCTTCGGCTTGACCTTGCAGCAGCGTTGCTTCTGCCTTCATCTTGGCTGCATAGAAGATCGCATCAGCATTTGCCTGTTGCTCTGCCTTGGCTGCTTCTGCCTGTGCGATACGCGAATCACGCTCTGCCTCAGACCTTTCACGAATCTCCACATTGAGCTTCTGACGCTGAATTTCAACTTGCTGGCGTTCAAGATCCGTCTGGCGTTGCAGCTTGACCATTTCTGCGGCTGCACGTTCTTCCTCAAAGCTCTTACGCGCGATTTCCTGCTGTACCTTATAGGCAATATCAGCATCTGCCTGCGCGCGATCTGCTTCAATCTTGTAGATTGCCTGCTTCAGCTCGAGGTCCTTTGACTGCTCGGACATTAAAGCATCCGCTTCTACCTTCGCTTTATGACCCTGCTGGAGAGCTGCGGCCTCAGCAATCTTTGCATCGCGCTGTTTTTCCACGATGTTCTTGGTTGCCATGGTTTCCACAACACCTTCGCTGTCAGCGAAATTCTGGATCGTGATATTGATGATCTCAAGACCCATGTTCGCCATATCAGCAGCTGCTGCACGGCTTGTTTCCGTTGCGAATTTATCGCGGCTCTGCACTAGATCAGCAATGGTCATGCGCCCGATGATCTCACGCATATTACCTTCCAGTACCTGCTGAGCAATCGCGGCAATATCCTTTTGAGTCCAATTTAGAAACTGCTCGGCTGCGGTTGCGATGGATAGGTCATCCGCCCCAACCTTAATATTAGCAACGCCATCAACCATAACAGAAATATACTCCTGGGACGGTACAGGTTGCGTTGTGCGAATATCTACCTGCATGATACCAAGATTCAGCTTATCCACACGTTCAAAGAAAGGTATGACAAATGTCGCGCCGCCACGTACAATTCGGTAACCAAACTTTTTAACTTTCTCATTTCCGCTTTCATCTTTCACCTTGTAGCGTCTGCGGATTCCGCCCGATATTACCAGTGCGATATTCGGCGGCACTTTGCGGTAATTGAGCAGCAGAATGAACACGATCAATACAGCCACAATGATTCCGATATATGGTACAAGCGTTTCTAAAAAACCCATTACGTTCAAACCCAACCCCTCCATTCATCCTTTCAATCTATGCGCTTCTCACATGATTTTAGTATAGCAAAACAAGCACTCAAAAGCAAGAAAACCATCCGAAGGGTACAAGCCCCTTGGATGGTTTCAAAAAGCCTCAGCGGCTTGATTTTAGTCTTGTTCTACACGGATAATGCTCTCTACCGTCGCGATTTCCTCGCCGATTTTGCAAATGGCCAGCTGCATATTTTCCTCACTCGCGCTATGGGTAATGAACACGAGCGTCACGCGCCCATTTAGTTTATCGCCCTTTTGCTGCATCGCTGCGATACTGACGCCATGATCAGCAAAGGTTTGAGCGATTTTGCTGAGGACACCCGGCTTGTCGTATGCCAGCATGCGCACATAGAAGGGGCAATGCCAGTCAGTGTTCTTCTGAAGCGCAATCGCTGGGCATTCTGCATTTTCAAAGGTCGGATACAGGTGGTGGTTGGTTGAGGCCGCGCGCACCAAATCGCTGACAATCGCGCTCGCCGTCGGCATATCGCCAGCACCGCGTCCCATAAACATCATCTCGCCGCAAGCATGTCCATAGAGGAACACCGCATTAAATGCGCCCGAGATATTAGCGAGCGGATGCTCGTTTTTGATGAATGTGGGATGAACCCTCGTCTCTACGCGAAGCCCGTCACGCTTTGCAATTGCGAGCAGCTTGAGCGTATAACCAAGCTCCTGTCCGCAGCGAATATCCTCCGATTGAACACGGGTAATACCCTCCACAAATACATTGTCAAAAGGCACGCGTCCGTGGAATGCAAGGCTCGCCAAAATGCTGAGCTTATACGCGGCATCAAGCCCTTCCACATCAGATGCAGGGTCCGGCTCTGCAAGCCCGAGCCTTTGCGCCTCCGCAAGCACATCCTCGTATGCGGAACCATCCTTGCTCATGCGGGTAAGGATGTAGTTGGTGGTACCGTTAACAATGCCATAGATGCGGCTGATACGGTTTGCCTGCAAGCTCTCATCCAGCGAATGAATGATCGGAATCGCGCCGCAAACTGCCGCCTCGTAGTAAAGCCCTGCACCGGTTTCCTTCGCTGCTTTTTGCAGCTCATGCCAGTAAAGTGCAAACGCTACTTTGTTAGCAGTCACAACCGTCTTTCCGCGCTGCAGCGCATGCAGCATCCATTGATGCGCTGGCTCTTCGCCGCCAAGGAATTCCAGCACAATAGTGATTTCAGGGTCGTCGATCACATCTTCCACACGATCCGTTAAAACGCCTTGCGGAAAATCAATCTCACGCGGTTTCGTCATATCGCGCACAAGCACATGTTTCACTTCAAAACTCAGCCCTGTGCGATGCGAAATGTCGCGTCCAAAGCCCTCCAGCAAGCGCCATACGCCGCTTCCGACATTGCCGCAGCCCAGAAAACCTATTTTCACAGCCTTGTCCATCATCTTCATCCTTTCGCGAATCATGCTAAATGTTCTCTAGCAATTCCGCTCATAAATCAAACGCAGTCCCTTTAGCGTCAAAATACCGTCCAGCTTATCGATTACCTTAGTATCATCAGCCACCAGCAGTGCCATACCTCCTGTTGCAACAACAATGGCATCGGGCGCTTTAAGCTCTTCCTTCATTTTTTGAACAAGGTAGTCCACCTGTCCAATATATCCGTAAATGAAGCCCGCTTGAAGGTTAGAAACCGTTGTTTTGCCGATGACACGATCAGGCTTCACAAGTTCGAATCTTGGCAGCTTTGCCGTTCCGCTCACAAGCGCCTCACTCGTCAGCTTCAGCCCAGGGCTGATGCAGCCGCCAAGGAAATTGCCATGCTCATCAATCGCGCCAAAAGTCGTTGCCGTGCCAAAGTCGATGAAAATACACGGACCGCCGTATTCATCGTATGCAGCAACGGCATTGGCAATGCGGTCGCTGCCCAATTCACGTGGATTGTCATACTTGAGATTGATGCCCGTCTTGATCCCCGGGGCAACAATCATGGGTACTTTATCAAAATAGTTCCTGCACATATGTTCCAGCGTGAAGTTCACCGGAGGCACAACGCTTGACATGATGATGCCTTCTACATCCTTCATATTATATCCTTCACGGGCAAAAAGCCCTGTAAGGGTCAAACCGTATTCATCGGAAGTAACGCTCTTTCGCGTAGAGATGCGCCAGTACGTCTTCATCTCCTTGCCCTCAAAAAGAGCCGTTTTGATATTGGTATTACCTACATCTAGGACTAAAATCATTGAATTATCCCTTCTCGCCAGATTGCGACTTATTCACGGGCGGCTTCACCGCCGATTTATGTCCGCTGCGCCTTAGCACCGCTTCCACTGCTGTTTTGATCATCGGAACGACCAATGCTGCCACAAGTGCTTCCGCAATACCATTTGGCAATCCTACAACCGCCACCAGCCATGCACCCGCATTGTTTAAATAGGCGGCTTCCGCATTACCTGTATGAATCATTCCATTGATGAGCTCCGTTAGCTCCGCACCATATATAATAACGAGCATCCCGAGGCAGCCAACCGTATTGGTGATGGTTGCCAGAATCGAAGCAACGACCGCTCCGACTCTCTCCGACCACTTGCTCTGGCTAAAAATCTTCTTGATGAGCATATAAACACCAACCGCCACAAGCGGCACAAGAAGCCTTGGCAATATGCTGATAAGCGGATTGCGAAAGAATATGGATAGCCCGACCGCGCCTGATTCCCACGAGCGAATAAAGCTGCAAATACCAAATACCGCGCCAACAATAAGCCCGACTACAGGTCCTTCCACCAATGCCGATAGAATCACCGGCACATGCACGGTCGTGACCGATAGCAGCGGGGGCGGCAATGTCACCATACCGATGGGGGTAAAGACAAGGATAGCGGTGATCGCGCTCATCATACCTGAGATCACCATTTTTCGGATCAAGTTACTCTGTTTGTTTCTTTTCTTAATGATGTCCTGTGGTGCCATAACAATCATCCTCCGTTCGAGTTCATCAGTAGATACCCGACGTATTTATGGAATCCATGTATCCATTTTGGGGTTAGTCCGTCTCAGGATTGATGACGGCAAACCTTGGAAGCATTATAAAGCCTAAAGAAATAATTGTAAAGCTCTGAAATCAGCAAAAGAGGCGGCACGGGCATTTCCTGCACCGTGCCGCCTCTTTAAAAAGCAATAATGATTATTCTTCGTCTTCAAAAACGTCTGTGAAAAAAGGCTTGCCGCATGCCTTGCATACCGGACTTTCGTCAAAGTCGATATCAGCAGCTTTGATCATCACGCTTTGACCGCAATGAGGGCAGTCAAATGCAAGTTCATCATCCTCTTCAAAGTCGCCAAACGCTTCGAATTCGTCATCATCATCGTCTTCATCATCATCATCGCCAAATAGAATCTCTTCCAAATCAGCGAAATCGGTGGAAAGTTCATCAACGAACTCGGAAACTTCTTCAACATCCTCGTCCACTTCCGTGATCATCTGAGCCATGTCATCCATGACGCTGATCATCTCAAGGATAAGCTTGTTTTCTTTTTGTTCCTTGTCAAGACCCATACCATCTGCCAAACCACGAAGGTAGGAAACGCGATCAGTAATTGTACGCATAATATACTCCTTTTGCTACTGCTAATTAGCAGCGCTCCATGTATTCGCCCGAGCGGGTGTCAACGCGAATGTGATCGCCGATGTTGATAAACAGCGGCACTTGCAGGGTATAGCCTGTTTCGAGGGTAGCAGGCTTGTAGGTGTTGCTGGCGGTGTTGCCCTTGAAGCCGGGCTCGGTATCGGTGATCTCAAGCTCAACAAAGTTGGGGGCATCCACGCTGAAGGGCTGTTCCTTAAAGAAGCGAACGGTTACGTTTTGACCTTCCTTCACGTAGGGGATTGCATCCTCAACCTGATCAGAGTTAACAGGAATCTGCTCGTAGGTTTCCATGTCCATGAAGTAGTATAGACCGCCGTCGTTGTAAACATACTGCATGTCCTTGGTTTCAATAATAGCACGAGCGGTTTTGTCGGAAGGATTGAAAGTACGTTCAATCACTGAACCCGTCATTACATTCTTCATTGTCGTGCGGACGAACGCCGCACCTTTGCCTGGCTTTACATGCTGAAAATCGACGATATTCCAAACTCCGCCGTCCCATTCGATGGTGATACCTTTTTTAAAATCGCCAGCTGTAATCATCGTTAGTTCCTCCTCGATTTGATTTGACTCTATATGGGTAGTATGACTGATTTTTTATAGGATGATGAGTTCACGCGTAGGCAATGTCAGCACTTCGCATCCGTCCTCTGTGACCGATACGGAATTCTCAATGCGAACACCGCCAATCCCGGGCAGGTAAATGCCGGGTTCTACAGTCATGATCTGTCCAGCAACGATCGTATCGTTACATGCTTGGCTAAAGCGCGGATTTTCATGGATATCAATGCCTACACTATGCCCAAGTCCATGACCAAAGCGGCCTTCGTAGCCCTTGCCATAGATATAGTCACGCGCAATGGAATCAATAGCGCGGCAGTTCTTTCCTGCCATGACCGCATCCTGAGCCATTTTCTGTGCTTCAAGAACGATTTGATACACTTTCTTCATCTCAGCACTCGGCTCGCCAACAGCGACCGTACGAGTCATATCCGCACAATAACCACCGTATAGTGCACCAAAGTCCATAGTAATCATGTCACCGCGGCGAATTTTGTATTCGCTGGGCACTGCATGCGGCAAAGAGCCGTTTGCGCCCGCAGCAACGATGGTCGAAAAGGAACATGCACTTGCGCCATGGCGCATCATGTCAAAATTAAGTGTGAGCGCAATTTCCTTTTCTGTCACGCCTTCTTTGATGACAGAGAGTACGCGTTCAAATGCGTCGCCAGTGATCTTGCAAGCTTGGCGGATGAGCGATAATTCATGCTCGTCCTTCACCTCACGCAGTTTTTCAACAATATGGCCAAGGTTCTTCCACTCCACTGCCGGCACAGCCTTGCAGCAAGCCTCAAAAGCGCTCACCGTCAGATAATCGCTTTCATAATAAAGCGTCTCAATGTCTTCCTTGGCGCAAATACCGGCTACAATATTCTCGTGGGATTTTCCCTTGTCCGTCATGCAGACAGAGAAACCCTTCCCCTCATTTTCCGCCTGCTCTGTATAGCGGAAATCAGTGACAATAGCGCAGGATTTGCTTGATACATAGACAAGCCCTTCTCCTGTGTAACCTGCGATATAGAACATATTGCTGGGGTTATACAAAAGCACGCCTTCGTGCTCCGACAGCTGCATTGCTTCTATCAGTTTTTTTGCTCTTTCCATCAGTGCTTCTCCTCACAAACGGCCAAGCCGCTAGTATTGGCACAAAGCCATTTTTTATTGTACCATAAACAATTTGAACGCGCCACATTTTTTTGTCATTGTTCTGACATTTTCAGCAATTTCATGTGAAGAATACCAGTCTATGAAGGGCTTTTCAGGCGTTTTAGTCCCACTGTATGCTTTTTTGCTTCGCGACAAGTCCTTCCTGATAGGGCAGTATTTCAGCTGATGAAGTGCTTTGAATCTCCTCGATTACCAATTCTGCCTCAGTACCAGTGAGCAGCGTTGGCTGAAAATCATTTCGGCCGCGCTGTGTACTTTGCGTAATCGGATGAAGTGTCCATGAGAGCTCCTTCAATCCGCCATCCGCAAAATGAAACGATGCACCCAGCAGAAGCGCATGATAATCCTTGGGGTTGGTATTCCCGCCAAAGCAGCAGTTGCCGAGGCTGTAGATGATCGGCACACCATCGATCACATCAATGTCCTGCACCACATGCGGATGATGCCCCACGACAAGCGATGCACCTGCATTGACTGCCGCCTTCGCAATCCGCTCCTGACTATCCATATGAATCCGCTCATATTCCTCGCCCGCATGCATCGTATGAACAATTGCGCTGCATCCAAGGGAATAAAGAAGCTGTATCTGCTCCCTTAGTTTCTCCTCATCAGCCTGCCACAGACTAGCCGTCAGACCAATCCTGACCCCATCCTTTTCAAAGATGCAGAGCGTGTCTTCATATACATAGGCAATGCCCGCGCTATCAAGTGCCGCTACCGTATCCCTATATCCGCGCTCCGAGTAGTCCATGATATGGTTGTTTGCCAGATTCACGCATTCAACGCTGCCATCCGTTAGCACATCCGCGTAGGATGGATCACCGATATAGTTATACTTCTTTTTGACCTTATCCTCTGTGCTTGCGGAGAGCACGCCCTCCAAATTCACAACCGTGAGATCATCATTTGCAAAAAGGGACTGCACATTCGCAAAGGGGTAAGCTGTTCCGTTTTCTTCAACGATTGACCGAAACGAATGTCTGGATGATTGTATCGCCGTCTCGCCGCCAAACGTGCAGTCTCCCGCAAACGTCATGGCAATCGTATTTTCGCCGCTCGCAACCGCGTCCGCTGTCTCCGCCAATTCATCAGGAGGGTGACCCGAATCAAATACATATAGTCTGCCCTGTGCAGACGCGCTGCTCATTCCCATCAAAAACAGGAGTGCGCAAATCAAAATGATTGTTTTTCTCATACGGCTCGCATTCGCCTCCTTTTTTTCTGCTTTCTGTGTTTCCAGTATACCACACCCCTTCTTTTTTCGATATGAAAAAGAGCTTTGAAGCAATTTTTGTTGCATTCAAAGCCCTTTTTGATATTCAAGCCCTTTATTCTTGTTTCGATTGTGCAAACAGCGGTACCGTTACCCGAACCTCCGCCACTCGCTTGCCTATATTCACCTGCATGCTCGCATCCAGTCCCGCATCACACATTTGATCTACAATCCCGCGGATGGCATTGAGATACAGCCGGTAATCCCGCATCAGTGGTTTCATTTTCCTTCCGCCTGCCATTGGAATGGGCATGCGCGAGAGCACATCGTCAATCAGTTGCTCCGTTTCCTTCACACTTAATCCTCCCTCAGCTACATGCCGAAGGACTCGCACTCTACCCTGCAACCCCGGCACGCGCAAAAGCTCCTGTGCATACCGTTCGCACAGACCATGCTTTAGCAAAAGTACTCGCACCTCTTGCCCAAGATTCAAAAGGCGCAATTTCTTGCGTACCGTACTAACAGAGCGACCAATACGCGTGGATAATTCCTGCGCTGTTAAGCCTGAACTCATGAGGCTTCGATATTCATCCGCTTCGTTTAAATAATGTATACTGCCGCTAACGAGCTTGTCCAGCAGTTTAGAAACGCGTTCGTCCAAACAATCCGTAGGACTGAGCACAGCATCTACGCAGCCTTGCCCCTCCGCTTTGAGACGATTAAGCCTCTCACGGCCAGAAAGCAATATGTACTTTCCGTCCCCGCGTGCAGCAATGGTCACCTCTGCGCCATCTTCCTCCACCGTCCAAAGCGCATCAAACTCGTGAGTGTCCACAATGTCCTTAATCGGCACCCAACAGACTTGATTCACTGCCGCTTGCATGTGCCCACCTTCTTCATCAGAATTGAACGCGCCCGAGTGCCCCGTCTGCCCTCCCCCTTGACATTCAGAGCCCTTCGGGCGCGCTCTTACTCACTTGTTTCCTCATTCAAACCCTTATTCCTTCTAGCTTTGCCGCTCTTTCGTCCGCCAAAAAACGACGAGCGCACCATCTCAAATGGTGCGCTCCCTGTCATATTCACTCGATTATTTGATTGCTTTGTCAAAACCGCCTAGCGGCTTGCGCGACGGCGTGCCTGCTTTTCGCGGATACTGTCGAACGGTTTCTTGTATCTTTTCCGAAAGAAGGACACAATGCTGCCAATCTGGCTGGGACGGGATCGGAATAGGAATACCGTTCACTTCTCCTCCGCCGACCAATTGTGCTGCTTTTTGCCCCGCTTCAAGCTCGGTATCGGCCGATGGTCCTTTGTAGCAGATCATTTTGCCGCCCACCTTGGCAAAGGGAAGCAGCAATTCACACAGCACAGGCAATGGCGCCACTGCCCTAGCAAGTGCAATATCAAATGCTTCGCGGTAATTGGCGTCTCGCCCGCCGTCCTCCGCACGCGCATGCACAAGGCTCACATTCGTCAGTTCAAGCGCTTCCACCACTGCCGATAAAAACCCAATTCTCTTTTGAAGCGAATCCAGCAGCGTCACCTGAAGATCAGGTCTTGCAATCGCAAGCGGGAGCCCCGGAAATCCCGCGCCGCTTCCCACATCAATCACCGAGGCGCTGATCGGGAAAAGCCCATCCACTAAAAGAGGTGCGAGCGAGTCCATATAATGGCGATCAATCGATGTTTCAAAATCCGTATCGCCTGTGAGGTTCATACGCTCATTCCACTCTGTGAGCAGCTCATGATACCGCGCAATCCGCCCAGCCGTGCGCTCATCATATCCAATGGCTAACGCCTGTAGGCTTGCTTCTATCCTTACTTCCCAATCTGCCCTATTCATAGCGGCAACCCCAGATACTTGATTCCCCAATACTTCACCCATGATAACGCCTCACGCATATGATTTCTCAGCCAAAAATTCCATTCAGGGCGACATAGGCTGCCAGCGCCCTGCGCGATAATCCCCTCATCGCGAGCAATCCAAAGCGCACGCGGCAGATGATAATCGCTGGTGATGATCATGGGATTTGTGCAGCCTAGATCCTGCAGTATCTCCCATGAAAACCTGAGGTTTTCCTTTGTATCCTTGCTTTGATTCTCGGATATAATATCGTTTTGGGGATAGCCGCGAGATAGGAGTACCTCACGCATCACATCGCCCTCCGCCGCAGGTTCTTTCCCGCCTTGACCGCCTGCCACAACCACGTAGCAAGGATTCTTATCATAGTACTCCATCGCTTTATCAAGCCGCCTGCCAAGCTCCACCGATGGCTCGCCTGATGGCAGCACCTGCGCGCCAAGCACAATCATGCAGTCATATCCAGCAGGCTCGGGCACATTGATTTCCCAGTAGTACACCAAGCCAATGAGCGTACCGTAGCATAGGATACCAAAGACGCACAAGCATAGCATCACCATCAGCACCCTCCTTGCTACACTCCGCTTCTTATTCTTCCCCTGAGGGTTTGGGTTGTTTTTTATCTTGTCGCTCATTATTCATTGTCTTCTTTCCCTGCATCTTTTGCAGCTGGCTGCGAATCAGCACTTCACCTGCTGAATCTGCCACCTTGGTCAGAATGCCGCTGCCGTATGGTGATTGCTCGATCAGTCCGCACCCCACCATGCTCAGCGCTTTATTCCCCGCTACTATAATGTGATCTGCCATGATCACTTCAATACTCATCAGCAAGTTTGAAAGCTGCCTGGTGGTGTCCAGATCACTATGTGAAGGGATGACTGAACCTGCGGGATGGTTGTGGCAAAGCAGTACGGAATGCGCATTGTGCTTTAGTACCTCATTGGCAACAAGGCGAGGATACGCCTGCACTTCATTGATTGATCCACGGGATATCAGCGCATTATGAATGACCTGCATCTGTCCATTGAGGCAGATCGCATAAAAATGTTCTTGTTTCAAACCGCTCAGCAAATTGATGCAGTATCGCTCTGCTGTTTCGCGATTGGACATCTGCACCTTGTCGCCCGAACGACTGAGTTCCATCCTTTTGGCAACCTGAGAAAACAGGCTCAGCAGCGACGCTGCGTATTCTCCAACGCCGTCCACTTTTCGAAGTTCGCTTGCATCCGCTTCAAATACTGCGTGTAAACTGCCAAAATGATTCAAAATCGAGTGAGCCAATGGGTTGACGTTCCTCTGTGGAATCGCATAAAACAAAATCAGCTCCAGCACCTCATGAGCTGCAAAGCCGTCTAGACCTTCCTTGCCAAAGCGTTCCCGCATCCGTTGTCTATGTCCGCTATGTTCGCCAGCCATCATGCAGCCCTCGTTTCGGATCGATTAGTGATGTGATAGTATAGCATAAAATGACGAGGAAGTTCAAATAATGGGAACATGCTATGTGAACAAGACGTAACAATTTTGCCGCCTCAACCTTCCAAAAATGCAATTTCTTGTTTGATCACCTCGTTATATAGATGACGCCACTTTCTTCTTTTGAAAAACACTCGCTTAAGGGGTTTAAACCCTGCATTTTCTGTAGTATAATAGAAAGTGGATTGTTAAATAAATTTCGTTGTCGTAATGGCAGGGAGGGAACGCATGCAGACTTTATGGGTACAGATCAAGTCCGTTTTGTGGAATGTGTTCAATCGTCCCACCATCGCCGATGTTTTGGATATCTTCATCGTCGCTTTTTTGTTATACGAACTGCTGATGCTAACAAAAGAAACACGTGCAAGCGCGGTCCTCAAGGGCCTTGCTATGCTTGTGCTTGCGAGCTGGGTGAGCGATCTCCTTGGACTGACGGCACTCAACTGGGTGCTGCTCAATGTCGTGAACAACGGTGCGGTGGTCATAGTCATCCTTTTCCAACCCGAGCTGAGAAAGGCATTGGAGCAGATCGGCCGCGGTACAATCCGAGGCAGTTCCCGCCTTACCGATACTCAGCAAAGCGGGCATCTGGTCAGGGAGCTAACCAATTGTCTGGTGAATCTGAGCCGCCGCCGCGTTGGCGCACTGATCGTTATCGAGCAGCGCATCGGACTAAAGGACATCATTGAGACAGGCACAGCGCTAGATTCTCAAATCTCATCGGCTTTGCTGGAGAACATATTCGAACCGAATACACCGCTCCATGATGGCGCTGTCGTACTGCGCAGCGATCGCATCATGGCTGCTGCATGTATATTAACCCTAAGTGAAGGCAAGGAAATCAGCAGAGAGCTAGGCACGCGTCATCGCGCAGCGCTTGGCATTACCGAGAGCACGGATGCCATCACGCTCATCGTGAGCGAGGAAACAGGCATTATCTCCCTTGCAAAGAACGGTCGCCTGACAAGGCATTTGGACCGCGCAGCGCTTGAGGAACTGCTCACATCAATTTATTATCAAAAAGACACCGGCCTTATCGTCACATTGCGTGATAAGCTAAAATGGCGTAAGGAGGTACGCAATGAACGCTGAACCTAACAAATCTCCGCAGCATACCCCAAACAATAGCCCCAGCTTTAGAGCTGCGCTAAAGTCACTGCTACAAGACATTAGGCGCACCATACGCCATAACTGGCTGTGGAAGCTGCTGGCG
>LFRM01363938.1_pt1 | contig 17976 bp, 14 predicted proteins | sample 618341 | NCBI WGS metagenome assembly LFRM01 (sample SAMN03654438, study PRJNA283298) | anaerobic digester metagenome | isolation source: pool of bioreactors CSTR01a, CSTR02a, and CSTR03a thermophilic anaerobic... | place: Denmark: Kgs. Lyngby | collected 2014-05-21 | reverse complement strand
AAATCTATTTGATATTAATACTCCATATGATGAAGAAGGCGTATTTATTCATCCTGATGGTAAAACCTTATATTTCAGCTCTAAAGGGCATAATACAATGGGGGGATATGATATTTTTCGTACAGTATACGATGGTAAAAAATGGTCTAAACCTGTAAATCTAGGTTATCCTATTAACACCCCTGATGATGATTTATATTTTGTTTTGTCAGCTTCTGGTGTACATGCTTATATTAGTTCTTCTAGAAAAGGTACTTTAGGAGATCAAGATATTTTTATGATTACTTATATGATAGCTAAACCTGTAATGCCAAGTAGTGAAGTTAATCTACTAGCATGGAGAGCACAACCTTCACAAGATTTAAAATTTGAGAACCTTATCGGTGAATCTTCACCTTCACTTATTTTGTGGAAAGGTAAAGTAATGGATGAGGTGGGCACACCTCTGGAAGCTCAAATAATTTTAACAGATAATGAAACAGGTGAACAGCTAGCTGTTTTTACATCTAATAGTGAAACAGGAAATTTCTTGGTTTCATTGCCTAGTGGCAAAAATTATGGTGTTGCTGTTAAAAAAGAAGGTTATCTTTTCCATTCTGAAAATTTTAATATTCCAGAAAATGCTCCTTTCAAAGAAGTAAATGGTGTAGAAGTAGTTCTTAATAATATTTTCTTTGATTTCAATAAAGCTACACTAAGACCAGAATCTAAAACAGAATTGCAAAATATAATTGAATTTCTACAACAAAATCCTAATATATCTTTAGAAATATCAGGACATACAGACAATGTAGGAAGCTATGAATATAATCTCAATCTTTCAGAAAAACGTGCCCAAGCTGTTGTAGATTATCTTATTCAGCAAGGAATCTCATCTAATAGATTAGTTTATAAAGGATATTCTTATACTAAACCTATTGCTAGTAACTCAACAGAAGAAGGTCGCCAACTTAATCGTAGAGTAGAATTTAAAATCATTAAAATAAATTAAAATATTTGGTAATTTTATGAAAATTTTATTTAACATATTTTTAACTTTTATAATTTGTATAACAAGTTTTCAAATAAATAATTCTATTCTTTGTAATAATTACAATAAATATTTGAATTCTTATAGTCGTGAATTATTATTATTAAAAGGTACAATAACTGATGAGTTTGCAAATCCATTAGAGGCACAAATAATAATAAGCGATAATAATACAAATGAAATATTAATGGTTACTTATTCTGATCCTACCACAGGCACATTCTCTTTATCTTTAATTAGAAATAATAATTATACTATTACAATTAAAAAAGAAGGATATTACATATATTCTCAAAATTATGATTTTAATTCATTAATAAATTTATCAAAAGGGAATAATACTATTATACTCAAAAAAGATGAAGTAAAAAATATTCTAAAAGATTCAAATAATAAAGTAATTACAACCCCCAGAGATTACTATTATATTATAGGAGCTAGTTTTATTACTTTATCTAAAGCTGAAGAAGTCAAAAATCAATTATTAGAGCAAGGATTTAATGAGGCAATGATAATAAATTCAGATAGGAAAAGATATAGAGTAGCATATAAAAGTTTCCCTACAAAAGAAGAAGCTTTAAAAGAATTAGAAAGATTAAAAAAAGAAACTAATAAATCAGATCTTTGGATATTAAATTATTAAAAAAATAAAAAAAACATAACCCTATGAAAAAAATAATAATTTTAAGTTTAATGACAATAGTATTAATAGGAGTAGTAAATGCCCAAGATACTATTAAAATCAGAACCGGCGACCCTCAAATTGCCGAGCAACGTTACAATGAAGGTGTTAAACTTTTGCAAAACGGTGACGTACAAAATGCTATCTCAAAATTCACTGATGCTATTCAGCTAAAACCAGACCTAGCTAAAGCATATTATAATAGAGGCGTCGCTAAATCTGAACTAGGACTTTTCGATGAAGCAATAACAGATTTAGATCAAGCCCTTAAATATGAAGCTAATGCTTTGTATTACTACACTAGGGGAAAAATAAAACAGGATAAAGGAGATCTAGATGGTGCTTTGCAAGATTATAATGTTGCTATAAATATCAATAAAGATTTACCTGAAGCATACTATTATAGAGCTTCATTATACTTTGATAAAGGGGAATATACTAATGCTATTGATGACTTAAAACAAGCTATTTCTAAAAAAAATAGTTATGCATATGCATATAATGATCTTGGCAGTTGCTATCTGATGTTAGAAGATTATGATAATGCCATTTACTATTACAAGCAAGCTGTAGGAGCTGATCCTAAATTAACTTTAGCATATAATAATCTAGGAACTACCTATAGAAGAATGAAAAAGTATGATGAAGCAATTATAGAATATTCAAAAGCTATAGATTTTGACCCAGATTATGTAATTGCTATCAATAATAGAGGCGTTGCTAAATTAGAAAAAGGAGATATAGATGGTGCTATTAAAGATTTTTCAGAAGCTATTAGAAAAGATGCCAATTATCAATATTCTTACAATAACAGAGGAATAGCTAAATATAGAATCGAGGATTATCAAAGTGCCTTAGAAGATTTTAATAAAGCTATAGAGTTAGATAATAATTATGCTATTGCATATTTGAATAGAGCTAATACAAAAGAAATGCTTAGAGATATGAGTGGTGCCTGTGAGGATTGGAAAAAAGCTGCAGATCTAGGCATTAGCTCTGCTGAAATATACCATAAACAATTGTGCAATAAATAAAATTTGATAGCTATGAAAAAGATAATATTTCTTATTATAATGACATTAATAACTACTATCGGCTATAGCCAGGTAGATACACCTTTTGATAAAAATCACATTACAGACAAAAAACAATTAAAAGAAGCTAATAAAAAGATAAAAGAAGGTGACAAATTATTTGCAATGGGCAAAGGTAGATATATAGATGCTCTAACATTTTACCTAGAAGCCAATAAAATAAACCCTAATAACGCTGATTTAAATTATAAAATTGGCATATGTTATTTATTTACTACAGATAAACAGTTAGGATTAGAACATTTAGAAAAAGCTAAACAACTAAATCCGCAAGTTAATTACGAACTTTCTTATTATTTAGGCAGAGCCTATCATCTAAATCATCAATTTGATAAAGCTATTGAATATTATAATGAATTTAAACGTAGATTATCACCTAAAGAATTTGCCGTTAGAGGTAAAGAACTTGATAAATATATAGAAGAGTGTGAAAATGGTAAAGAATTAATAAAAAAGAAAACAAAAGTTTTCATAGACAACTTGGGATCTAACATAAATACTATCTATCCAGACTATACTCCTGTAATTAGTGCTGATGAAGAAATATTATTTTTCACTAGTCGTAGACCAAGCACTACTGGCGGCAAACGTGATCCCGTGGACAATAGATATTATGAAGATATTTTTATGGCTACTAAATCGGGTAGCGATTGGAAATTATCCCACCCTGAAAAACCATTAAATAGTAAATTTCATGATGCATCTATAGGCCTTAGCCCTGATGGTCAAACTTTATATATTTATAAAGGTGATAATGGTGGAGATATATATGAATGTGTGCTTAAAGGAGATAAATGGGGGAAACCTTCTCCATTACCCAAAGTAATAAATACTAAATATCATGAGTCAAGTGCATCTCTAGGACCAGATGGACGTACTTTGTATTTTATTTCAGATAGACCTGATGGCGTAGGTGGTAGAGATATATGGGTAGCATATAAAAATAGTAAAGGTAAATGGTCTGAGGTAAAAAACATCCGTGAGCTAAATACTCCTTATGATGAAGAAGCTGTTTTTATTCACCCAGATGGGCGTACTTTATACTTTAGCTCTCAAGGACATAATAGTATGGGAGGATACGACATTTTCAAATCTACTTATAAAGATGGGTACTGGAGTAAACCAGAAAATTTAGGTTTTCCTATAAATACTGCTGATGATGACCTTTATTTCGTATTGTCATCTTCTGGTCAAAGAGCATATTTTAGCTCTTCACGAAAAGGAACTATCGGTGATCAAGATATTTTTATGATTACTTTTATTATTGATAAACCGATGAACACTTCTACTGAAGATAATCTAATAGCGTATAAAACAAAACCAGTACAAGAAATCAAAATAGAATCTGCCATAACAATAGAAACCCCTTCTTTAACATTATTAAGAGGATTTATCTATGATGAAGATACTAAAAAACCTTTGGAAGCTCAAATAGTTTTGACAGATAATGAAAAAAATGAAGAATTAGCAGTTTTTAGCTCTAACGCACAAACAGGTAGATACTTAGTATCTTTACCTAGTGGGAAAAATTACGGCATAGCTGTTAAAAAAGAAGGTTATCTTTTCCATTCTGAAAACTTTGTTATTCCAGAAAATGCTCAGTATCAAGAAATACAAAAAGATATTTATCTAAAACCAATAAAAATAGGTCAATCTATAGTATTGAGAAATATCTTCTTTGATTTTGATAAAGCAACAATAAGGCCAGAATCCAAAACAGAACTAGAAAATTTAATAAAATTAATGAATGATAATCCAAATATAAAGATAGAAATATCTGGACATACTGATAACATTGGCTCAGCTGCTTACAATCAAAAATTATCAGAATCTAGAGCAAAAGCTGTAGTTGATTATTTAATAGAACACGGCATAGAAAGGTCTAGATTATCATACATGGGTTATGGACTTGAAAAACCAATAGCTTCTAATGATACAGAAGAAGGTCGTCAACTTAATAGACGTGTAGAATTCAAAATCCTAGAATCTAACTGATTTTATTTAAAAATAAAAAAAAGGCTAATAATTTATTAGCCTTTTTTTATGTCAAAAAATTTATTTAATTTAGCTACAAATTTTTTATTCATGGTTTTTATTGGGTTAATTACATCTACTGAATGGATAATCATCCTGGTGATCGTTATAATATTATTTGGTGGCAAAAAAATTCCTGAACTAATGCGATCTTTAGGGAAAGGTGTTAGTGAATTTAAAAAAGGCAAAGATGGCATAGAAGATGACCTAAACATCGATAATAAAGATAATAATGATCATAAAGATAATAATCCTGCGGGTTAACTGCTTTTATGCAATTCTGGGATCATATTGAGGAACTTCGAAAAAGATTCTTTAGAATCATTATTGTTGTCATCAGTTTGATGATAATCGTTTTTAGCTTCAAATCTTTTTTATTTGATACTATACTTTTTGGTCCATTAAATAAAAATTTTATTACATATCAATTTATCTGTCATTTTTTCCCAAAATCTAACGTATGTAATTTTAATTATTTTATAGATTTACAAAACCTTACTATCAGTGGTCAATTTATTAAACATATCTCTATATCATTTCTTATTAGTTTATTCCTTGCATTTCCCTATATTATATGGGAATTATGGCTATTTGTTAAACCAGGATTATATGATAATGAAAAAAAAAGTGCTATAAAAATACTTGTCAATTCTATTTTGCTTTTTATAATCGGAACACTTTTTAGCTACTTTATAATCATCCCATTAACTATCAATTTTTTCTATAATTATCAGGTGAGTGCTAGAGTAATAAATCAATTCACTTTAGATTCGTACTTTACTACTTTTACTACATTATTAGTTTTATTAGGATTAGTTTTTGAATTGCCAATAATCATATACTTTCTAATAAAATTTAATATAGTTTCTATTAATACATTAAAAAAACAAAGGAAAATTATTTTTCTAATTATATTAATCATAGCAGCATACATAACACCTGGCGGCGATCCTATATCATTAACGATAATGACAGCTCCTTTGTATTTACTGTTCGAGTTTAGCTTAATGATAGCAAATAATAGACTAAAGCACAAAAAATCAAATATCTAATAAGTAGAGGAAAAGTGAAAAAAAGCTTAATAAAAAAGGTAAATAAAATATTACAGATTAATGTTAAACTTTTAATGTTATAATTTTAAATTAATTATATTGAATATATTAACTTATGTTTTTAAGCTACTAATAAATATTTTAGAGATAATGAAAAGCCAAAAATTATATAAATAACAAACATATCATTGCATTTCAAATTATGTTAGTACAGTGATTAGATGCTGAAGAGATTTGAAAAAATAAAATATCATGAAATATTAAACATAAAAATTATTTACAAAAACTACACATCTTTTCATTAGAATAATTTACAACCAATGGTGTTCTTTATACCATTGTATTGTATCTTTGATACCTTTTTCTAGGTTGTATTTTGGTCTAAAATTAAAATTATTAAAAAAAGGAGTTGGATCGCATAACCAGTTTTTGGCTTTTAGTTCTTTCATCTTTTCTAAATTGAATGCTGTTGGTTTGCCATTAATGTGCGCTATCAAATCAGAAAAAAAAGCTGCAATATATGCTATCAATATTGGAATTCTTATTTTAATTGTTTTTTTACCTAAGGTGTTTTTCACTGCTTTGCCTAAATCTTCATCAATATATTCATTACCATCAGAAATTAAATATTCACCAGTGTGGGGTTGAGAAATACATTCGATGATAGCATCAACCAAATCTTCAACAAAAATAAATGAAAGACGTTGTGGTTTTTTGCCAATATATCCTTCAAAGCCTCTAGACATTAATTTCATTACGATTAAAAAATCTTTATCTCCAGGACCATAGACACTTGTAGGTTCCAATATGATATAAGGGTATCTGTAATGCTCATCTATATACCTTTCTGCTAACAATTTTGACTTTCCATAAGTAGTAATCGGATTATGGATATCTGTTATTCTAATGGGTTTTTGTAACTTTTTGTAAGTACCATGAGCAGCCTGACTACTAATGAAAATAAATTTTTGTGGCTTCCAACTTACTTTTTTGATTGCATCTATCAGATTTTTAGTTGTTTGTGTATTATATTTAAAATAATCTTCTTTTTTTAATGCTTTGGTAGTACCAGCTGCGTGGATGACATAATCGAAACTATTTAATGTAAAAAAGTTTAAAATATCTTTATAATTAATAAGGTCAAATTCTACAATTTTAATTTTATCAATAGGTAAATGATCTCTTTTACTAGTTTTTCGTAACACAGCTGTAACTTCATAATCTTGATTTACTAATTTTTTAATTAATCTACTTCCTATGAAACCGCTACCTCCTGTTACCAAAACACTTTTGCTCATAATATAGATTTTTTAAAAATTCTATATGTTTTATATCTTTTGCCACCAATACTTTCTAGGATGCTATTCATCTGAACATTATTTTCTAATATCCATGAGGCTTCACCCTGAAACATCTTTCTTTTCTGTGCGGTTTGCAATGATTTAGTGTAAAAAACAATATCAATGCCATTTTTCCTATATTCATCTATGATACCAAAGAGGATAACTCTACATGAATTTATTTTCCAAAAATGTCTCAATAAATTAATAAATCCGAAAGGTAATAATCTACCTCTTTTCATATATTTAAAAGCTTGATTTACATCAGGAATAGTTACCACAAAACCTACAGGTTTTTCACCATCTAATGCAATATAAGAAAAATCTTTTTTAGCAATCATTGCCAGATCTTTAGCTGAATAATAAAATTCTTCTTTAGTCATAGGCACGAAACCGTCATTCTTACTCCATGCTTTATTATATATCTCATAAACCTTGTCTACTTCAGATTTGAAATGTGTTTTAAAATTAATTTGCCTAATTATGATACCTCTTTTTATTAATCTCTCCTCTGTCAATTTCCCTAAATCTCTTAATCTATCTGAAATCACATTAGCATCTATCCAATAAGCAAACAAATCAATTTTTTTATGAAAGCCATAATTTTCAATTAAATCACGATAATAAGGATAATTATATGGCATCATAACTACAGGAGGCCTATCATAGCCATCTATTAAAAGAGCTACAGTTTCATTAGTGCTGAAATTTGCTGGACCTACTATAGTATCCATACCTTCGTTTTTTAACCAATCTTCAGCAGTTTTAAATAAAGCATTTGCCACTTCTTGATCATTTATGCAATCAAAAAAGCCAAAAAATCCTTCTTTATTTCCATAGAATTCATTATGAGAATAATTAATGTGAGCAGATAACTTACCCACAATTTTATTATCTTTCTTAGCCAAGAAATATTGCACTTTTGCATGTTTATGAAAAGGATGTTTTTTAGGATTCAAAAGGTCTCTCTGTGAAATATATAATTCTGGGACAAAATTAGGATCATTAGCATAAAGATTATATTGAAAATCTATAAATGATTTAAGAAGTTTTTTATTGTTTACTTGTAAAATTTCAATCATTATTTTATATTTTTTATTTAAAAGTCAATTAACTCAGCATTTAATTAAATTATTCCTAAATTTTTAGCCACCTTAGCACATATTTCAATTCCTTTTTCTATATGTTCTTTTTCATGAGTAGCCATCATAGAAAATCTTATTAAACTATGACCTTCTTTCACTGCTGGAGGAATTACTGGATTTACAAATACTCCAGCACTAAATAATTCCATTGTATACTTGAATGTCAATTTGTCATCTCTAATATAAATTGGTATAATAGGAGTTTGACTATTACCAATATCAAAGCCAGCTTCTTTAAGTAATTTTTGAGCATAATTAGTATTGTCCCATAAACGTTGAATAATATCTGGATTATTATCAATGACATTTAGAGTTTCTATAACAGCAGCCGCAGAAGCTGGTGGGAGGCTAGCACTGAAAATTATAGTTCTAGCATTATGTTTTAAATAATTGATAACTTCTTTACTACCAGCGATGAATCCACCTACTGTAGAAAGTGCTTTACTAAAAGTACCCATAATCAGCTCTACATCATCATCCAAGCCAAAGTAATGTACTGTCCCTTTACCTTTATTTCCCATTATACCAAGTCCATGAGCATCATCTACCATTATGCTTGCATTGTATTTTTGAGCTAATTCATTAATATGAGGTAAATCGGCTATATCGCCTTCCATACTAAACACACCATCTACAATTATTAATTTTATAGAATTTTGATTGTCATTTTCTATCTTACTAAGTGTCTCTTCCAAAGATTGCATATTATTATGCTTAAATTTCAATACTTTAGAGAAACTAAGTCGAGAACCTTCATATATAGAAGCATGAGACGATTCATCTATTATCAAAAAATCATTTCTGTGTGTGATAGAAGATATTACACCTAGATTAGTTTGAAATCCGGTGCTAAAAACTAAAGCAGCTTCTTTATTTACAAAATTTGCTAGTTTTTCTTCTAATTCTACGTGCAAATCTATTGTACCATTTAAAAATCTGGACCCAGCCGTGCCAGTACCATATTTATCGATAGCCTTTTTAGCAGCTTCTTTTATCTGTGGATGATTAGTTAATCCTAAATAGCTATTAGAACCAAACATCAATAGTTGTTTGCCATCATAATTTACAACGGGATATTGTCCACTTCTTAATACTCTAAAATAAGGATATAGGCCCTCATCCTGCACCTTTTGTGGCTCAGTATATTGACTAACAAAATTTTGTAAATTACTCTCTATCATAGTTTTTATTTTAAAAAAGATTTGCAAAAATAATAAATTTGTTAATTATCATCTAAATAAATTAAAATAGATAAAATAAATTTAGTTCCATAACGTTTTATATGTGTAAAGATTAAAAAAGAGTAATTTTATAAAAATGAATTTTATTTATTATTAGACAGTTAAATATTAACCACAGAGTTTGTGTAATAACTTGGTGCTCTTTGTGGTAAAATAATTAATCCACTCAAAATGTTATAGAACCATAATTTTTTAAATTAATACTTAAGATAAATCATATATTTTAGTTAAAAAAATGTATAAATAATGCATAAATATTGAATAATCATTTATCACAATTTTATTTAATTTATAAAAATAAAACTGACAAAATAACATATAAATTACAGAAAAAATCTAATAATCATAATGGTATTTTTTTTGAAATAAAGATAAATATTAAAAAAAATATTATTTTTGTATAAAATAAAAAAAGGAGAAAAATAAAAATGGAAGCAAACTACACTATTCAAATAAAGAATGTGTTAAAAAAAGCTACGGAAGAAGCTATAAAATCTGGTTTCCCATTTATAGATGATGTACATTTATTTCTAGGATTAATGATGGAGCCTAAAAATGATGCTATAGAAATAATGAGAAAATTTAACGTCGACCCTACAGATGCCAGACTACATTTCTATGATATAATACAATCACAAAAAAGTGAAGGTCAACTATTTAATTTTGACGGCATTTTAGGTGATATTAATTACTTAAATGAAATACCATTCGAATCTAAAGCAGAGCAAATTTTAAAAATTTCATATTTAGAAGCAAGAGCACTTGGTGCTGAAATAGCAGACACAGAGCATCTATTATTATCTTTCCTAAAATATAAAGACAACATTGTAGGAGATTACTTGAAACAACAAGGTATGAACTATAATGAAGTAAAACAATACATTACTTCAAATTTAAAAAATAAAAATGATGAGAGTACTGATTTTTCATTTAGGTTAGAAGATGATGATGACGAAGAAGATAATGAAGACGAATTATATGGTGGTACCTCAAGACGTTTCGCTCAAACAGGAAAAGAACAAAGATCTAAAACACCAGTATTAGATAGCTTTGGTAGAGATCTGACTCAAATGGCTATAGATAATAAATTAGATCCTATCATTGGTAGAGAAAAAGAAATGGAAAGAGTAGTACAAATCCTTAGCCGTAGAAAAAAGAATAACCCTGTACTAATAGGTGAACCTGGTGTAGGTAAAAGTGCTATCGTGGAAGGATTGGCTATTCGTATAGCTCAGAAAAAAATTCCCCGCACACTGTATAATAAACGTGTGGTAGCTCTGGATTTAGCTGCTTTAGTAGCAGGTACTAAATATAGAGGACAATTTGAAGAAAGAGTAAAAGCACTGCTTAATGAATTAGAAAAAAATCCAGATGTAATATTATTTATAGATGAATTGCATACCATAGTAGGCGCTGGAAGTGCATCAGGATCAATGGATGCCTCTAATATGTTTAAACCAGCTCTAGCAAGAGGCGATATACAATGTATCGGGGCTACAACATTAGATGAATATAGACAATATATAGAAAAAGATGGTGCTCTAGAACGTAGATTTCAAAAAATATTAGTAGATCCTACCAACCCAGAAGAAACAGTAGAAATATTACATAAAATAAAAGAAAGATATGAAGATCATCATTTAGTAAAATATGATGATAAAGCTATAGAATCTTGTGTATACCTAACTGATAGATATATGACAGATAGAGCTTTACCAGATAAAGCTATTGATGTCATGGATGAGGCTGGTGCTAGAGTGCATATTAAAAATATTAAAGTACCTGATAGTATTTTAAAAATTGAAAAAAGTATAGAAGAAGCTCAACAAAATAAACTAAAAGCAATATCACAACAAAAATATGAAATAGCAGCTAAATTTAGAGATCAAGAAAAAGAATTACAAAAAATTTTAGAAGAAGAGAGATTGAAATGGGAGCAAGAAGCTGCTCAACATAGAGAGATAGTTATCGAAGATCATATAGCAGAAGTAATAGCTATGATGACAGGTATACCGGTGGCTAGAATAGCTCAAAGTGAAAGCGAACGTTTGATATCTATGAGTGATGAACTTAAAAAAGTTGTCATAGGACAAGATGAAGCTATCGATAACATTGTTAAAGCTATTAGACGTAATAGAGCTGGACTTAAAGATCCTAATAAACCAATAGGTTCATTCTTTTTCCTAGGTCCTACTGGAGTTGGTAAAACTTATACTGCAAAAATGTTGTCTAAATATTTATTCGATTCTGAAGATGCCTTAGTGAGAATAGATATGAGTGAATATATGGAGAAATTTAGCGTCTCTAGATTGATAGGAGCTCCTCCAGGATATGTAGGCTATGAAGAAGGTGGACAATTAACTGAAAAAATAAGAAGGAAACCCTATAGCGTAGTATTACTTGATGAAATCGAAAAAGCTCATCCTGATGTTTTCAATCTGCTATTACAAGTCTTTGATGAAGGCCATCTAACAGATAGCATGGGCAGAAGAGTAGACTTTAAAAATACATTAATAATAATGACTTCAAATATTGGCACTCGCCAATTAAGGGATTTTGGTAAAGGTATAGGCTTTAACCTAACAAATAAAACTATTGATGATGATTACTCGAAAAGTGTATTAGAAAATGCACTAAAAAAAGCTTTCTCTCCAGAATTTCTAAATAGAATAGATGAGGTAGTAATATTTAAAAATTTGCAAAAAGAAGATATCTACAAAATTATAGATATAGAACTAAAAGGTTTAGTAGAGAGATTACAAAATATGAAAATCGGATTTGAAATAACAAATGTTGCTAAAGATTTTATTATTGAAAGAGGATGGGATCCTGCATTTGGAGCTAGACCATTGAACCGAGCAATACAAAAATATATAGAAGATCCATTAGCAGAGGAAATAATAAAAAGGACTTTATCTGAAAATGATAAAGTAATATTTGACTATAAAGAGAATGCTATCCAATTAGAAGTAAAAATAGAACATAATGCCAATGATTTAGTGGCAAAGTCAAGCGATAATTAAGATAGCAAATAACATAAGACAGAACACTTTTATGTTCTGTCTTATGTTATTATATTTATGTTTAACTTTTCATGTTAAATATTTTTATTAATTTTGTAAAAAATAATAAAAATGGAATATACAATTGAAAACATAGAAAAGATATTGGCTCTGAGCAAAGAGGGCAAACGAGAATTCCTAGACAATCTCTATGAATTTCTTAATGAGAATAAATTGACAGCTCTAGACTATCAAAGAATCAAAATATTATCAACTGCACCTATTTGTCCCAGATGTGATTGTGAATATATAACTAAAGCTGGTGTGAGTGATGGCAGACAAGTCTATAAATGTAAAAAATGTGGCTATAGATTCAGAGAAACTGCAAAATCACTTGTCTATTATTCGCATAAATACTACCTTTTAATGGATTATATAAAATGCATGTTAGAAGGTAAAAGTCTTAGGGCTTGTGCTAGAGAAGTTGGCATCAGTTTACCAACAAGTTTTAAATGGAGACATAAAATCTTATCTGCCATTCAAGGATTAGAGGGAGGAATTAGTTTCTCAGGAATAACAGAAACTGACGAACTATTGCTCCAATATTCGGAGAAAGGACGTAAATTTAAAACACTTGAAGAAAAAGAAAAAGCTATGAATACTGTCCATCCTAATGTTGCTGTATTAGTGATGACAGATAGAGAAGGTAATTTACTTTTCAAACACATTGGAGAAAATAGAGTTCAAAATAGTCAAATAAAAGAAGAGCTAAAACGAAGAGTATCAGAGAAAAATTTGATATGTTTTAAACCAAATGATGAGTTCATACAAGCAGTAATAGAATCACCAAGCAAAAAGGTATTAGTGAGACGAAAAACAAAAGGATTAGCAGTTTATAGTTTAAAAGTAGCTGAGAAAAAGATCACTGATTTATTAGTTTGGATGATGAGATTCAGAGGAGTAGCCACTAAGTATCTACAGAACTATCTTATGTGGTTTGTAGTAATGAATAAGTACTTGAAAGCCAACGTAGAATCAGATATTGGACGACTATTAAACTTGTCATCGCACGACAGATGGGCGTGGGAGCGGTATTTTAGATTGATAAAGTTAAAATATTAAAATATCATGTAAAGTTAAACAAAATATAACCTACTATTTCCCTTAGTTTACAAAATTTAATTTTAAATTTTGTAAACTATCATTTTGATAATAATTTTCCTAAAAATTCTGAAAAATTAACCACCCAACTACTCATTACGCTATATTAAAACCACATAAACTAAAAATTGCTTTAAAATAATTAAGAATTTTATTGGAAAGGTTTAATGTTTTTTGAAAAAATTACTTAACCCTACTTAAAATTTTAAAATCTTAAACTCATCAACTAAAAAAATATATTTAAAAAATACATATAATCCTATATATTCACATAAATAGCTAATTTTAATTCTAATAATTTTTTTAATTATCTATCGATAGGTATACAATGCCTCACATCATTATATACTGTTTTATCTCCTAATTGATAAGCTTTAGTAAAATCTGCACACCACTCATCTCTTTTATTATATATCCTATATATTTTACCTCTTGATGTATATGCTTGTGCGTATGTGCTATCTATTTCTATTGCCTCAGTATAATATTTTATAGCTTCGTCATAATTTTTCTCATTAAAATACACATTGCCAAGTAAATAATAGATTTCGGGATCTTTTGCATTTATTTTAAGTGCTTTTTCTAAATTTTTTTTAGCATCATCATTTTGCATATTATAAATGTTATTAATAGCTTCTAGTTTTAGCTCTCTTAATTTATCTATTTTATTTGTACAGCTTATTGTTATCATTGTAATCATTACAATTAAGCATGGTCTATAGCTTACATTCCTATTTCTTATCTTTTTCATAATTTGATATAATATTATTTATTATTTTCAATTTTTCCTCTAAAAGCTCATTATTTTTAGCTTCTACTATTAATCTCAAATATGGTTCAGTATTGGATGGTCTTATATTAAACCACCAATCATTATAATCTAATCTGTAGCCATCAAAATCATAAAAAGCTATTGGTTGTTGCTCTTTTACAAAATAATCTTTTACTGCATTCATCGCCTCGAGTTTATGATTAATTTTAAAGTTAATCTCTCCAGAATTTTCATATTTTTTTATCTTAGCAATTATTTCAGATACTTTGTAACCTTTTTTTATAAAGTCAGAAATAATATTTGTGATTAATATACTAGCCAATAGTCCAGAGTCGCTATAATAAAAATCTCTAAAATAGTAATGTCCTGCAAGCTCTCCACCATAGATGCCATCTATTTCTCTCAACTTAGTAGCTGCATATGCTCTACCAACTCTCCACATTACTATTTCACCACCCATTGGTGCTAAATATTCTGCTACAGATTTAGATGTACGTATATCTTGTATTACTTTGCCTTTCTGATTTCTTTCCTCTAAAAAATAATGTCCTAATAAACCAATCATCAAATCTGGTGAAATAAAATTACTCTTTTCGTCTACAAACATTACTCTATCAGCATCTCCATCAAAGATCATCCCGAAATCATTTTTTTGTTCTAAAACAATTTTTTTTAAGTCTTTTAAATTTTTTTCTTCCAAAGGATTGGCTTCATGATTAGGAAAATTACCATCTAAATCATCAAAAATATATTTAGCTTGATTTGTGAATATTTCATGTACATACAGTCCAGCCATTCCATTGCTACAATCTATAGTAAAATTTAGTTGTAAATCTGATTTTAAATATTTTTTTAAAAAATCTACATATTCTTTACTAAAATTAAATTCTTGATATGTTCCTTTAGATACAATTTCTACTTTTTCGTTATCTTGAATTAATTTTTCAATTTTATTTAATCCGTCATCATAGCCAATAGGGGAAGCATTTCTACCAGAAAATTTTAGCCCATTATATTCTTTTGGATTATGGCTAGCTGTTATCATTATAGAACCATCAAAATTATATTTTGCTGTTCCCCAGTATATAGAAGGTGTAGTAGCTAAGCCTGCATCATAAACATCACAACCTGATGACAAAAGGCCATGTATGAGTGCATCGTGTATCTCGTCTGATGATGTTCTCGTATCCCTACCAATTAAGACCTTTTTAATCTTAAAAAATTGAGGGAAAAAATACCCGATTTTAACCACATCATCTTTATTAAAATCTACACCATAGATACCTCTGATATCATAAGCATGAAAAGATCCCATAATTATTTTTTTTGACAAATTTACAATAATTTTTATAACCTATTTATATAAATATGACATTATTATTCCATTATAATTTATAATTTCGTGAAATATTTTTTCTAATGAAACCGATAATTAACTTAATATTAGTACTTTGTATCAATATTAATCTATTTTCACAAATTTCATTTACAAATAATGATAGGCAGCAGAGAATCATTAGAGATATGAAAGTACTATCACACGATACCCTTATGGGTAGAAAATCTGCTAGTAAATACGAGTGGAAAGCAGGCAACTATATCATTAATGAATTAAACAAATTAAAATCGCATCAAAGTAATATCAATTTTTTGCCTGCTTATGATACATATAGATTTGCATTTACTATTAAAAATTACGAAAATAATAATAAAGACACTACTGCTGACATAATTGCATATATTGACAATAATGCTCCTTATACTATAATTATTGGGGCACATTATGATCATGTTGGTTATGAAATCTATGATAGCACTAAAGGTCAGTATTTGATTTATAATGGTGCTGACGATAATGCTAGTGGCACGGTGGGATTATTAGAACTGACAAGACATCTTTCTAATAAATTTTTAACTAATTATAATTACATCATATGCTTTTGGGGCAGTGAAGAAATAGGATTATACGGTTCTGCTTATTTTTGTCAAAAAATTTTGCCAAATATTAATGTACCTCCGATAATTTTATATATAAACTATGATATGATTGGCAGCTTAGGATATAAAAAAAATATTCTTACTATTTATGGTACAGCTACTGCGAATAATTTAAAAGATATTGTACCAAATTATTATGATTCTGTTAAAATCAATAAATTACCTACGGCCTTTCCATTCAGCGATCATACATGTTTCTATGCTAATAATATCCCATATTTATATTTTACAACTGGTTTACCTAAAACTTATCATACTATAAAAGATGAAATAAATTTAATAAATTTTAATGGAATTCTTTTTACTATTAAGCTAACAGAACATATATTATCGCAATTAAATCCACAAGAATTGCAATTCAAAAAAATAAAATTACATCATTATATTCATACAGGGATAGCTCTATATTTTAAATCATAACATATATTTAAATTAAATAGAAATTTATTAAAAATTAATTATACTTAAATATAGTTATTACCGAGAATGAATCAGTAATAATTTAGTTATTACTTAAACTTTTTATTCCATAAAATAAATTTTAATAAATTATTAAAAAATAATGTCAATTTGACATTATTTTTATTTGGCATACTTATTGATTATGCAAAAGCAAAACTTCAAAAAAACAAAAGATATGAGTGAAATTAAAATTAAACCTTTAGCAGATCGAGTAGTTATCGAACCAGCACCTGCTGAGGAAAAAACTGCAGGTGGTATCATTATCCCAGACACAGCAAAAGAAAAACCTTTAAAAGGTACAGTAGTAGCTGTAGGTAATGGCAAAAAAGATGAACCTATGACAGTAAAAGTAGGTGATCAAGTATTATATTCCAAGTATGCAGGCACCGAAATTACTATTGATGGCAAAGAATATCTGATAGTTAAAGAATCAGACATTTTAGCAATTATTTAATCATTAATTAACATTTTAAAAATAAATAAAACTATGGCAAAAGAAATAATATTAGGCTTTGATGCCCGCGAGCAATTAAAAAAAGGTGTAGACAAATTAGCAAATGCTGTTAAAGTAACACTAGGTCCCAAGGGACGTAATGTAGTTATAGAGAGAAGCTATGGAGCACCTATAACCACTAAAGATGGTGTATCAGTGGCTAAAGAAATTAGTTTAGAAGATAAATTTGAAAATATGGGTGCCCAAATGGTAAAAAAAGCTGCTAGCGAAACTAGTGATGCTGCAGGTGATGGTACAACAACTGCCACTCTCCTTACTCAAATCATCTTCAATGCTGGTTTAAAAAGTGTTACCGCTGGAGCTAATCCTATGGATCTGAAACGCGGTATTGACAAAGCTGTGAAAACTGTTATTGACAACCTAAAACAACAATCTCAGCAAGTAGGTGATAGCTATGAAAAAATAGAACAAGTAGGAACAATTTCTGCTAATAATGACCCCGAAATAGG
>LFRM01009750.1_pt1 | contig 17980 bp, 7 predicted proteins | sample 618341 | NCBI WGS metagenome assembly LFRM01 (sample SAMN03654438, study PRJNA283298) | anaerobic digester metagenome | isolation source: pool of bioreactors CSTR01a, CSTR02a, and CSTR03a thermophilic anaerobic... | place: Denmark: Kgs. Lyngby | collected 2014-05-21 | reverse complement strand
CTGCAAACTTGTCCTCTTTTTATCAGATTTTAAATTTGCGCAATTTATTGTACTTTATCGCTATTATAGATGTGCTTAAAAAATACTATTGTAATTAGAAAATATTCCTACTCATTATTTTAGCAATTGGAAAGAAAAAACATACATATATGCGATGTCGCGATATATGTATGTTTTCTATATGGATGAGCAAGTTTAAGACAGCTAAACAAAATTTCACCGCCCATTGATTAAAGGTCAGGCAGGACAGCTTCTATAAAGCTTTATTGGATGGACCGCTGAAGCTATTTATCTGCTGACGAAACTTTATATTCTCTGCTATCAAAATTGACTTCAATTTCCGTGCCATCAGAAAAAGTGGTTCGCTGTACTCGGTAGTTATTATCTACGAATTCATGCTTAATCATTTGTTCAAAAGCCAGTTTTTTGCTGATGCCGCAGATTTCTTCGCATTGCTCGATTTCATTTTTTGAAGCATCAATTGACAGATAAAGGGGATTGGCATTAAGGGTGGCATGCGATGAAGCAAGGTCATTGATAGGAATACCCCAGCAGCCGATTAAGTTGCAGTAGCTATTCCAATAAATAAGGACGCAATCATGATATACCAGATTGAACAAGGGGATGGGAATACCATTTCCGACGCCGCTCCACAAACTAGGGGACAGGGAATAGGGAGCGTGCGAAACACTGTCAAGCAAAGGTAAAAAGCAATCGACAGGCTCGTCGGAGCTTGCCAGCAATCCTTTGCTGTGGAGAAGCGAAAACATTTTCATGCGGGCGGCGATACAATCTCTTTTGCTCATGGGATGTAAAGGGTTAAAGCATTCATCAATCGTATCACCTGCTAAAGAGCCCAAATGCAGACCGTCAATATCCAAATTATTGTCCTGAAAAAGCTTTAGATTCCTTCTAAGAAAATCGATTGCGATCTCGGCGCACAAAAAGGTCTGCTTTCCACCCTGCCACTGGCTCATAACCGGCAAGTTGCGGGATGAATCCTGGATGGCAAGAGCCTCCATAAAGCTAGGGGAATTGTAGTAAAAATCCCTGTATTGGTCATGCGCATCAAACTGGAGATTGTGTTTGCTGCATAGCTTTGCAAAATTCTGCATTGCGGAAGTGCCGCCGATTTTGCTGTTAACAGGGAAAATATCGGGGTGGCTGTTATCATATCCGCGATTACCAAAGCCATCTAAATGTATGACGAAATCCTTCGCCCCGTAATCCAGCAGCTTTTTAATTTGCTTCCAGCGCTGTTCAAACGTGTAGTAATGTTCGTTAGCGTTTTGCGCACGTTTTCTATACATTGGAGAATCCTTTTCAATGGACACAAACAAATAGTCGTGAACAATAGGTCTGCCGATGCGCCGCGCTAATTTCGGGTTGCGCTGTATTTTTTCTTTTAGTGTAACCAATCTGCCCTGTTCAGTTACATATTGCCGGTACGCTGCGCAAAAATCGTTATAGCTGCCATTAGGGAAAAACAGAAAAACGCATTTTCGCCGGTATGACATTTTGCCAAGCGAGGGATACCAGACGCTCTGAATTCTGGTGTTCCCGTTCGGCACATGGTCAAGGTCATAGCCTCCATCCCAAGGGGTTTCGCAAATGCATTGATATGCACTACCCTGAGAAACCTGTCCCCACCAGGGCATATATGCGTCCCGTTCATAATACCTGCAGCCACTGTAGCTTACAACGGTGTTTTTCCATTTCGCCGGTATTAAAGTTCCCTGCATCATAGGGAGGACTGTGTATGCAGAAGAATCTTCACAATCAAAAAAGACGGATTGAGGGTAGTATACTTTTTGCACTTCGCCGGCATTGTCGCCTATTACCTCAAATTCAAAAGTAATGGCGTCTTTATCTTTGTGAACATGAATAGATGTTTCAATCGCAACCGAAAGCCTGTGAGAGTTTATATAAAAATCGCTGTATACAATGCGAATATACCCCCCGACTTCAGTTGAGTACTCCCTGATATACACGGACTGCGCCTGTGTGAACAACACAGTATGTACTTGACCAAAACACTTGATTTCAAAGCTGGGCGGGTTATCAGATTCAAACTTGTAAACTAAATCTTGCTGCCATACATCTATTATGCACTGTCTTGGGCAAACCTCAGCATAAAAATCGCTACTTCCGTAAATTCTGTATTTATACAAAGCTTATATCACCCTGCTTTTCTTTTTATATTCCGAGGGGGTCATTTTTGTAATCTCTTTAAAAAGGCGTGAAAAATAGTGGACGGATGATAACCCGAGTTGTTCCGAAACCTCTGTAAAGTTGTATTTGCCCGAATCTATTAATTGCTTTGCTTTTTCAATCTTCATTTCATTGTATTGCGCAATAATGCTTTTACCGGTCTTTTTCTTGTATGTAGTACAAAGGTAACTTTTAGATATGTTCAGTATTTTGCTTAATTCATCAAGAGATATATTTCCTTTCAAATGCTTTCGCAATTCTTCGTTGGTGCGTAAGATTATTTGGTCCCGTACAAGACGATGGGGCGAATCCTGTTCGGTCTCAATAAAGTGGTGTTCCAGGATTTCTAAAAAAAACAGTTCTATTTTAGTGCGAAGTATCTGCATAACCGAAACAATTGTTCTTTTCTCTATCAAATCAATATACTGCTGCGTTTCAACAGTCAGGTTAAAAACATCGTCCGCATATTCAATTATATTAAAAAGGGTTTGCGAACAGATAGGGTTGAGCTGGATATGCAGTTGACGAAACTGATCCGATTTAGCCCCGCCGATTTCAAATTCCATAGTAAAAACGCGGGTTAATGGGGAATCCAAAACTTGAATTGAATGGTGCTCGTCAGCGGCAATTGTCATTATTTCTCCGGTTTTTATAAGAATACTTCTACGACCTAAAACTACTTTCATTTCGCCGTCAATTACATAGTATAATGTCCAACAGCTTTGTGTATTGCCTTCCAAGACAAAAGGCGAGCTGTACTGGTTGATCCGCATGCCGGCAATGTTTCCTACAATAATGTCCCTGTCGATTACCATTTTTTGTTTTGTCCTCCTGTTGTAAAACATCGGTAGACATGTATAAAAAAATCTCTTTTTTTTATTAAAGCTGCTTCAATTACAAAAATAAAGTACAAAAGTTCTTATTGTTATTATTGAGTATATAGAAAATATTACTCAAAGTCAATAACAAGTTTTTTTGGAAGAGGGCAAATTTTAGGATATAATATACAAAAAAAATAAATCATATAACGTAAAAACTGAACATAAAAAGCAAAAAATGCAAAATAAAAGCAATATAATGCAAATACTTTTATAATAAAATCCTCTATAATCTTATACAGAATTGATTAGTCTTTAAAATCGGTAAATATGAAGTTTATTTTAATCGGTAAGGAGAGATATATATGAGGAGTTCCAGAGGCTTTCGATTGCTCAATCTGCTGCTGGCAGCAGCAATCCTTCTTGCGATTTTGTCCGGATGCAATTTAGGCAAAAATAAAGACGATGATACATCGTCGACTGTAATAACAGAATATCCTCCCACAAGCGGTACAAGCACTTCTACAAGTGTTACAATCGGCGACAGCACGTTGAATGGAACGGAAGGCAGCACGCGCAAGACTAAGACCATAACATCCATGTCGAAAATACCGGGTATTACCGGCACCGACGATGTTTACGGTACAAAATACGCCATTTTGCCGGGCGACTTCTGCGTTATCAAAAGCGGCTCTGTCAAAGCTACGATTGTTATCAGTGATAATGCGGGCTCCAATGTTGTTGCTGCCGCCAATGACCTGGCATTAAACCTTGAGAAGATGACCGGCAAGAAATTTCAAATCAAAACTGACAAAGAAAAAGTATCCGGCAATAAAATTTTGGTTGGCAAAAGCAAGTACACAGACGCCCTGAACTTAAAGTTTCCCGACACTTATCCCGGGGAGGAAATGTTTCAGGTTATAGCAAGCGCGAACATACTTGTTCTTGCCGGAAACGATGCTGGAGTATATAAAGGCTCCCAATTTGCTGTTACATATTTTCTTGAGGCATTGGGTTTCGGCTGGTTTGGTGATGACGAGCTGTGGCAGGTAGTTCCGAAAGCGGATACGATATATGCTACAGAGTGCAACATCGTATCAAAAGCCAGTTTTTCATCGCGCTATACCCGCCTTAACGCTGCATTTCCTACCTTGGCAGCCAGATGGTATTTGGGCGGGGAGCTCAGCGAGATTGACCATAAGTTTCCCATCTTTATACCTGAGGATATGTATGAGGAGCATCCGGAATATTTTGCATATTCCAAAGGCACTCGCAATCCGAAAAATAAACGCTGGTGGCAGATTTGTCTTTCTAATACCGAGGTCCAGAATATTGTTGCCGAAAAGGTAAAGCAGTTTTTCAATGATAATCCAAACTATACATGCGCTTCTATCGGGCAAAACGACGGCAACGGAGACCCGAACAGCTCCGACTACGCCAACTGGTGCGAATGCGACGACTGCAAAAAATTTGCCCCGAACTTTACCGAGGCTATGATTAAATTCGCCAATATTATAGGAAGCAAGATAAAAAAGGATTATCCCGGCAGAACTATAAATTTCTATGCGTACTTCCCAACCTTTGAAGCGCCTCAGACAAAAATCGATATCGAGGATAATGTTGTGCTGCTGCTTTGTAAAGAGGGCGGTCTTACCCGGTTTATCCGCAACGGCAATCTGTTTAATGCTGATATAGGGCAAACTCAGTTTAAGGACAACTTTTTAAATTGGAAAAAAGTTGGGTTTAAAAACATTGCCATTTATGAGTGGAATTGTCCGGGAGCCGCGAGCGACGCGTGGAAGGACATGTTTTGGGTACAGGGAGAGGTTTTCCTCGATAATCTCAGATGGTTTAAGGACAACGACGTCAAGTTTGTGTTTATCGACCAAGGTCCCAATCCGGCTTATGAGCGCAGCGCGGACTTTTTGGATATTCGCTGGCCGCTTTGGTATGTCTCGGCAAGGGGTATGTGGGATCACAAGCTCACTTTTGAGGAAATCATGCTGCCTGCCTGCCGCAAGCTGTACGGTAAGGCTGCACAAAGCATGTATGAATTTTACAAGGCGCTCAACGATGCCAATAAAAACTGTGCTGCTCCCAACTATTATTGGGCTCTGCCGGAACCGAACAAGTTTTATACTCCTGAGTGGGTAGCCAAAGCGGACGCGGCATTGGAAAAAGCGCTTGAAATAGTTGAAGATGGAAGCAAGATGCAAGAACGGATTGAAAACCAATATCAGAATTGGCTGTTGACCAAAACCTATCTGTAAGTTTTAGCTAAATTAGGAGAATTAATTAATGGAAGGTAACAGGGAGAAACTATCTAAAGACTTTTACATAGTTAAGGACGGCAAACCGGCGGCAAGCATAGTTGTTCGCTCCGGCGCTTCGCAGAAGGTGATGGAGGCTGCGAAGGATTTGCAGAATATTATACAGAAAATGAGCGGCGCGAAGCTGCCAATATGTGATGACGCTTTTAGAGTTCAGGGCAATAAAATACTGATTGGACCGAGCGGATATACCCGTATACGCAACTATCAATTTCCAAGCTCCAAAGGGGAGTGGTGCCGGCTTTTAAGGGATGGCGATATCCTCCTTTTAGCCGGCAATGACGATGGCTGCTATACCGGCTCACAGTTTGCGGTAACCATGTTGCTGGAACGGTTAGGTTGCGGCTGGTTTGGTCCGGACGAACTTTGGCAGGTGATTCCCGAAAAAGATACTATCACAATCGGATATTTGGACGTGCTTCATTATCCTCAGTTTTCTTGCCGCCTAACCAGAGTGCTGATTCACAATCCCGAAATTGGCATGCGCTGGTATCAGGGCGGGGATAAATCCCATACTGAACACGCTTACACCCTGATGTTTCCGCGGGAGAAGTATTTTGAATCCCATCCGGAATGGTATTGTATGCATAACGGAAAAAGGGATCCGTATCTTAACAAAAGCCCGCATCTTGAGTCTTGGCAGATGTGCTATTCTAATCCTGAGCTGGTAGAAGAAACAGCTAAAAAGGTAATCGAATTTTTTGACAACAACCCGGATTACACAAGCTTCAGCTTAGCTGCCAATGACGGCGTTTATGAGGGTTTCTGCGAGTGCGATGAGTGTCAGAAGCTTGGTATGCCCGGAGAAGTCATGATGGAGTTTGTAAACAGGGTCGCAAAAATAACTGCGGAAAAATACCCGGAAAAAACATTGTACTTCTTCGTTTATTTTCCGACATTCGACCCGCCGAACCGGTTTATTCAAGCGGAGCCGAACGTTCAGTTAATGTTTTGCAAGGAGTCTTGCATGTACCATCCTGTGGATAAGGGTCCGGACTGCGGATACCATGAGGATTATGAGTTTGAATTCCGCTACGAGCAATATCAAATGCCGTGGAGACAATCTTTTGAAAAATGGATTGAGATGACCAATATAAAATCGTTTTGCGTTTGGGAATGGTATTGTCCGGCAGCCTGCGTTACATCGTGGAAAAATCTCCCGTGGGTACAGGGCGACGTAGCGACACGCAATCAGCGGTTCTGGTACGACCGGGGCGCAACATTCGTGTACTACGATCAAGGGCCCAACCAGTTCTACAATGATACCGAGGAGAGCTACCCCCTGCGCTGGCCTTTATGGTATGTGGCGTCAAAGGGAATGTGGGACAAGGATTTGACCGGAACCGACATCCTGACGGACGCTTGTAAAAAGCTGTATGAAAACGCAGCGGATTTAATGCTGAGTTATTACTTAGCATTGGCCGATATCAGCAAAAGCTGTTATGCAAAGAATATTGCGTGGCAGAGTGCCGAGCCTTATGAATTCTACACACCTGAGCATGTTGAGCGGATAGACAGAATTATCCGACAGATACAGAGTATTCTCGCAGAAGTGAACGATACGGTAAGGGCGCGCATTGAAAATCAGATAGCCTTGTGGGAAGCCTGCAAAAAACAAGTGGAAGAATCAAAACATTTCAGCGAATACCAGCCAATTTATTAATGAGGAGGAGAGAGCATGATGAAAAGAAGGTCCTTTGCTTTAGTGCTGGCTTTGATATTTTGTATCGGCATTATAAGCGGCTGCAAAGGCAATAACGGAAAAACTGGTGTTGACGACGATTTATCCGCTCCTGAAGTTGAAGATATTTTCGGGGATGACAATGAATTTGAAGATGATGAGGATGGATTTTCGGATTCGTCCGAACCCGGGGAAAACGGCGATGGCGGAAATTCCGACAAACCAAATAGTCCGAATTCGTCGAGTGGGANNGCAAGCGTGGGAGATGGTACCGACACAACTAATCCAAGCTCGAGAAAATTGATTGGCAACACTTACACAAGCGGCTTTCCTATTGTAAAAGACAAGATAACCTTAAAGGTTTTGGCTTACAGCCGTCCTTCCCATGCATCCAATTGGGATTCAATGCGCTTTACTAAGCTGTACGAGGAAAAAACAAACATACGTATTGAATGGATTATTGTTCCTCAGGCATCGCTGAATGACAGGATAAAGCTGGTCTTTTCTACTCAAAATTATCCCGACATTATGGTAAGCCTGGCGGGGATTTTATACGATTCTGATGTGTATACCTATGGCACACAGGGCGTGCTTTGGGATATGAGCCAGTCGATGCCGACTTATGCTCCAAATGTTTTCGAATTATTGAAGAACGATAAAACGCTTAGGATGGCTGTGCAGCAGCAGAATAATGCAATCTATTCTTTACCTTATATCAACTCGGATTATCCGGGCTCCACAGGTCATGCGTGGACGATTAACAAAAAGTGGCTAAACAAGCTCGGGTTAAAAGCGCCCAAAACAACCGACGAACTCGAGAACGTATTATTGGCGTTTAAAAATAATGACCCCGATGGCGACGGTATTGCCAATCAAATCCCCTTTTTGACATTCTGTTATATGCCCGAAATGTTCGGACCGTGGGGACTGTATTTTGACTGGGGCAATAATGTCATGATTGATAATAGCAATAAGGTGCAGTTTGTATTTACTCAAAATGAAATGAGAGAAGCTGTGCTTTATTGGAAAAACCTTAAAAGACAAGGTCTTTATGATATTACTTGGTCAGAACGCACCACCACGGAAATGGCACAGATGATTAACAGCGGAAAAGTCGGAATGTTCTTGTGGGGAGATCCGTACACCAGTGTTTCGATGGATGTGCTCAAGGATTATGAAGTAATTGATGTTCCAAAGGCTACAACCGGTGTCGGCAGCAACTTCACACCCGGTGTTATGAGGCATAATTCACATGTGTTTGGAAACAGCACCTTTATTTTTAATACCTGCAAGCACAAGGAAGCGGCGTTAAGATGGCTGGATTATTTCTACTCGTATGAGGGGAACGCATTTAAAACATATCTTGATGTTGGCTACAAGTATTTGCATAAGGACAGCAAGGGCAATATTTATGTAAAAATCAAAGAAGGAGACAATACATTAAATGATACCCCCGGCTCGGTGCTTCCGGGAATATATGATGATCACTTCTTTAACTCATATTTTGCCAAAAACCCAAACCAGACCGAGAGGGAGAAATTTAGCGGTCAATGGTCAAACACTGTGCGAAGCACGTATAAAACAAAGGTGCCAAAGTACATCTGGCCGGACATTACATTTACTGCCGCAGAAATTAAGACCATTAAAAGATACGAAACTTACTTGAATTTCGATACATGCTGGTATTCGATTCGCCGAATGATTGAGGGAGGCTCTGATGTGGTCGATCCCGCGACAGGATGGAATACATGGGTAAACAGCAAAACAAAAGCAGGGCTTGCTGAGTATGTCTCAGTTCATCAAAAGGCTTACGATAGGGCATCCAAATAATTTTGCGTCTTCTAACCCGCAGGCAGATACGCCTAAAGCCAAGAAAGGTAGTGTCGGAATATGAGTAATAGTTTAATGAAAAGAGTTTTGGCAAGACCGCTTACGCTATTGTTATCAATTGTATTTCTGGCATCCAGCATTGCCTCGGTCGCATTGTTTGCCGCGGCTGAAGATGAAATCGGGTATGATACGATTGTCAACACCGGCTCCTCAGATGGTGTAACCGTCTTCGGCGGCTCAGATGTCGAGGTAAAAACGGTGCCCGACGCGTCAATATACGGGGACGCGCTGGCAATCAACCCGACCAAGGTACAGGGCGCCGGTTGGGCTCAGATACCGATTAGCTCCGCCGAAGGGGTTGATTTTACCAAGACAAAAGGTATAGCCATGTATCTTGAAATTCCGCAGGTTACAGCAACCAATTTCTCCATCCGGATTATTGACCGCGCGTGGAGCAACTGGGCGGAAATCGGTACCAATGTGGCATTGACCTATGTATCGCTTGATGGCGAAGAAACGGTAAGAGAAACCGAAATCCCCTTTTCAGATATGCAGGGATTTAAAGGGTTTGTGTTTATACCGTATGAAGCCCTGACTGCTGGCGCGACACCCGGCAAGGCGATAACCGAACACATCAATCCGGCAAACTGGGTCATAGAAATCGGGTATTATAAGCGGAACGAGGATGAAGTAGGTCCCGATTACCTTTATGACAACATCGGATTTTATTCAAGCATTGATGAATACATCGCTCTTGCAAACGAGCTGTTAGGTCCAAACGTAATTGTCAACACCGGCTCATCAGATGGAGTAACTATCTACGGTGGCGTGGACGTTGAAGCAAAAACGGTGCCCGACGCGTCAATATACGGGGACGCGTTGGCAATCAACCCGACCAAGGTACAGGGCGGCGGCTGGGCGCAGATACCGATTAGCTCCGCCGAAGGGGTAGATTTTACCAAGACAAAAGGTATAGCCATGTATCTTGAAATCCCGCAGGTTACCGCAACCAATTTCTCCATCCGGATTATTGACCGCGCGTGGAGCAACTGGGCGGAAATCGGTACCAATGTCGCATTGACCTATGTATCGCTTGATGGCGAAAAAATAGTTAGAGCAACCGAAATCCCCTTTGCGGATATGCAGGGATTTAAAGGATTTGTGTTTATACCGTATGAAGCCCTAGCTGCCGGCGCGACGCCCGGCAAGGCGATAACCGAACATATTCAGCCTGAAAACTGGGTTATAGAGATCGGGTATTATAAGCGGAACGAGGATGAAATAGGTCCCGATTACCTTTATGACAACATTGGCTTTTACTCAAACATAGATGAGTATATTGCTCTTGCAAACGGATCGTTGGGTCAAAACGTAATTGTCAACACCGGCTCATCAGATGGAGTATCCATCTACGGTGGCGTGGATGTTGAAGCAAAAACGGTGCCCGACGCGTCAATATACGGGGACGCGTTGGCAATCAACCCGACCAAGGTACAGGGCGGCGGCTGGGCGCAGATACCGATTAGCTCCGCTGAAGGGGTGGATTTTACCAAGACAAAAGGTATAGCCATGTATCTTGAAATTCCGCAGGTTACAGCAACCAATTTCTCCATCCGTATTATTGACCGCGCGTGGAGCAACTGGGCGGAAATCGGTACCAATGTCGCATTGACCTATGTATCGCTTGATGGCGAAAAAATAGTTAGAGCAACCGAAATCCCCTTTGCGGATATGCAGGGATTTAAAGGATTTGTGTTTATACCGTATGAAGCCCTGGCTGCCGGCGCGACCCCCGGCAAGGCGATAACCGAACATATTCAGCCTGAAAACTGGGTTATAGAGATCGGGTATTATAAGCGGAACGAGGATGAAATAGGTCCCGATTACCTTTACGATAACATTGGCTTTTACTCGGACATAGAAGGGTACATATCCCTGGCGAATTCGATGATAATGGGCAATGCCATTATCAATGACGGGGATAAGAAGGGTGTAACCGTTTACGGCGGAGCCGATGTTTCAATTGACACTAAAGACAATGCTTCAAAATATGGAAGAGCATTGGTGATTAACCCAACCAAGGTACAGGGCAGCGGCTGGGCAAGAATACCCATGAAGAAAGCCGCAGGCTTGGATCTTAACGAAACTGCCGGTATTGCCATGTATTTAGAGATACCTGAGGTTACAGCGACAAACTTTGTAATCCGCTTGATTGATCCAGGCTGGAGCACCTGGGCGTCAATCGGCACCAATGTCGAATTGACCTATATATCGCTTGACGGCGAAACAATTGTAAAAAGAACCGAACTGCCATTCGCCGACATGCAGGGATTTAAAGGATTTGTTTTTATACCATACGAGGCTCTTATTGAAGGTACTGTTCCGGGCAGGGCGATTATTGATGAAATTGACCTTTCAACATGGATTGTTGAAATCGGATATTACAAATGGAACGAGGATGAAATAGGTCCCGATTACCTTTATGACAACATAGGCTTCTATTCCGATATCAACGCTTATATATCTTTGTGCAATTCTCATAAGGAGACAATTGACGAAGAGGAAGAAGAACCGGTATTTACAGGCGGTGAATGGGTGGCTAATGAGGGCGACCTGGATGGCGCCTGGGTTAATCAAGCGCATGGAACAGATATTACCATAAAGCAATCCGATGTAGCTTCAAAGTATGGTTTTGGTTTGGCGATTAATCCTACCAAGGTTCAGGGAAGCGGTTGGGCATCGATAGGCATTAACAAACCTGAAGGCTTTAGCTTTAAAGGCACGAGAGGTATTGTTACATATATTCGTTTCCCGCAGGGCGTAACTGCCACAAATCTGACCATTAGAATAATTAAGAATGACTGGAGCGAGTGGTATGAAATAGGTACAAATGTTGAACTGACCTTGGTTGATAAAAACGGAAACAAGGTTGTTAATAACCATGTTTTGCCGTTTGAAAATCTGCAGGGATACGAGGGCTTTGTATTTATTCCATACACTGCGTTAGCAAGCGGGTATCATACAGTACCCAATCCTGCCGATGCGTTGGATGACTGGGAAGATTGGTCGATTGAAGTAGGATATTACAAGCATAACGAGGATGAGATTGGTCCAGATTATATCTACTACAGCTTTGGGTTTTATACCGATGTCGACTCATATATTGCGATGATGGATGCGCGGCATCCGAATTTCATAGCACACTACGGTGATACCTTGGATGGCGTGAGGATTACCGGCGGTTCGACATCTCCGACTGGCAATGATGTCGAGGTAACGGTCAGGGAGAATGCCACCCAGTTTGGCAGCGCCTTGTCGATTTACCCCAACAAGACTTACAGCGGGAACTGGTGCGCTATTTCGGTTCATAAACCTGAGAACTTCGACTTTTCGAAAACTGAAGGCATAGGAATGTATATTAAATTCCCGTCATCGGCTATTGCAACCAATCTTACAATCCGCATCATCAAGGACGACTGGTCAAATTGGTTTGAAATCGGTGTCAATGTAAACCTTATTCTGGTTACCAGCACCGGTATCAAACGGAATGTAAGCCAGTTCCTGCCGTTCGAGGATTTGGCGGGATATGAAGGTTTCGTGTTTATTCCGTACCGCAATTTATATGCCGGCAATCCTTCAGCGGTGGATTTCGACATGATGAACTCGTGGGAAAGCTGGTCCATCGAAATAGGGTACTATAAACAAAACCAAGCAGACGTAAATGTAGATTATTTGTTTGACAATATCGGCTTTTATTCCGACGTGGACGAATACATGGCTTTATGCGGTTTTGTGCCGGCCGACAGACCAAGCGACGATGCATATTACGATACTAGAAATGACAGTATGGGCTGGTATATGGTAAACAATATGCTGGATAGAGAAGCGACCACTTTCGGCGGATTTGGCGCAACAGTGGCTGCCACAACAGAAACACCTGATAAAGCAGGCTTGCAGCTTACCGTTTCATCCGAGTTTAAGACTGTGTTTAGAAATTTCCGTTTCGGCGACGAAAGACTTAAAAACACTGCCGGATTAATGTTCTATATTAAAGCGCTGCAGGATATATCAAAACTCAGATTCAATATAGGCATTACGGATGAAGCCAATTTGGAAGCCATTGAGATTTACAGCTTTGACAGCTATGAGGGTGATTACTTCTACTCGCCACACGGCACGCAGCTGTATAAAGTGTCGCGCAGTGAAATCAGTTTACCCGCCGGATTTGAAGGATTTGTGTATTTTCCGTTCGAAACATTTTTACCGGATGTAGGAAGTGTACCGGACAATCTGTATGTGGACCCAGACTTTATCAGCAAAATCTCAATCGGCGCCGAGGCTGTGGATCCCGAGTTTGAAAGCACCGTACTGGTTTTAGACAACATCATGTTTTATTCCTCTCAGGATTTGCTGGAAACCATGGTGGGCTATCCTAAGGATGCACGGAAATATCGGCTGTCTGCAAGCGGAGAAGGCAGTGAATATGTTGTCTTGCATGATCAGACAATCAGGGTTTATGATAGTACGATGACATATGAAAAGCTTTTAGGTCTGTTGTCTTTGGATAACGATAACTTGTCAGTCGAACTGCTTGACAGCGCCGAAAATCAGATCAACCTCAAGGATAAAATCGTATCGGGTTCTATTGCGGCGGTTAAGCGCGGAGATATTATAATCGGGCGTTATAATATTGAAGTGGTATCAAAAGATATTATTCCTGATGAAGTATATCTTGTTGAGAAAGGTAAGCCGGGAACGCCTGACAAGGAAGTAGCGGTTGAAATCTTTGTCGATGACCCGGACAGCGATTCTGAAGGCGATTTGGAGCCTGAAGAAGGCGAAGAGCAAGCATGGCTGACGATTAAGAAAAGCGCAAAGGACTTTGTGTCATTAAGCGAGGATACCATAGAGGTTCACCAAAACATGTCGGCAAACCGCTTTATAAGCGCGTTCAACCGTGCGGACGGGGTAACCCTTGTGCTTCTCAAAGCTGATGGAACCCAGCTTCAGGAAAAAGATGTTGTTTTGGACGGCGCGGTTTTATTGGTGCTGCTGGATGGCACAGAAGTCAAAAGATATACTATAATAAACGAGATTAATAAAACTGATGAAGATAAGGATACCCCTTCAACCGACGCACCGAAACAGGATAATCAGCAAATTTGGATTTGGGTTGCTGTAATAGCCTCAGCTTTGGTGGTTGTTGCGGCGGCTGCGGTAGTGCTGATTGTGGTTCTTAAGAGAAAAAGAGGCAAGCAATAATCATAAATTTGGATGCGGTTGAAATAAACTATTTCAACCGCATCCGCCCCAAGGGGTAATAAGGAGAATTTACCTGGAAAGGGCTTATTATATGAACAGACGGTTCAAACAAATATGCATAAGCGTGCTGTCGTGGTTTTCGGTTGTTGTTTTGACTGCACAGGGTTCGGCGGTTTATGCGAAGAAGGCAGATGACAATGAACAGTCGTTGGCGGAACGTCTAGGGATTTCAAAAGACGGTACCGCTCCCACAGACGACGCGCTGCCCTATTATTCAGAAATTAAACAAAGATATTTATATTCTGCTATTCCCTGTCCATTGAATGTTAGGGTTGAAAAAATGGGCGGGGAATATACCTCGTTTGAAGGCAAACACCCGGATATGGCTGAAGACGGCGCGGGCATAATAACCGACGAAAATACAAAGAGCCTTACATGGACCGTTCAGGTTCCGCAAACAGGCCTTTATCATATAGAGATTACATATAAGACATACTCGGATTCTGCCGAAGCTCCCAAAAGAGAGCTGCTTGTGAACGGTGAGCAGACATTCTATGAGCAAAGCGTCATGGTGTTTGAACGAAAATGGCAAGATGCCCATTACCCAAATATAAACGCGTTGGGAGATCATGTTCGCCCTCCTCAAACTGAAATTGTAGAGTTCAGCACAAAAACGCTAAGCGACCAGTGGAGCAAGGATTGTGAGCCCCTTTTGTTTTTGTTTGATGAAGGAGACAACACCATCACCTTACGGTATATTAATCAGCCGTTAATAATTGCTAGAATCGCGGTTGTATCTTATAAAGAGGTAAAGCCTTACTCTGAGGTTTTGGCGAGCTATGATTTGCCTTACGGAACAGATACCGTGCGGTTTGAGGCAGAGGACAAAAAATATGTGGCATACCGTTCTGATGTTACGGTTTCTATCGGCAGCAGCGGGGACCCCGTTGCAACCCCCTTTTCAGCGGCGAATATCCGGCTGAACATGATAGGCGGCACCTCATTTAGTAAAGGCGGGCAGGAAATCTGCTGGGAATTTGAAGTGCCGCGGACCGGGCTATACAAAATCAACCTTAGAACCTTGCAAAGCTTTACGGATGGACTGCCCTCATACCGAACAGTTTATATTAATGGGGAAGTGCCGTTTCGTGAGATGCAGAACTTCGAGTTTCCGTATAGAAAGCGCTGGTTCAGCACGGTACTGAGTGATGAAAACGGGTCCCCGTATTTATTCCGGCTGAACAAGGGCAAGAATACCCTTTTGCTTAAGGTTACGCTGGGCGGTATTACAGCAGTTGTGGAGGAATTGCTGGACGCTACCAAAATGCTCTCAAAGCTGATTTTGGACATCACAATGGTAACAGGTCATAATCCCGATATAAACTACGATTATGAGCTGGATACCGAAATACCGGATATGATTTTCAGATTAAGCGAAATCAGGGATATGATTGACAGCGGGTGCAAGAGCATCAGAGAGCTTTCCCAGAAAAACTCGGCTGTCGCCAACAATCTGGAGCGTATCGCCAAGGAAATTGATGAGCTGATAGAAAAACCTTCAAATATTCCGTTGCGCTTATCAGATATTAAAGAAAACTTATCCAGCCTGAGCACATATTCAAAAACCATTCAGGAGATGCCGCTCGGTTTAGATTATATTGAAATACTTCCCTATGACGCGGTTGTATCGGACTTAAAATCCAGCTTTTTTCAAAAGGTTTGGGTTACAATCTTAAACTTTCTGGCTTCTTTTGAGAAAGATTACAATGCTGTATCCACGTCTGCCGGCTCTGCTAGCGGCGAACCGCTGGATGTTTGGGTTGTCCGGGGCAAAGAGTGGGGTCAAATGCTAAAGGAAATGGCGGACGACAGCTTTTTAAAGCAGACGGGCTCGCCTGTTAAGATGAATATACTGCCCTCGGGTACCGTAACCACTGCCGTCAATCCGCTGCTGCTGGCTATCGGAGCAGGCAAGGCTCCCGATGTCGTGCTCGGGTTAACATACAATATGGCAGTTGAATATGCCATGCGGAACGCTTTAGTAGATTTAAGCTCGCTTGATGATTACGAAGAGATTTCTAAGCGTTTCCTGCCTGAGATGATGGTACCCTATACATTTGAAAACGGGATATACGCTTTGCCCGAAACCATGTCTTTTAGAGCATTATACTACCGCAGTGATATATTTGAGAAGCTGGGGCTTAAAGCTCCCGACACATGGGACGAGGTTTACAACAAGCTTTTACCGGCGTTAAGCCAGAACAATATGACAATGTATGTGCCCCCATTATTAGACATATTTCTATACCAGCTGGGCGGCGAGTATTATACAAAAGACGGGCTGCGCAGCGGGCTGGATACTCCGGAGGCGTTTGCAGCCTTTGCCGAGCTTTGCAGGTTATACACTGACAACGGACTTCCGATTTCCACTGATTTTTACAGCCGTTTCAGGACTGGTGAAATGCCGGTTGGCATAGAAAACCATAACGCATACCTGCAGTTTAGCTACGCTTCACCTGAAATATCTGGCAACTGGAAGATAGCGCCGGTACCCGGGCACCGACGCGCGGACGGAACGGTTGACCGCACAAACAGCGGCTTGTCCATTGATTGCGCTGTGATTTTAAAGGGAAGCGAGCTGGAAGACATAGCATGGGAGTTCCTTAAATGGTGGACATCCACGGAAATTCAGACATCATACGCGCTTAGGGTTGAAGGACAGCTTGGTCCTCAGGCGAGATGGATGAGCTCCAACACCAAGTCGTATTGGGCGCTGCCTTGGGATATAGACGAAAAAAATGCCATACTTTCGGCATGGGAGTGGGCAAAGGAAACCCCTGTTGTAAGAGGTGGATACTACACCAACCGCCATCTTGTGAACGCTATTAACCGTGCTGTTGTCGAGAATATTTCACCGCGGACTGCTCTGGAAGAGGCGGTTGAGCAAATTAACAAGGAGCTTGTTCGAAAGCAAATCATGCTTAAATGAGTCCTGACAGCGCTTTATAAACAAAAAAGGAGTTTGCATATATGGGTTACCCAAAGTCTACAAAAGCACATTACAGGGAATATTTGCAGGGCTCGCTTTTTATTCTGCCTTTTATGATACTTTTTTTAATCTTTGTAATACTGCCCGTCATCATTTCAATCGCCCTCAGCTTTACAAGCTATGATATCCTCCAGCCTCCAAAGTTTGTAGGGATAGAGAATTATAAGCAGCTTTTTTTGGATGACGATGTCTTCCAGCTTTCAATCCGGAACACAATGCTGTTTGCCTTTATCTCAGGTCCGATAGGACTTATAGCTTCGTTTTTGCTGGCGTGGGTAATCAACCAAATGAAGCTGCGAAACCTGTTTGCGATCGCGTTTTATGCTCCGTCCATAACAAGCGGGATTGCGATGTCGACTGTCTGGCTGTATATTTTTTCGCCAAACCGTTACGGCATGGTAAACTCCCTGCTGATTAACATGGGAATAATCAATTCCCCGATACTTTGGAACCAGGATGCCCGCTACCTGCTGGGAGTGGTAATACTGATTCAGATATGGATGAGTATGGGGAACGGCTTTTTGGTTTTTCTCGCAGGCTTGCAAAACGTCAACAGAGAGTATTATGAAGCGGCTGCCGTTGACGGGGTATCGGGAAAATGGCAGCCGCTTATATATGTTACACTGCCCCAAATGAAGCCGCAGCTGTTGTTTGGCTGTATAAACGCAATAGTTGCAAGCTTTTCGGTATTTGACATTTCCGCAGGATTTGCGGGCATTCCCACCCCCAATTATGTAGCGGATACCATTGTATCACATCTGTATGACTTTGCGTTCATAAGATTTGAGATGGGTTATGC
>LFRM01206021.1_pt1 | contig 17986 bp, 22 predicted proteins | sample 618341 | NCBI WGS metagenome assembly LFRM01 (sample SAMN03654438, study PRJNA283298) | anaerobic digester metagenome | isolation source: pool of bioreactors CSTR01a, CSTR02a, and CSTR03a thermophilic anaerobic... | place: Denmark: Kgs. Lyngby | collected 2014-05-21 | reverse complement strand
CAACTTATGCAGAGCTACAAGCTGGCGGTTACTTAACCAAAGAACAGGTAGATAAGGCGACAAAGTGGGAAATTTCTGTGCCATGAAACAAGCGGGCTTCACATTATTTGAAAGTATAGTTGTTTTACTTATTACTTCGATTATTATGCTTGTCTCAGCACAGGTTCAAACGGTTCAAACAGCGAATTACGAATTGCGTTATTTCATGAAAGAACTAACAAGTGAAATTGAACAGGCACAAAATACTGCTGTTATTACAGGTAAAAGTTTTGTAGTAGAGCGAAAAATTAAAGACCAACGTATCAGTTATTCTTTCACACAGGAGGGGAAGCCACCGTCAGTTGTTCAACAGCCTGCATCGGTTACCGGACCTTTAATCAATAGCTTCTGGATTAAAGGTTACAGTGGTTATATACAGCCGGATACGCTCATATTTTATAATGAGAATATCCGCATGCGGCTGTCCTTTCAGTTTGGGTGGGGGAGGTTTGAACTTGAAGAAACAAAGAAATAATCGTGGCTCACTCTTAGTTGAGAGTTTAGTGAGTTTAAGTATTATGAGCATGATTATCATTATTATGGTGACTTCTTTTACCCAAATGTTTCAAGCAATCAGTAACATGAAAAGTGAAGTAGAAGGGTGGCGATACTTTCAAGATTCCGTCCATGTCCTCAATCAGGGAGAAACCGTTATAAATAGAACGAGTGACGGGAATCTGATGGTGTGGCAGAAGTCTGGTGCTCTGCAAAGCGTTAAGATTGAGAGTGCCAATGGAAGCGAGGTACTTTCTATTGAAATGTTTTACTAGAATACGTAATCAAGAGGGGTTCACCTTAGTTGAGAGTTTATTAGCGCTGTTTATAAGCACGTCTGTCTTAATGCTCGTAGGAGCAACGTTCCGAGTGTTACTGAAAACAGAAGAATACCTCGGTAAAAGTAAAAACAATATCGAATGGCATATTTTTTTGAACCAGACCGAACATGATGTCTTAAATAAAAAGTTAAAGAACGTATATCCCTACGAAATTATACTCGAAGAAGCAGGAAGTCTGGATACGATTACCTATGCGCAGCATGGCTCAAAGATAAGATGGCAACGCAATAGAGCCGGATATGTGCCTGTTTTAAATCGGGTGAAGCAAGTAAAGTTTCAGAATCAACCGACCGGATTATTAATAGATGTCACCTTTACAAATGAGCAGAATTTGAAAGGATTGATTCCACTTGCTAAAGAATGAACGTGGAGCAGTCTTACCATTCGTTTTACTGACCATGCTAGTGACCCAGCTTTTATTTTTTAGTTTTTTAACCATTTACGAGAATCAAATGCAAACCTATATCCTTTTGAAGAATCACTACCAATCTCAGGCATTACTCGGGCTAACGGAAAGGCAATTAAATGAGGATGCCAGTCTTTCGAAGATTACGTTTAATATTGGAGAAGTAAAAATTCAGCGCTTGGGAGAAAAAAACTACCAAATTACAAGTCAGTTGGAAAATGGTTATAGTGAAACACAAGTAGTCGACTTTTATATAGAAGAAAAAGATGAAAACTAATCTCTTGTTTTCGTCTTTTTTTGTCTCTAAAAGGCTAGTTTAAAGATTTTTTGTTGGAGTGACGTGGTTTTTTTCCTCAATGTCATTTTTTTTGCTATAATAGATAGGAATGATTTCTGAAAGACGAAAGGAAGTTACTACTTTGAACAGATTATCAAAACTACAAGCCGTATTAATTGAAGAAGAATTGGATGCAATCCTTGTAACAAGTCCCTATAACCTTCGCTATGTTTCTAATTTCACTGGAACAGCTGGTTTGGCTTTGGTTACGCAAGAAAAAGCATTTTTTATCACTGATTTCCGTTATACGAAGCAGGCAGCAGATCAAGCAAAAGGATTTGAAGTGCTTCGTCATGTGGGACCAATCTTCAAAGAAGTTGCAAGATTGGTAGACGAACTTAAGATTACAACATTGGGCTTTGAAGATGCTTATGTATCTTTCAGAAGCTATGATGAATTAGAAGCATTGGTAGCAAGTGATTTAGTTCCAGCATCAGGAATCATTGAAGAATTACGTGAAGTAAAAGATGCAGAGGAAATAGCTACGATTAAGGCCGCATGTGCGATTTCTGACGCAGCATTCACGTATATCTTGGATCATATTAAACCAGGCGTAAAAGAAATCGATATTGCAAATAAGCTGGACTTCTTTATGCGTGAAAAAGGAGCAACAGGTGTTTCTTTTGAGACTATTGTTGCGAGTGGTTACCGTTCCGCAATGCCACACGGCGTAGCAAGTGAAAAAGTGATTGAACAAGGCGATTTTGTAACACTTGATTTTGGTTGCTACTATAAAGGTTATGTCAGCGATATGACACGTACTGTTTCAGTGGGTGAACCGGATCCTAAGTTGAAAGAAATATATGCGATTGTTCTGGAAGCGCAATTGCGGGTAAATGCCGCAGTGAAAGCAGGTATGACTGGGATTGAAGTCGATAGCGTTGCTCGTGACTACATCACTGAAAAAGGTTATGGCGAAAACTTTGGACATTCTAATGGACATGGTATTGGTCTTGAAATTCATGAAGGACCAAATACGTCACAGAAAGCACCTAAAACGTTGGTTCCTAACAATGTGATTACAAATGAGCCCGGTATTTATATCGAAGGTCTTGGCGGCGTTCGTATCGAGGATGACTTATTAATCACTGAAAATGGAAACGAAATATTAACCTTTTCACCAAAAGAACTAATAATTCTATAATTCATAGCTAGATAGCCTTGAAATGTGTTAAAATTAAGCAAAATGATGTCTCAGGAGGATTTATTATGATTTCAGTAAACGATTTTAAAACAGGTCTTACAATCGAATTAGATGGTGGCTTATGGAAAGTTATCGACTTCCAACATGTTAAGCCAGGTAAAGGAGCAGCTTTTGTACGCTCTAAACTAAAAAATCTACGTTCTGGTGCCGTACAGGAAAAAACATTCCGTGCCGGTGAAAAAGTTGGCCGTGCGCACATTGAGAACCGTAAAATGCAATACCTATATGCAACACCTGATTCTTATGTATTCATGGATACAGATAACTATGAACAAGTTGAGTTGCAAGCAGTCCAAATCGAAGACGAACTAAACTACCTATTGGAAAATATGGAAGTTCATTTGATTATGTACGGAGATGAAACATTAGGTGTTTCACTACCAAATACAGTAACATTACTTGTAGAAGAAACAGAACCAGGTATCAAAGGAGATACTGCTTCAGGTGGCTCTAAGCCAGCTAAGATGGAAACAGGATTGATGGTTAACGTACCGTTCTTCGTTAATGCAGGTGATAAACTAGTTATTAATACAGAAGATGGTTCATACGTATCACGTGGTCAATAATGATTGAAGAGGAGTTGAATAATGTGGAAGAAGTAAATATTCCTTTGGAAGACAAACATGTAGGCCAAGGTGCTATTGAGATTGCTCCAGAAGTATTGGAAATCATCTCAGGTATTACAGTGAATGAAATCGACGGTGTCTATGCGATGCAAGGCTCATTCAAAAGTGGAGTGAACGAACTATTGGGACGTTCTTCTCACAACAAAGGCATTTACTTAAACAGTACGGACAACGGCTTATCTATAGATGTCTATTGCTACCTTAAATATGGTGCTTCTGTACCGAAAGTAGCACTTGAAATGCAAACAAAAATCAAAGAGCAAATTCTTTTTATGAGTGATCTAGAAATCAATCATGTTAATGTACATGTTGTAGGCCTTGTTACTCCTAGGGAAGTTGAAAAACATAGAGCTTCTCTAGCTAAAGGAATGGAGGACCAAGCGTGACCTTTCCTTTATTAAATAGGCATCAAATTAGAGAAAAGGCATTGCAAGCTATTTTCCAAATCCGATCAAATCAAGAACTAGAACGTGATGAGGCAATCGCTATGGCATTGCTGAGTGATATAGAAGAAGATGTTGACGCTGGTTCAATTCCAACATACCCTTACCTAGAACAATTGGTAGACGGAGTGTTAGATAATGAAGTTGCCATTAACGAAAGAATTCAACCATTCTTAAAAAAATGGACAATGAACCGTTTAGCAAAAGCAGATGTCATTATTCTTCAAATCGCAACGTATGAAATAGCTTTTTCAGAAAAATCAGATGTGCCGCAAACAGTAGCACTGAATGAAGCAATTGAATTAGCTAAAGCTTACTGCGACGATAGTTCGCGTAAATTCATCAATGCGGTTCTTTCGAATCTACTTAAAGAAATTCAAAACCCTTAATGAGTTAATCATTAGGGTTTTTCTTTTGGTCTATGCTACTTTGGTAGTGTCTGACATTATGATAGAATAAAGAAAAACTCAGGAAGTGAGACGAATATGGAGACACAATTATTAGAAGGAAAAAAATTAGCTGAAAAAATGCAATCAGAAATGAAAGTGCGCGTTAATTCTTTGCTTGAAAAAGGAAAGATTCCTGGGTTAACCGTTCTTTTAGTTGGAGAAGATAAAGCAAGTCAGGTATATGTGCGCAATAAAGAAAGACAAGCTACTAAAGTCGGTATAAAATCTGAAATCATCCGTTTACCAGAAACGATTAGCGAAGCGGCATTGATAGAGCAGGTCGAACAGCTAAATGAAGATGCATCCGTACATGGTATTTTAGTACAATTACCACTTCCTAAACATATTAATGAACAGGAAGTTTTAAGGAAAATTGATTATTCCAAAGACGTAGATGGGTTCCATCCTATGAACATGGGAAATTTTTTGTTGGGAAATGCGAGTGCTTTACCATGCACTCCTTACGGCATTATGGAATTATTGAAAGCCTATGATATCTCTCTAGAAGGTAAAAATGCCTTAGTCATTGGTCGAAGTAATATTGTTGGGAAACCAATGGCACTCATGTTGATGGAAAAGAATGCGACGATAACGATTGCCCATTCTAAAACTAAAAATCTTAAAGAGTTGGCACAACAAGCGGATGTTCTTGTTGCAGCCATCGGCAGAGGCCATATGATTACCGGCGAATTTATTAAGCCTGGTGCTGTTGTGATTGATGTCGGAATGAACCGTGATGAAGCAGGGAAACTTATTGGTGATGTAGATACTGCGTCAGTGATGGGGATTGCAAGTTATGTAACGCCTGTACCAGGCGGTGTAGGTCCGATGACGATTACCATGTTATTAGACCAAACAATTAAAAAAGTAGAAGCAGAGTGAGGTGGTTAAGTGAGCACCCAACAATATTTAACAGTAACAGCTTTAACAAAGTATATTAAACGTAAATTTGATGCCGATCCTTATTTGGAACGTGTTTTCTTAACCGGTGAAATATCGAACTATCGCAAAAGACCGAACCATCAATATTTCAGCTTGAAAGATGACAATTCGGTCATTTCAGCTGTTATGTACCGTGGGGAGTTTAATCGCCTTAAGTTCAATCTAGAAGAAGGTATGAAAGTACTGATTGTTGGACGTGTGAATGTATACGAACCAAGTGGGAGCTATAATATCGTCGTCGAACATATGGAACCAGATGGCGTAGGTGCTTTGTATCAAGCCTATACGGAACTTAAAGAGCGATTAGCCAAAGAAGGACTCTTTAGTCTGCCGAAAAAAGCATTGCCAGCCTATCCTAAAAAAATCGCGATTGTCACAAGCCCGAGTGGTGCAGTCATTAAAGACATCATTACCACAGTAAAAAGACGTTATCCGATTGTGCAGTTAGTACTGTACCCAACTGTCGTACAAGGAAAAGACTCGGTTAGGAGTATTGTTACCAATCTAAAGCGTATCAACAAGGAAGAAGACTATGATTTAGTTATTATTGGTCGGGGTGGTGGCTCCATTGAAGACTTGTGGTCATTCAATGAAGAAGCAGTCATTCGCCAATTGGTCGCAATGACGATTCCAGTTATCTCTTCGGTAGGCCACGAAACAGATACGACGCTATCAGATCTTGTAGCGGATGTTCGTGCTGCTACCCCAACCGCAGCAGCAGAACTTTCGGTTCCAGTTATGACAGAAGTTCTTTTAACCATTCAAAAAGAACAACAACGTCTATACCAGGCGACTCGTAATAAAGTGATTGTAAAAAATGAGAAATTGAACCGTCTCATGCACTCTTACGTATTTAGACAACCGCAACGCTTATACGAGGCACATTTAGTGCGTATCGATCATTTAAATACGAATCTACAGAGTGTCATGACAAAAATGATGGAAAAACAAAAAAGTCAGCACCAACGCTTAAATCTCCAACTGCAAAATGTGAATCCTCTATCTGAAGTGCAACTATTAAGTAAGATGTGGAAAACGCATGATGATGACTTACACGATGCAATGACACGCTACATGGAGCATAAGAAGCAAACGTTGACACAAAACATGCTCTCATTAGATATGTTGAGTCCTCTCAAGATTATGAGTCGAGGGTATGCGTATGTGCGGACTGACGCGGGTATAATAAAATCAATCAATGAAGTTAAAGTAGACGAAACAGTCACAATCCATTTATTGGATGGACAAGTAGATGCTACTATCACGGATATCAAGGAGAATAAAAATGACTGACAAAGAATTAGAAAATTTATCTTTTGAAGAAGCAATGGCTAAATTAGAAACAATCGTAACAAAGCTTGAATCCGGAGATGTACCGTTGGAGAGCGCCTTAACAAACTTCCAAGAAGGAATGCTTCTAAGTAAATATTGCCAAGATACCTTAAATAATGCAGAACGTACACTGACGAAGATGATTTCTCCTGATGGCACAGTCCAAGATTTTGAAGAAACCAAATAACGGATAGTAGGTGTGAGTATGGAAAAAATATTAAACGATTATATGCAAGATTTTGAAACATATATGGAAACATGCGTGGATCGTTACGCTGATGATTCTGCAACTTTAAAAGAAGCGATTGCTTATTCTCTATCAACAGGTGGAAAGAGATTCCGTCCGCTATTATTAATGGCAGTGGTGCAATTCGGTAAAGGCGAAATGGCTCAGGCATTTTCTTCAGCCGCAGCGCTTGAATGGATTCATACGTATTCTTTGATCCATGATGACTTACCAGCCATGGACGATGATAATTTTAGACGTGGTAAACCGACTACTCATAAACAGTTTAATGAAGCAATTGCCATTTTAGCGGGGGACAGCATGCTGACAACAGCATTTGGACTTATCCTGGATGATGAAAATCTTCCTATTAATAAACGTGTACAACTGGCAAAAAACTTATCTTTTGCAGCTGGACCTAAAGGGATGGTTTCCGGACAGATGGCTGATATTGAAGGGGAAAGTAAAGAATTAACCCTTTTGGAATTGCAACGTATTCATCAGCAAAAGACTGGAGCTTTAATTGAGTATGCTGTATCAGCAGGTAGTCTGATTGCGGATATTCCGGTTAATGCTTCAACTTCTTTAATGAATTATGCGAAGCATCTCGGTTTGGCTTATCAAATTCATAACGACTTAAAAGACGTTGTATATGATTCTGACCAATCAGGTAAAGCAGCCGGGAAAGATGCCGAACTTGAAAAAAATACATATCCTTCAATATTAGGATTAAACAAAGCTATTCAACAACTCGAAGATGTCATTAAAGCAGCTGAAGCTGAAATCAATGAACTATCAGTTTTTGTGGAATCAAGTGCTTTTGATATGTCGAGCTTAGAAATATTAAAAGAATTACTTGACTACGTGCGAATAGAAACGGGAGCTTAAACAATGGAAAAGGAACGAATTGATTTACTTGTTGTCCAACAAGGACTGACTGATTCTCGAGAAAAAGCAAAACGCATGGTTATGGCAGGTCAGGTATATGACCAGAATAACTTGCGTTATGACAAACCGGGAGAAAAAATTTCAATTGAAACGCAACTCCATATTAAAGGTGAAACACTAAAATATGTCAGTCGCGGTGGATTAAAATTAGAAAAAGCGTTAAAAGTGTTTAACATTTCGGTAGAGGGAGAAAATGTTTTAGACATCGGCTCCTCTACGGGTGGATTTACTGACGTTGCCTTACAAAACGGTGCTGCGCACTGTTATGCATTAGACGTTGGAACGAACCAACTGGATTGGAAAATCAGAAATAACGATAAAGTTACGACAATGGAACAAACCAACTTTAGATACACGAAACTCGAAGACTTCAAGATGGGTCAGCCAACATTTGCTTGTATGGATGTTTCGTTTATTTCATTGAAGTTAATCTTACCTGCCTTAAAGAACATACTTAAAGAGGGCGGTTCTGCTGTCTCATTAATTAAGCCACAGTTCGAAGCTGGCAAAGATAAAGTAGGTAAAAAAGGAATTGTATCGGATCCACAGGTTCATGAGGACGTATTAGATGATATTCTCCATTTTGCGAATCAGAACGGATTTGATGTATGTCACTTAGACTTTTCACCAATTACGGGCGGAACGGGAAATATTGAATTCTTGGCTCACCTCGTTTCAACCGAGGCAGGTGCTTTAGGCGTAACAGCAGAAGATATTGCTATTCGCTCCGTGATTCAAGAAGCAAATGAACAGCTAAAAAATAAAACGATTACCCTTCATTGATACATAAGGAGAATTGCCATGTTACAAGAATTAGCAATTAAAAATTTCGCGATCATTGACGCTTTAACTATTAGCTTTGATGGCGGTATGACTGTTCTGACAGGAGAAACGGGTGCCGGTAAATCCATTATTATTGATGCTGTTGGCTTATTGGCAGGTGGAAGAGCAAGTTCAGACTTGATTCGACACGGTGAAAATAAGACGGTCGTTCAAGGGCTATTTGAGATGCCGGATACCCCGTATTTATTTGACTTGATGAATGACTACGGTATTACTCCCGATCGTGATCAAGTGGTTCTTCAAAGAGAACTGAGTAACAACGGAAAAAATGTTACCCGCGTAAACGGGACACTTGTAACAGTTGCTGTTCTACGTGAGATAGCAAGTCATTTAATCGATATCCATGGTCAAAACGAACACCAAGAACTTATGAATCCACAGAAACATTTGTATTTACTGGATCAGTTTGGTGATGAATCATTAGCTGCTTTATTGCATGCATATGAAGAAAGCTATGCGGAGTATCAACAAATTCAAACAGAACGTTCTAACTTGATGTTGGATGAACAGCAAAATATTCAGCGAATTGATTTGCTTACGTTCCAAATTAATGAAATTGAACAGGCCAATTTGACTGATGATAACGAAGAAGCTGCATTGATAGAAGAGCGTAATCTATTAGCTAACTATCAACGTATTTTACAAGGTCTGACAACTTTATATGCTGTGCTACAAGGTGATGAAGGCAATGTAATTGATCAAGTCGGTATTGGTTTGGAAGCTATTCAACGCATTGAATCCTTTGGTAAGAATTATCAAGATTTAGCTACCAATATTTCAGAATCATTCTATCAGTTGCAAGATGCAGCTGCCACAATCCGAAATGAAATGGATGAAATGAGCTACGATGAAGGCCGCTTGAATGAGATTGAGTTACGTTTAGAAACATTAAAACAATTAAAGCGGAAATATGGTTCTACTATTAAAGAAATAAAGGCTTATTACGAAGCAATTGTGGTTGAACTGGACATGATTTCGAATAAAGAGAGCTATTTGAATCAATTACAAAAACGCTATGACAAAGCCTACGTTATTTTAATACAAGTGGGAGCAGACTTGACTAAGAAGCGCCGTGAAATGGGTCGGAAACTCGAAATCGAGGTGCAAAATCAATTGAAAGAGCTGTATATGGACAAGGCAACATTCCAAGTCGTTTTTAAAGAGCAAGAAGCGATTCGTTCCAATGGGCTGCATGACGTTGAATTTTACATCGCACCGAACGTAGGGGAACCGCCAAAACCACTTGCCAAGATAGCCAGTGGGGGAGAACTCTCACGGATGATGTTGGCAATGAAGACAATCTTTACTCAGACACAAGGGATTACCAGTATCATCTTTGATGAAGTGGATACCGGAGTCAGTGGCAGGGTTGCGCAAGCAATTGCCAATAAAATACATGTGGTATCTGAACACTCACAAGTATTGTGTATTACGCACTTGGCGCAAGTTGCTGCAATCAGCGATCAACACTTCTTTATTGAAAAAGCAGTTATTGAAGAAAGAACGTATACGCACGTTGAGAAGATTACAGGCACAAAACGAACCGCGGAGATTGCCCGTATGTTGGCAGGTACAGAAATTACCGACCTGTCCATTGCTCATGCGGAGGAACTGCTAAATTTAGCCAAAAAAGAAAAGTAAGGGGATTTCCTGATGCGGACACTTATTTTAGGTCACCGTGGCAGTAAAGGTACTGCGCCGGAAAATACACTCATATCCTTTAAGAAAGCTCTCTTAACAGGGTGTGATGGATTAGAGTTAGATGTTCATCTCTCTAAAGACGGTATACCTGTCGTGATTCATGATGAAACGGTAGACCGTACTACCAATGCGAAAGGTCTTGTTTCTTCTTTTACATTGAAAGAGTTGAAACAGATGGATGCAGGCAAGTGGTTCAATCGGACCTTTCAAGGAGAAAAAATACCCACATTAGAAGAAGTCCTTGTCTTATTATCCGAAGAGAACTTTACCGGGCTTTTAAATATTGAACTAAAAACTGATCGCATTCCGTATGAAAACATTGAAGCAACGGTCTTGAATTTAGTTAAAACCTTTCAACCAGCTTATAAGGTTGTTTATTCAAGTTTTAACTATGAGACTCTTGAGCGCCTAACAGCGCAAGATGCAAAGGCTGCATTTGGTGTTTTATTTGGAAAAATGGGACTTGAAGCAGATCAACTGTCAAACGGTCTTCCTGTTCAAGCTTGGCATGGAAGATATACGTTGATTAATCGTATGATTCAGGCGAATAAGAATAAATTGCCCTTACGTTTATGGACCGTTAATAGTTACTTCGATTTAGGTTACTGTTTGAGTAAAAAAGTCGATACAATTATTACCGATTATCCAGGAAGAGCAATGAAAGTGAGGAAAAGAATTCAAGGTGAGTAATAAACCCAAAATAATCGTCATTATGGGCCCAACTGCAGTGGGTAAAACAGCATTGAGTATTTTACTGGCTAAACAGTTAAATGGTGAAATTATCAATGGTGATTCTCTGCAAGTCTATCGGCAACTCGATATTGGTACTGCTAAAGTCACCGTAGAAGAAATGCAGGGTATTCCCCACCATTTAATTAATATTGCCGATATTGATCAAACCTATAATGCAAGTGACTTTAAACAGGCTGCAGAAGAAGCTATCGCTGACATTTTAAATAGAGGAAAGTTACCAATTATCGTGGGCGGTTCCGGGCTCTATATTCAGGGCCTCTTGTCTGATATGACTTTTGGTCATGCGCCTGAGAACCTTGAATACCGGACTAAATTGCAGAATGAACTTGAAATACAAGGTTCTGAATCAATATGGGAAAAGCTAAATCAGATTGATCCCAAAGCAGCAGAAAATATCCATCCGAATAATTCTCGTCGTGTCATTCGAGCTTTGGAAGCCATTCACACAAGCGGAATTCTATTCTCCGAGCAACAAACCGAAGAGCAGCCTGCTAAGTATGATGCGCTGTTAATTGCTTTAGATTGCAAAAGAGAAAAGTTATATCAACGCATTAACCAAAGAGTCGATATGATGGTGGAAGATGGTATACTGAACGAAGCACGTTTATTATATGAATTAGCAGACAAAGACTTGAATCAAGCACATAAAGGCATTGGTTATAAAGAATGGTTCCCTTATTTTGACGGAACAATTAGTCTTGAAGAAGCCAAAGAAAATGTAAAACAGAATTCCCGTCGTTATGCCAAGCGCCAATTAACATGGTTCAGAAATCGAATGGCCAATGTCCAGTGGTTCGATGTTCTTAGTCCAGAATATTTAGCAGGTGTTCAAGCTAGCGTTACGGATTTTTGGGAGGAGTGAATGCTATCGAAACAGCAAATGAAATAGAAAAAGTTATCCTAGTTAACGTTCAGACACGCCAATCCGATGATTTATTTACATATGAGTTGGAAGAGTTAACGCGGCTTACTGAAACTGCACAAGGTGAGGTCGTCGCTGTTCTGACTCAAAAAAGAGACAGTCACGATTCAAAGACTCTTATTGGTAAAGGAAAGATGGAGGAGCTCGTTCATCTCGTAGAAGAATTTCAACCATCGACCATTATTTTTGAGCAACAATTATCTCCGCGTCATATGCGTAATATTCAAGAACAGATTGATTGTAAAATAATTGACCGTATCCAACTAATCTTGGATATCTTCGCAATGCGTGCGCAAAGTAAGGAAGGGAAATTACAAGTTTCACTTGCACAATTAAATTATTTATTGCCACGTTTATCGGGGCAAGGTGTAAACATGTCACGTCTTGGTGGTGGAATTGGTACCAGAGGACCCGGTGAAACAAAATTAGAAACAGATCGCCGTCATATCAGCCGCCAAATTACGGAGATAAAGAAAAGTTTAGCTGAAACCGAAGAGCACCGCAGACGTTCCCGGGAAAAGAGACAAGAAAGTCATGTCTTCCAAATTGGGTTAATCGGTTATACCAACGCTGGTAAATCGACGCTCTTAAATCGTTTGACGGATGCAGATACATTTGAAGAGAATTTGTTATTTGCGACGTTAGATCCCTTGACACGTAAAATGACGTTGCCTAATCAATTCCAAGCGACTTTAACGGATACGGTAGGCTTCGTCCAAAACTTGCCGACACAATTAGTCCACGCGTTTAAATCGACATTGGAAGAAAGTAAGGTCGTTGATTTGTTACTTCATGTTGTCGATTGTTCCCAAGAATTCGTCGCGCAACAAGAAGAAACAGTGATGGGTCTAATTCGTGACTTAGAGATGGAAGAAATTCCACTTATCACAGTCTATAATAAAAAGGACCAAATGCATCCAGACTTTGTTCCTCATTTGCACCCAAACATCGTTATATCTGCATTGGATGAATCAGATATGGACCACTTAAAAGACTTTTTATGGGAAGAAATCAAGAAACTGCTTGTTCCGTATACAAAAAGTGTGTCTCTATTAGACGGCGGAACGTTATTAAGTCAAATGCAACAAGAGACATTCGTTTCATCAATCGAGCTTGATGAAGAAACAAATGACTATATCGTCTCTGGGTACGCAAAAGCTAATTCAAAATGGTTAGGAGAAATAAATTTAAATGAGTAGTATTGAAATGAGTCACATTGATCAAATAGTAGAAGAAGTAGATGTACAAATTGAGCCAATCTTCAAACGGATTCATAAAGTTGCCTTGGCAAACCAAAAGAAAGTTTTGGATGGCTTTAGAAAGTGTAATGTTAGTGATTATCACTTTAACCCAAGTACCGGTTATGGCTATGATGACATGGGACGTGAAACGCTTGAATCTTTATATGCCGAAATATTCAAAGGGGAGGCAGCATTAGTACGTCCACAAATCATTTCGGGTACACATGCGATTGCCACAGCATTACTAGGTGTTTTACGTCCAGGAGATGAATTGGTTTATGTAACCGGACAACCGTATGATACCTTATTGGATATTGTTGGTGTGACAGGTAATGGCATTGGTTCTTTAAAAGAATTCAATATCGATTATAAACACATTGATTTACTTGAAAATGGTAAAGTTGACTTTGATAACGTTATAAATAACGTTTCTGAAAAAACAAAAGTAATTGGTATTCAACGTTCACGCGGATACGCAAATCGACCTTCTTTTACAATTGACGAAATTGAGCAGATGATTGCGATAATCAAGCCGCATGTCCCGAATGCAATTTTCTTTGTTGATAATTGTTATGGTGAATTTGTAGAGACACGTGAGCCGCTAGAAGTGGGAGCGGATCTCATCGCCGGTTCATTGATTAAGAACCCAGGCGGCGGAATCGTCAAAATGGGCGGTTATTTAGTGGGTACTGAGGAATTGATTGAGAAATGTGCTTACCGCCTTACATCGCCAGGAATCGGGCGGGAAGCGGGAGCTACACTCTATAGTTTATTGGAAATGTATCAAGGCCTGTTCCTTGCGCCTCATGTCGTAGGGGAAGCAGTGAAGGGTGCGGTGTTTACCGCAGGACTATTGGAGAAATTTGAGATTAATTCAACACCTAAGTGGGATGATGAGCGAACAGACTTAATTCAAATGGTAGCTTTACCATCTAAAGACGAAATGATTAAGTTTGCACAAGTGATTCAAAAGTTCTCGCCCGTGGATTCAAATGTTATGCCAGTTCCAGCAGCAATGCCTGGATACGAAGATCAAGTAATCATGGCTGCAGGTACCTANNTTGCAGGTACCTTTATACAAGGAGCAAGTATCGAACTATCTGCAGACGGTCCAATTAGACCGCCATATCTCTTGTATATCCAAGGTGGCTTAACGTTCGAACATGTGAAGCTGGCAGTGACACAAGCTGTCGAAGAAGTCTTTATTCTTAATAAATAGCAAAAAAAGGACCTGAGCAGCATTTGCTCGGGTCCTTTATACTATATGTAATTTAGCCAATGTTCATAAACTCATCGATGTCTTTGAAGTTAACGATCGTTTTATCTTCACAGATATCACGCATAATTTCCGAGGATTGCTCCCAGTTAATGTCAACAACAGCACTGTTTGTCAGTAACTTTTGAATAGTACCGACCATTTTGTGTTCGCGGAAAGTGAATCTGATTTCATCGCCAACATCAGGGCGAATAGATTCTTTGATTCGATCAACTACTTCCAAAGCCTCTTCATACGATACACCTAACAAATTTGCGATTCGTGAGTTACTGGTACCTTTACGTAACTGAGTTTCAATCATAGTCTTTGTTTCTTTAGAAATCTTTTTCGTCATTTGATGTCTCCTCACTTTATAAGCAAGAGCGAAAACCTGCTATTTACAATCATTATACCACACATTTCCGCTTAATGAACTTTAGAGCCCTCGAACGACGTTTAACAGAAGACCTCCCATTTATTTTGGGAGGTCTATATTTAGTTTATTTATCTTTTGTTGCATCTTCTGTGGCATGCATATGAGGTGGAGCAGGGTTCAGTCCCGGCTTTCAGTGGTATTGTCATTGAAAACGTTTGCGATTCGCAAACACAACGTATTGTCTTTTTTCTTTTTTTTATTTTTGAAAAAGGGTTGACTATTGCTCGAATAAATCATATAATAATCAATGTTCTGGTTTAAAAAACTAATGTCTCAGTAGCTCAGCAGGATAGAGCATTCGCCTTCTAAGCGAACGGTCGGGGGTTCGAATCCCTCCTGAGACGTCCTTACAAAACCCATCGAGAAATCGGTGGGTTTTGTTGTACATAAATAAATTAAACTTTCAAAAAGTTCATTCAGTGGCATTTTGCACTTCGAATGAACTTTTTTGTATTTTCTGAGCTAGGGAGCAGGGGAGACGTAAAGTGGAGAAATAAAAAATCTCCTTTAGAGTTAATACCTGTAAAATTATTTCGAGAAGATAAGAAGGACAAACCCTTTATTAATAAGCAGTTGCGGACTTTTAAGAAAATTAAAAAAGTATTAAGCTCAGAATAGTTTACGGATAATGGTTGACAAGTAAATGAATTTTATTTATAGTTTGAACATCAAATGGTTTGACTATCAAACTATTAGATAACCAAACTAATTTGGCAATACATTTAAGAGAGGAGACCTGACTTTGAGTCATTCCATAGACCAAATCAATCAATACTTGGTTTCCATTTTCAACGAGGTTCTAGATATTGAAGAGGATGCCTTAAAAGGAAGTGAGTTTTCTGATATATCCATCAGCGAGATGCACACGATAGAGGCAATTGATCTTTATGCCGAGCATACTTCTTCTGAAGTTGCGAAAAAACTTGCTATTACTGCAGGAACGTTATCGGTTGCGATACGCTCCTTAGTAAATAAAGGGTATGTTGTTCGCCAACGTATGGAAGATGATCGCCGTGTGGTTAAACTGGGGCTTACCAAAAAAGGAAAACTCGTTTATCGCCTCCATAATAAGTTTCATCGTGAAATGGTTAAAAGAACGATTGAAGGTATGGAAGAGGACGAAGTAGAAGTTCTGTTGAAGGGTCTGAAGAACCTTCACGGTTTCCTATTCGAACTGGTTGAAAATATCGAAAAACGGGATTGAGAAAATGGGAATAAAAATAACTACAACAGGTCACTATTTACCTGCGCTCAAAGTTTCCAATGATGATTTAACCCAATACATGGATACAAGCCATGAATGGATAAATAAGCGAACAGGTATATCAAGCCGTCATATTGCGACAAATGAAAATACATCTGACTTGGCCAGTGAAGCTGCCAAACGCATTCTTGCTAAAAGCGGCATATCTGCTGAGGAATTGGATTTTATTATTGTGGCTACTATGACACCGGATGCTTTGTCGCCATCAACTGCCTGTATCGTACAAGAGAAAATTGGTGCTTCAAAAGCATTTTGCTTTGACATCAGTGCGGCGTGTTCAGGATTTGTCTATGCATTATCAAATGCAAGTCATCTCATGAAGAGTGGAAACTATGATAAAGGTTTAGTAATCGGAGCAGAGACCATGTCCAAAGTAATTAATTGGCAGGATCGTTCCACAGCTGTTCTATTTGGAGATGGTGCTGGTGGTGTCTTATTAGAGCGAACAGACTCCCCTGAAGATTCATTTCTTGCAGAGGATTTACATGCTGACGGCTCACGACATCTGGCGTTGGTTGCAGATCACAAGAACGTTCAAAATCCATTTACTGAAGTAAAAGAAACGCAATCTTATTACTTGGAGATGGATGGTAGAGGAATCTTTGATTTTGCCATACGTAACGTGCCCGAGACCATTAACCGCATTATCGCTAACAGCACATTATCAAAAGATGATGTCGCGTGGGTAGTAGCACATCAAGCTAACAAACGTTTGTTGGAAGCAATCAGTAAGAAGACCAAAATACCTTTCGAGAAATTTGGGCTAAATATTGCAGATACAGGAAACACTTCTGCAGCAAGTATTCCAATTTTATTAGATCAAATGATTGAATCAAACCAAATCCAAGCAGGAGAAAATATTCTTCTAACGGGATTCGGCGGTGGCCTCACTTGGGGCTCACTATTAATAAAACTATAAAAAAACATATTATCTGGAGGAAATTATAATGACATTCGAAAAAATTCAAGAAATCATCGTGGACCAACTAGACAAGGACGCAGCAGACGTAACATTAACAACAAACTTCCGTGAAGATTTAGACGCAGATAGTTTAGATCTTTTCCAAATCATTAATGATATCGAAGACGAATTCGACATCAAAATCGAAAGTGATGAAGGAATTAACACAGTAGAAGACTTAGTGAAATACGTGGATGCACAATTAGCTTAATTTGCACAAAAGAAAGTGGGCACTTGTATGAAATCTGTTTTATGTGAAATGCTGGGAATTGATTACCCAATTATTCAAGGCGCAATGGCTTGGGTGGCAGATGCCGATTTGGCTAGTGCCGTTTCCAATGCGGGTGGTTTAGGATTAATTGGAACTGGACATGACCCGGTTGACGTGGTAAATCATAAAATCGCCGATATGAAAACAAAAACGGATAAACCTTTTGGCGTTAATATCATGCTGCTGAATCAACATGTCGAAGACGTTGTTGATGCAGTATGCGCCTCTGGTGTTAAAGTCGTTACAACTGGTGCAGGAAGCCCTGGTCGCTATATGGAGAAGTTTAAGGCTGCTGGAATCAAAGTGATTCCAGTTGTCGCTTCTGTAGCTCTGGCTAGAAGAATGGAAAAAGATGGCGCTGATGCCGTTATCGTTGAAGGAATGGAAGCAGGCGGACACATTGGTAAAGCGACAACGATGGCACTTGTGCCGCAAGTCGTCGATGCCGTTTCGATTCCTGTAATCGCAGCAGGAGGAATTGGTGACGGGCGAGGAATGGCCGCAGCACTCATGTTGGGCTGTCTCTTATACACATCTGACGCTGCCGACGA
>LFRM01306222.1_pt1 | contig 17991 bp, 17 predicted proteins | sample 618341 | NCBI WGS metagenome assembly LFRM01 (sample SAMN03654438, study PRJNA283298) | anaerobic digester metagenome | isolation source: pool of bioreactors CSTR01a, CSTR02a, and CSTR03a thermophilic anaerobic... | place: Denmark: Kgs. Lyngby | collected 2014-05-21 | reverse complement strand
GGAGCCCCAATCAGAGTCCTTCCGGTATAGAAAAGATCAGGCCGCTTTAGGAAATGCTCTTTTCTAACAAGAAAATATTCTTGCTCTAGACCGATCATGGGCTTGACACCCTTTAGCTCCTTTTCGCCCAGTTGGTGAAGAAGCTCCGTTGCCTTTTGATTAAAGCTATCAACGGCGCGAAGAAGGGGGCTTTTAAGATCCAGCTGATCTCCTCTATAGGAGATGAAAATACTTGGTATGTAGAGGACGTGACCCCTTACAAAGGCAAAGGAGCTGATGTCCCAGTAGGTAAAGCCCCGGGCTTCAAAGGTGGCTCGGAGGCCTCCCGTTGGAAAACTGCTGCCATCGGTTTCACCTTTGATAAGAGAACTACCGGAAAAATGGAGAAGAGGTAGTTCCTCGTCCTTTGTGATAAAGGTATTGTGTTTTTCTGCACTGAGTCCTGTTAAGGGAATAAACCAATGGGTGTAATGGGTGGCTCCTTTTTCCAGTGCCCATTCCTTCATGGCGTGGGCCATGGCGTCGGCGGTTTCTCGGTCCATTACGGTTTCCCTATACAGAGCTGTCTTCCATTTTTTATAGATAGGGCTTGGCAGCCTTTTTTTCATCTCATGTCGACTAAACTGTAGATTCCCAAAATGTTCTATCATGGCAACCTCCCTTTTTTAAGAGTTTATCAGTAAAGAGGGAAAATAAAAAGCCCCTAAAGGAAAATAGGGGCTTTTTGCATTGATTCAGTGTAGATTATTCAATATGGTTTGTAAGACTACCTAGTGTTTCAATTTCGCAGCGCACAATGTCACCACTCTTAAGATAGCCCGGGGGGTTCATTCCTGCCCCCACACCGGAAGGAGTTCCGGTAAAAATAAGATCTCCTGGGTAGAGGGTAAGCCCCTGGGAAAGTTCACTAACAAGGGTAGGTATATCAAAAAGCAAATCCTTGGTAGTGCCCCTTTGTCGGAGCCTATCATTAACATAGAGTTTCAGCTCTAGCTCCGGTGGAAAATCTAGTTCGTCGGTTGTTATGACTCTAGAGGAAAGGGCAGTGAATCCATCCAGGCTTTTACCCTTGAGCCACTGGTTGTGTTTGGTCTGGAGATCCCTGGCGGTGAAATCATTGCCGATAAGATAGCCAAAGATAACTTCTTTTACCTCTTCTTTTCTTACATTCTTGCACTTTTTCCCAATAACTAAGACCAGTTCGACTTCATAGTCTAGGCAGTGTGTATGCTGCTGCCACTGGCTAATGAGGGATTGATCCCCGCTTAGCTCTTTGCAAGCCTTCATAAAATATATAGGGGCCTGGGGGATGGTATCCTTCACCGTTGAAAGCCCGGCAAGCTCCTTTACATGGTCTAGGTAATTTTTGCCAAGGCAAAAAACCCTGGCTCCTTCTTCAAAGGGGGGAAGAAGTTCTACTTCCCTTAGATCTAAGGCTTGGCCCTGGGGAAGAGGTGGATCGGCCTCAAGATAGTCCAGAAGATCTATGGCTCCCAGGGGAAGAATTTTCTCTTCTTCGATTTTTCCAAGGCGACTCTGTTTGCCATCAAAAAACCTTGAAATAATCATTTTTGTATTTCCAAATAATGGGCAATGTTTGCCTCACTGTCTATTACCGGTGAAAGAAGCGAATCTCTCGCGGTAAGTAGGGTGGTCACACCGGGACCATGGCCGGCCTTTACACAGTTGGAATGGACAATCACCCCCAGGGTGGCGCTGCCTTTAAGATATTGGCGTCCATAGCGGGTATCGCAGTCTTGTAGGAATACGATATCCCCAAAGCAAAGATCCATAAGGCCCAGTTCTTCCAAAGTTCTAACATCGCCAGTCATTATATCATAATCACCGGTATAGGCGCTGGCAGCTCCAATTCCGCTCCCCATAAGATGGGCAGGGATTACAGCTTTAACGGGCACCTGAAGCTGCCCATCCTCTTCAACAATTCCCATTTTTTCGAGAAGATGGGGATCAAGATTCATACAGTGCACATGGGGATAATCGGTAAGGCGAAGGCCTTGACCTAGAGCCCGAATACGAATGGTATCCCCGATGGCCATTTTTTCAAGATCTTCTCTTTTAAAGTAGCAGATGGTATGGTCTATGCCTCCATGCATACCGGTGACGTAGCCCCGGGCCCCCTTGGCATCGCCGGTGATGACTTCGGCGGCGTTTCCAACGCAGGCAAAGAGCATTAAAGCATCGTTTTCCGAAGCTTCGGGAAGCTTTAAGCTGACACCGGGCTCCACATGGTCTCCCATAAGCTCCATGCAGGAGTCTCCGATTTGAAAATTATAAACGATCCCACCCACCGAAGGAAGCAGTACATTTCCTCCCTCGCTGGTGCCCTGATAGGTTCTGACCATTGTGGGAGCGTGGATGGGACCTTGAATGCAGAATTCAACCAGTTGTTTTTGATTGGTTTTCATAGGGATCCTTTCTAGCTAGTAGCTCGATCAAAAAAGATGCTTTTACTACTAAAGCTTAGGGGTAGGGCAATGACAGTGACTACGGGCTTTTCAAAAAGATTAAGACTCATGGCAGCCTTTCCCATGGTCATCATCACTCGGGAGTCCACACCCAGGCTTTGACCTAGGGAAAGAGCACTGCCCAGGGCGATGCCAAGATCAATGTTGGGGTAAACGCAGCGGCCCCGGTGCTTTCTATTTTCTATGCAGTCGGCATAGCCACAAAAGCCACAGTTGGGCACATTTCTTGGCTCATCGATGCAACCGATCAGTAACAACATATGGGTGTTTTCTAGATTCTTAGCGTCGCGGATAAAAAAAGGGATATCATGTTGGCGGCCCTGTTTATCCATTTCTTCAATGAGTGCTGGGAAATCTTCTTTTTCAAGAAGTATGTATTCCAAAGAATCGACGCCCTTGGCCTTGGGAGCTGTTTTGGCCCGGGCAAGCATGGACAGTCCTGCTTGTTCTAAGGCTTTTTCGATGATTGATTTTTCGCGTAACATTCTTCCTCCTAAAATTCGATACCTTCTCGGGCATAAATACCCTTTTCGTAGTAGTGTTTTATTTCTCGCATTTCTGTGACCAAATCAGCTATTTCCATTAATTGTCTTGGAGCATAGCGACCGGTACAAATCACTTCGGTGTTTTTCCTTTTTTCCAAAATAGCAATCAGTTTGGGTAATTCTATTAATCCATAGTACAGGGCAATGTGGACTTCGTCCAATATTAAAAGGTCATAGCTTTGAGCCACTAGGCATTCTTCAGCCTTTTTCAGTCCCCTTTGGGCCCTTATGCTATCTTCCCTATCGGGTTTTTTTTCAATAAAGCAATCTCGCCCCAGTAGCTCATAGCTAAAGCCCGGCAAATCCCCTAGGATATTTAACTCACCATAGGGCATTGCTTTAATAAACTGGAGCATATGGACTTTTTTCCCACTGCCCAGGGCTCTTATAGCTAGGCCCAGGGCGGCGGTGGTTTTTCCCTTGCCTTCACCGGTGTAAACATGAAGATACATTTATCCTCCTAGACGTAGATCCGGCCCGAAGAATTTCGGAATATAGCAGTTTTCCATAAGTCTAGTGAAAAAAGCGTCGCCGTAATTTTTACGAATTTCTTTTAGGGGCAGATTGGTACTAATAAGAGTGCTTTTTCCTGCACTATAGCGCATGTTAATAAGGTGGAATAATTCTTTTTCTGAAAACTCTGTTCGGGTTTCTTTTCCTAAATCATCCAAAATAAGCATGTCACAGTCATAGATCATGGCTTTTAAATCCGCGTTTTCTATATTATAGCGCCAACTTAGGTCTCTGAGCCTATCCATAAGAGCCGGAGAGGTTTGGTAAATGACAAGGTGGCCTTGCTGTATTAGCTCTACAGCAAGAGCTGCCGCTAGATAGGTTTTTCCTTGGCTTACCTCTCCGGAAAAAAGAAGGTTTAGACCCTGTTCCCTCTTGAAATTCTCTACGAACTTTTGAAGGGATTCCACAATGGAGAGCATATTGTCCCGCTGGCTTATTTTATTTTTCCCTTTTTCATGGGAGTATATAGAAAAATCCATTTCTCTTAAAGAGGGCTGCTTTGGCCCCCTTTCGTATTCCGATTGGAAAATTTCTTTTGCCAGATTTTGCTTAAAGCAGATACACATGCCCTGATCGGTGGCTCCTGTATCTTTGCAGAGATCGCATTCATAACGAAAGTCTCTCGGATCACTGGGATAGCCCCTGGCTTGGAAAAACTTTTCTTTTTCCTCGTTGAAATTTTTTTCCAACTGCTCAATATGAAAGGAAACCCCTGCATGTTCCTCGGGATTTTCTATAAGCCCCCTTAGCAGCTCGAGATTCATTTTATTGTAGTCATTTTCGAGCTTTTTCAGTTGGGGATGGTTTAGATAAATTAGCTCAGTGGCACGTTTTTGTCTTAAATTCTCGATATTTCTTTTTTCTTCATAGTCTGCCCTTAGGCGGCGGCGAAGTTCTTGGAGATTCATATTTTTCTTCCTAGTCGTCGTAGATCTTCTTCTTCCTCATGATCAAAGCTAGGGGCCTGATCCTTCTCTTCATAAAGGCGCTTAAAGATGGCGTTAAGATAATTCATATTGGGATTTTGTTTTGAACGGGTAATTCGAGCAATCTCAGAGAGAATGGTTTCCAGGCTGAAATTATATTCATCCAGCCAGGCATCGATGCACTGCTTTTCGCCGATATTCGGTGAGCGGTAGGGCTGTCCCAGGGCCTTTAGAATTTCTTTATACTGGTAGCTTCTAAAGTTAATCCGTTCTTTTAATTTATCCACATCTTCCGGGGTATCAATACGATGCTGGGCCCAATAAGTAAGAAGCTTCATGGCTTCGCGATTTCTATATTTTTTCTTCTTTGCTTCGTCGTAGGCCTTGAGTACCAGTTCCCGATGGATCTCTTTGCCCTGGAGAAATTCCCCCAGGCTTTGGCATTCCATCTCACTCAGGGGTAAAGCAAGAAGGCTACTGATTTCGTTAAAGAGCTCTTGGTGCCATAGGGAATAATCAAGACTGGTGGCATTGCTTTTACTCTCGAAATTACTCTGAAGATAGATATCCCGTAGCGAAAGATAGACAACATCAAAGCTGTCGTTGTCTTCTTGGAGCAGGGTAACGAGGCCTTGTTTTTGCCAGTAACGATAGGCTTCGGCCACGCGGGCGTATTCCACATCTAGAAACTTAGCTAGAGTGGCGAGATTGGCTTCTTTTTTTTCTTGGGCGAAACGTAGACCAAGAAGATAGACTTGAAGTTCAATAAGCCCGCAGTAGGGCATAAATTCGTCAATAAATAGATGTTCTATGGCGGTAACGCCAAAGTCAAAACTAGTTGGTTTTAACTGAATATTCATGCTGTTGCCTCCTTTTCCATTATACTTATAATTGTATGGGGTGGCAAGCAAAGCCCTTTGGTCTTTTTATTATACCTATACTCTGATACAATAAAAATAGGAGAAAAATATGTTTGAATATTGTTCGCTTGTCAGTGGAAGTTCAGGAAACTGCCACTTTATTAAGACTTCATCGACAAAAATCCTGATTGATGTGGGCCTTAGTGCTCGAAGAATTGTAAAAAGCCTTGAACAGATTGGCGAATCCATAGAGGATATAGATGCTGTCTTTCTTAGTCACGTTCACGGAGACCACACTCGGGGACTGGAAGTGCTTTTTAGGCGCCATGGCTTTGATCTTTATGCCCATGAATCGGTCTTGGAGGCTTTGCATCTAAGCCCCAATGATAGAGTAAAGGCTCTAACTGGTGGCATTGTTGACCTAGATGCTTTACGGATTGAGAGCTTTGAGCTTCCCCATGATGCACCCATGACCCTAGGCTTTCGCATGGGGTATAATGATAAATTTCTCAGTATTGCCACGGACCTAGGCCACGTATCCGAGAGTGTTATGGAGATGCTTCGCCCCAGTGATTTCTTGATCTTGGAGGCCAATCACGATGAAGAACTGGTGCGGGTTGGTCCCTATCCCTATCATCTTAAAAGAAGAATTTTAGGCCAGGAGGGCCACCTCTCCAATGAAGCGGCAGGAAGACTTATCTCCAGGCTTTATAAGGAAGAGAAGAGACTGCGTTTTGTCATGCTGGCCCACCTTAGTGAAAAAAACAATTACCCCGAGCTGGCAAGAATCAGTGTTGAGAAAATTCTAGAGGAAGAGGGAATCGAGGTAGGACGCGATTTAATCCTGGATGTAGCCCATCGGGACCATTGTACGGCGGTCTATCGTATTCTGTAAAACCAAGTGAAAAAGATATATTATGGTTGGATTGTTGTTGGGGCGAGCTTTCTTTTGATGAGCACGGGCTGGGGTATTGTCTATAATACTGCCAGTCTATTTCTTGTACCCATCAGTGAAGAATTTGGATTTTTACGCTCAGAAATTAGCTTTACCATGACCCTGCGCAGTCTTGTGCAAATGATCCTGTCTCTTTTTGCCGGGAGGATTTTCAGACGTTTTCCCATGGTGGGCACTATGAAGATTATGAGCCTTGTTCTTGTCTTAACCTATATCTTATTTGGTTTTGTAACGAATATATGGCAAATCTATCTTTTGACCATGATAGGTGCCATGGCAAATAGCTTTATCGGTGTAGTACCCCTATCGGTGGTGGTAAGCAATTGGTTTCAAGAAAAAAGGGGTTTTGCCCTGGGACTTGCTCTTATGGGCAGTGGAGTAGGGGGTATGCTCTTCAACAATCTTACCGGTAAGTGGATTCTAACCTACGGCTGGCAAAGAAGCTACCAACTCCAGGCCCTGGCCATGTTGATAGTTATTGTACCCACTGTATTTATTCTTATGAAAGAAAAGCCCGAAGATATGGGCCTAAGGGCCTACGGGAGAAAGGAAGTCGAAGAAGTTGGCGCAGGCATAAGTTTAGAAGCCGCCAAAGCTTTGCCTTATTTTTGGATGATTGCCCTAATGAGCGCTGTGGCGAACTTCTCCATTAATACTTCTATGGTAACGGCAGCGCCCCATCTGGTGGATATAGGCTATGATTTTGCCTTTGCCGCCAATGTTGTTGCCGCCACTATGGCCGCCCTAGCTGTGGGAAAGCTTCTTCTTGGAGGGCTACTGGACCGATTTGGCCTTCGAAGAGCCCTTAGTATCTCCGTGGCTGGTTCTGTGCTTTCTCTGGTGGGCCTATATTACGGACAACACAGACTGGCTCTTATACTGGTGGTTTTGGGTACGGGAATTGGCAGTGCCCATGGCACCATGGTGGATCCCTTTTTAACCCGAAGCGTTTTTGGTGAAAAGGATTACAGCAGCATTTATGGTATTCTTGCGGCTTCAGCCAGCCTTGGGGGCATGTTTTCACCCATTGTCAACGGACTGAGCTATGACATTACCGGCAGTTATCACAAAATACTCTTAATTATGATATTTATAACCCTGGGAATTTTACTGGCGGATCAGTGGCTTTTTTCAAAGAAGAATCTTGAAAAAGCCAAAGAAAGATGGGAGGCTTAATGCTTAAAGCAATAGATGTAGAAAAGGCGTATCAACGAATCAAACCCTATATAACGAAAACTCGGCTGGAAAAAAGTGTGCTACTAAGCGATGATAAAACATGGGTTTATATGAAAATGGAAAATGAACAACCTGTGGTGCGTAGCTACAAAATCCGCGGCGTTTTAGCAAAACTCACTTTACTTACCGAGGAAGAAAAGAAAAGAACCACGGCAGCCATCTCCTCGGGAAATCACGGAGTAAGTCTGTGCTATGGGACCAGTCTTCTGGGCCTGAGACCTCCGGTTATCTTTGCTCCCCACACTACACCAAAACCAAAACAAGAAAAGATTGCAAAACTTGGGGGAGAACTGCGTTTTGTCGGCGAAAATTTTGATCAGGCCAATGAGATTGGGGAAAAACTTCTAGAGGAAGGGAATTTTACCAAAGTGGATTCCCGGGAAGATCCTTTGGGTGTAACCGGGCAAGGCACCCTTGCCCTAGAAATAATGCAAGAAGTGCCAGATCTGGACATCCTAATGGCCCCTATTGGCAGTGGAGGGCTGATTACAGCCTGTGCAAGCTATCTCAAAGAAAGATATCCCCAGGTGAAAATTATTGGTGTGGAGCCCGATTATTGCCCTGCCATGAGCGAAAACATAGAAAAGAGAAGGTGGACAAAGTTCTTTCCCTTTGAGGGAGAAACCATCCTCGACAGCCTAGTGGGGGGGATTGCCCATCACTCCTATGAAAGAGCATCGGAGCTGGTGGATGAAATTTTATTTGTTAACGACGAAGAGGTCAAAGAAGCCCTGTGGGATCTACTTTTAAAGGAAAAGGTAGTGGTAGAACCCGACAGTGCCGTTTGCTACGCCGCCCTAAAAAAGTACAAAGAAAGATTTAATAACAAAAAAACCGCTATGATTATTACTGGAGCCAATGTAGATGAAGATTTCTTTATCAAACTCCTAAAAGAAAAATGCAAATAAGTTATTAACTCTGTGGATTATTAATTTATTGTTGTAGGACAACTTTTGATATGTTAAACTTGATTTATCTTATAAATGGAGGTCATTATGAATCAAAAGAAAAAGAGGGAATTTCCTCATACTTACGTAATCATCTTCGCAATCATTGTTTTAGCAGGCATTTTAACCTATATTTTGCCCGCAGGCCAATATGATCGCGTTGAGATTACCATGCCCGACGGCTCTACACGCAATGTAGTTGACTCTGAAACCTTTCACTATGTCGACCCAAGCCCCGTACCACCCTTTGAAATTATGCAGGCTGTACCCAAAGGACTGGTCGCTGCTGCCGAGATTGTTTTCTTTATCTTTGTAGTGGGTGGCGCCTTTGGTATTATTAACAGTACCGGAGCGATTTTAGATGGTATTGGCAACCTTGCCCTTAAATTTAAAGGCAAAGAAAATCTTATGATTCCTGTTATTATGCTTGTTTTCTCCCTAGGAGGAGCCACCTTTGGTATGAGTGAGGAGACCATTGTCTTCGTGCCCATTGGTATCGCCCTGGCAAGGAGCCTGGGTTATGATGCCATGGTGGGTACGGCAATGATCTTTAGTGGTGCCGCTGCCGGTTTTATTGGTGGTTGGATGAACCCCTTTACCGTAGGAGTCGCCCAGGGCATAGCTGAACTACCTACCTTCTCCGCCATTGGCTTCCGCCTTGTTCTTTGGGTTGCTATGCTAAGTGCAGCCATTTTCCTTACCATGCGATATGCAGCCAAAGTTAAAGCCGACCCTGAGAAAAGCTTTTGTAGAGATTTGGAACTATCGCAACCTGAAGATGGATCAGCCCTTAAAGGAGTAAAAGCTCTAAGCGGAAAACAAAAACTCGTTCTTCTAGGATTTGTTGCCGGTATGGGTATTCTTGTTTATGGCGTTCTTATGTACGGCTGGTACATGATTGAAATTGCAACACTTTTCTTCACCATGGGTATTGTATTAGGCGCCATAGGAGGCGTTTCGCCCAATAAAATGGCCGTTGAATTTCTAGGCGGTGCCCGAGATTTGGCTACAGGAGCTTTGGTCGTTGGTTTTTCCCGAGGAATCCTTGTTGTTTTGAGCCAAGGAGCTATCCTGGATACCATTATTCATGGCCTTGCGGGCACCATCCAAAATCTACCTAAGACCATTGCCGCTGTAGGAATGTTTGCTGTTCAATCCGTAATTAACTTCTTTATTCCTTCGGGCTCAGGCCAAGCAGGAACCACTATGCCCATCATGGTTCCCCTGTCCGATGTTATTGGTTTAACTCGCCAAACCGCCGTTATAGCCTTCCAATGTGGTGATGGTATCTCCAATAGTATTATCCCCACAGGAGCTTCTTTACTGGCAGCTCTTGGTGTTGCTAATATTAAATATGAAGACTGGGTCCGCTTTATCTGGCCCCTCATTGCACTGCAATCAGCCATCGCAGCCGTCTTTATGGTCATTGCCACCCTTATAAATCTTGGACCCTTCTAGGAGGTAGGATGCAAACATTTAAAGAAAGAGCCTTAGAACTTCTCCCTGAATTAAAAGAGCTTAGCCAATATATCTACGACAATCCCGAACTGGGCTATGAGGAGTTTCTCTCCAGCAAGGCCCATATCGATATGCTAGAAAAACACGGTTTTGAGATGGAACTCTCTCCCCTTGATATGGAAACCGCCTATGTGGCTCGCTACAGGGGAGATAAGCCCGGGATTACCATGGCCTATCTGGCAGAGTACGACGCTCTGCCTGGCATTGGTCATGGCTGTGGCCATAATATTTTAGGGGCCACAGCCCTGGGAGCTGCCCTGGTCCTTAAAGACTATGTAAAGGAAAAGGGGGGAACCCTTGTCCTTTTTGGTACCCCCGCCGAGGAAACCAGTGGAGCCAAGGTGGCCTTTGCTGATCATGGCTATTTTAAAGATGTGGATGTGGCCATTTGTCCCCATCCATCGGATTATTATTTTTCCTCAGGAAAAAGCCTGGCCCTGGCCCCCATTGAATTCACCTTTAAAGGAAAAACCGCCCACGCAGCATCGGAGCCCCAGGCCGGCATCAACGCCCTGGACGCTCTTCTTCTTACCTTTAACAATGTCAATGCCCTTAGGGAGCATATCCTGCCTTCGGCAAGAGTTCACGGTATTGTAAAGGAAGGAGGCCTGGCTGCCAATATTGTTCCTGAAAAGAGTGTGGGAGAGTTTTATGTGCGTACCATGACTCTGGACTATATGGAAGAACTCCTAGAAAAGGTCATCAACTGTGCCAAGGCCGGAGCCCTGGCCACAGGATGCACCATGGAGTACCGGGACTATGAAGCCCGCTACCATAACATGGTAACCAATCAAACCTTATCCGATCACTATGATGGACTCTTAGAAGAAATGGGAGTGGAAGTAACGCCCCCTCGAGAGAGCTTTGGCTCCCTAGATATGGGCAATGTTTCCCAGGTCTGCCCTTCCATTAATCCCTACTTTGGCATTAGTGATCATCCCATTCCAGGCCACACTGTGGAGTTTCGCGACGCCACCCTTACAGATCTTGCCATGGAAGGTATGATAAATACCATTGTGGCCATGGTTAAGGCCATGGTGGATTGCAACGAAGACCCGGCTCTTTTAGCAGCCGTCAAAGAAGAATTTGAGAATAGGAAAAGATAATGTATCCAAAACTTTCGATATCCCTGGAGGGAATAGAGAACAATGCGCGGATCATTCAAAAACTTTGCAGTGATCATGGCATTCAAATAACCGCAGTTCTTAAAAGCTCCAATAGCTATGAGAACTCCTATCTTCCCATTGCCCAGGCCATGAAAAAAGGCGGCATCCATTATTTTGGAGATTCCAGGATGGGCACCCTAGCCCGTATGAGAGAAATGGGTTTTAGCGATCCTCTTATGCTCATACGTCTTCCCATGCTCAGTGAGATGGAAGAACTTGTGCGCTACGCCGACGCCTCTTTAAACTCCGAAGAAACGACTCTAAGAGCAATAAACGAAGAAGCCTTAAAGCAGGAAAAAGTTCACGGCGTTCTTCTTATGGTGGATCTTGGCGATTTGCGCGAGGGTATCGAAGACGAAAAAGAACTCATGGAGATGGCCCAGCTCTGCGAAGATCTTCCAGGGCTAGACTTGCTGGGGATTGGGACCAACCTGGGTTGCTACGGCGCCATTGTTCCCGATGAGATCAACCTAGGCCGTTTAGTGGAACTAGCAGAAAAAATTGAAGAGCGAATTGGTAGGAGGCTGGCCCTGATTTCTGGAGGGGCCACTTCTACCCTTCCTCTGGTGGTGGCAGGCAAATGTCCCCGCCGGATCAATCACCTGCGTCTTGGGGAAGGCATTCTTCTTGCAAGGGATGTGGAGGAGATTTGGAAGGTTACCATTGCCGGTCTTCGAAGAGACAATTACGTGATAGAGGCCCAGGTCATTGAGGTAAAAGAAAAACCCTCCCACCCCATTGGCAGAATTTTTGTGGACGCCTTTGGAAACACTCCCAGCTATGAGGACAGGGGACGAATTAGGCGCTGCCTAATCGCCCTGGGAAAAAGGGACATTGGAGACTTTGACGCTTTAACGCCTCTGACTAAGGGAATGGAAATTCTTGGAGGCAGCTCAGATCACGGAATTATCGATATCTCCCATGTGGAAGAAGAAATCAAGGTAGGAGACTTTTTACAATTTAATCTCTACTATCAGGCCATGATGCATAGCATCGAGAGCTGTAGTGTGAGTATTGAGTATAGGGGGAAGTAATGCTGGACTTACTAATTAAGGGAGGCCAAGTCCTAGGCTTTGACCAGGGACTCCAAAGCATAAATCTGGGGATTAAAGAGGGAAAAATCGCCTATCTAGGAAAAGAGGAGCCTCCCACAAAAGAAACCCTCCTTCTTCAAGGCGAGATTGTTTCCCCGGGCTTTATTGATATCCATATGCATGAAGAAGATTTCAAGCTTTCCAAGGGAGAGTATGATATTTCTCTTACTATGTTGGCCATGGGTGTCACCACGGCAGTGGCGGGCAACTGTGGAAACAATCGTCAATCCCTGCAGGATTTTATTTCCCATATAGAAAAAGTGGGAAGCCCTATAAATTATATGAGCTATATTGGCCATAACTTTCTTCGTGAGCAGGCAGGAAATACCGATACCAAAGCCGAATCCACCCCCCAGCAGATCCAGAAAATGAAGCTTCTTGTGCAAGAAGCTCTGGATCTTGGCGCCGTAGGGCTTTCCTACGGCTTTGAGTATGCCACCGGCGGAACAATAGAGGAAGCCGTGGCCATTGCTGAGCCTCTTTGGGGAAGAAAGGATCTTCTTTTGGCAGCCCACTACCGCTTCGATGGCGATAGAGCTCTGGAGTCTGTTGATGAGATGGCAGAAATTTCAAAGAGGACGGCAGTGCCCTTTTTAATTTCTCACCTTTCCAGTTGTAGTGCCTTTGGCAATATGAAGGAGGTTTTGGATCGCATTCATGAATACAAAGACCAGGGCCTCGATCTTTTGGTAGACGCCTATCCCTATACCGCCTTTAGTACCTACATTGGCTCCGATGTATTCGAAGAGGGTTGTCTTGAGCGCTGGAGTGTAGGCTATGATGCCATCCAGCTTACCGAGGCTCCCTATGAAAATGTGCGCTGCACCGAAGAAATTTTCTATGATGCGCGAAAAAATTATCCCCGCATGCTAGCCATTGCCTTTGTTATGAAAGAAGAGGAAATCGCTATGGCCCTAGCCGACCCTATGGTTATGGTGGCCAGCGATGGCATCTATAGAGAGCACAAAGGCCATCCCCGGGGAGCGGGAACCTTTCCCCGCTATATTTCCCGTTATCTGCGGGATCAGAAACTCCTGGACTTTGTTCAGGGAATGAAGAAGATTACGCTGGATCCTGCCAAGGCCCTGGGCCTTGACAATAAGGGAAGCCTTGAAGTAGGAAAAGATGCAGATCTTTGTATCTTTGATTTGGATAGGATTAAGGACTGTGCTGATTTCCAGGACGGCCAAAGACCGCCTGAGGGCATTGTCCATGTTCTTTTGGAAGGAAAAATTGCCCTAAAAGACGGAAAGATCCTCCGGGAAGATGCAGGAAAATTTATTAGAAAATGAGCCTCCGGGCTCATTTTTTATTCATAGTGTGCTACAATATTCTGGGAAAGGTGGTGGAGTATGTATACAGGCCAGGAAGTAAAAGCTATCCTTATGAATTGGGCGCCTCGGCTCCTATTTTTTATTCTAGTGCTTTATTTTGGTTTTTTTCTCATAAGACGGTCCTTGGTTTTTTTTGAAAGGCGCCTAAGAGCAAAAAAGGTCGATGCCACGTCTTTGGGTTTTTTTATCAGCATTCTAAGCTACTTTTTAAAAGTTTTGGTGGTAGTAGTGGGCCTGGGAATCCTAAATGTCCCTATGGCTTCTCTAACGGCCGTGGTAGGAGCATCGACCCTTTCTATTGGACTGGCCCTACAAGGAAGCCTATCCAACCTGGCAGGAGGCCTGGTGCTGGTTACAACCCAGCCCTTTAAGGTGGGAGATTATATTGTAAGTGATGGTTTTGAGGGTACCGTGGAAGAAATCTCCGTTTTAACCACAGGACTTCAGACCTTTGATGGTAAGAAAGTTATTATTCCCAATTCCATCGTTAGTTCCAAGGGCATTGTTAACTATTCTCTCGGTGCCCTGCGTAGAATTGATATTCCTTTACTAATAAGCTACAAGGCTCCCATTGACAAAGTAAAAAGGACCCTGGAAGGGGTTGGCCAAGAAATCCAAGGGGCCCAGAGGGTAGAAGCTGTTTTAAGCAAGTACGAAGACAGTGGTTACCTTTTTACCCTACGCCTATGGATTGAAAATGGGGAGTATTTTAAACAGCTTTTTATCCTTAATGAAAAGATAAAGCCCGCCCTAGATAAAGAAGGAATTGAACTGGCCTATCCCCATCTCGAAGTAATTTTACCCGGAGGACTGGATGAAAAAATACAGCAATAAAGAACTACTTATAAGTTTTATCCCCTACTATAAACCCTATCTTGGCATCCTGAGCTTTGATCTACTTTGCGCCTCCATGACCACGGTGGCAGATATGGTTCTACCTTTAATCCTACGATTTATGACCAACTCTGTTTTAGAAGGCCAGATGCTGAGCTATGCTCTCATTGCCAAACTAACCTTTTTCTTTTTTGTTCTCAAGGTAGTGGATTTATTTGCTGGCTACTATATGGCGGAAACCGGCCATATCATGGGGGCAAAAATTGAAACCGATATGCGCAGAAACATTTTTAGGCACCTTCAGGACCTTTCCACGGAATTTTTTAATGACGCCAAGGTAGGGCAGATTATGGCCCGGATTACCTCGGATCTTTTTGATATTACGGAATTTAGCCACCACTGCCCAGAAGAATATTTTATTGGACTTATCAAGATTGTCTTTGCCTTTATCATCCTTCTTACCATTAATGTTCCCCTTACCCTTGCTCTGTTTTTTCTAATTCCCTTGATGATTTTCAGCGCTTCTCGCTTTAACCAGCGTATGCGAAGAAACTTTAAATCCCAGAGGGACCATATAGGGGAGCTCAATGCAAGAATTGAAGATACCCTTTTGGGTGTCAAGGTAGTAAAGGCCTTTACCAATGAAGATATGGAAAAAGCAAAATTCGAAAAGGACAATCTGACCTTTTTGGATATCAAAAAGGATACCTATAAAAGTATGGCAGGTTTTCATACCGTGACCAAGGCCTATGATGGACTGATGTATATTGTTGTGATCTCCTTAGGAGGCTATCTTCTGGTCCAGGGAAGCCTAGATCCAGGAGATCTTGTGGCCTATATTATGTATGTGGGAACCCTTCTTACCACGGTTCGCCGCATTGTGGAGTTTACCGAACAGTTTCAGCGGGGTATGACGGGTATTGAGCGTTTTAATGAGCTCATGGATACGGATATTGACATCTTCGATGAAGAAGACGCCCAGGAAGTTCTACATCCCCGGGGTGAAGTAGAATTTAAAAATGTTAGCTTTGGCTATGAAGAAGATAGTGGAGTGGTCTTAAAAAACATTAATCTCAAGGTAAAAGCCGGTGAAAATGTGGCTCTAGTAGGTCCCAGTGGAGGGGGAAAAACTACCCTTTGCCATCTTATTCCCCGTTTTTATGATGTAGAAGAGGGAGAAATTCTTCTCGATGGCAAAAACATCAAAGGATTTACCATAAAAAGCCTGCGTAGAGCCGTGGGCCTGGTCCAGCAGGACGTGTATTTATTCAGTGGCTCGGTCTATGACAATATTCTCTACGGCAGGCCCGATGCCAGTTTAGAAGAGGTCAAAGAAGCGGCCCGCCTAGCGGGAGCCTATGACTTTATTATGGAACTTCCCCAGGGTTTTGATACCTATGTTGGCGAGCGGGGGGTAAAGCTCTCCGGTGGCCAAAAGCAGCGTATTAGTATAGCCAGGGTTTTTCTTAAGAACCCACCCATTCTCCTACTGGATGAAGCCACTTCGGCTCTAGATAATACCAGTGAAAGGCTGGTGCAACAAAGTCTGGAGCGCCTAAGTCTAGGTCGCACCACCCTGACCATTGCCCATAGGCTCAGTACCATCCAAAATGCCGACCGGATTTTGGTGCTGGATCGGGGCGAAATTATCGAAGAGGGCAGCCATGAAGAGCTCCTTGAAAAAAAAGCAGCCTACTACAGGCTGCATCAACTAAGTTTTCCTGAGAAGGCCCTATAGGGGCCTTTTTCTATAGCAGCTTTTTCTTTTTAAGGTACATAAGAATTAGACCAATAAAAACAAAGCTCAGAACTCCAATGGTCAAATAGCCGTGTTGCCAACTTAGTTCCGGCATATACTTGAAATTCATTCCATACCAACCCACAAGAAGGGTTAGAGGAAGAAATACGGCGCTGATAACGGTGAAGATTTTCATCACCTTATTCATACTAAGATCCAGCTGGGCTTGGTAGGAGGACCGGACCCCTCCCAGATAGTCTCGTAGAAAACGAATGCTGATGGCATAGTGATCTACCCGGCCGTGGGTCGTTGTGAGAAATCTCAGATCGTCTTCGGTAAGGATTTCTTCCTCGTTTTCCTCCAGCCAACTTAGTAGTTCCGACAGTTCTCCATAGAAATTCTGAAGAACCAAGAGTTCTCTACTAAGGGTGCTGAGGCCCATTTCAAGCTTTCTACTTTTATCTTCGGTTTGCCAGATGAGTTGCTCAAGATTTTGAATTTTCCTTTCATAGTCCAGGTAATTTTCGTAGTGATCACGAAGGATTTCTCGTAGGAACAAAAAGAGGAAACGGCCCGGTGAGAAAATTTTTGATGAGCTCTCTAGGGCTTGATTGAAAAAAGAGGATGAAATCTCCTCCTGGCCTAGATTGATCACCAGTAGCTTTTTGGCATCAATATAAAGGCCCACGGGGTCCCCGGCTATTTTTAGGCCCTTAAGATCGGGCAGGGAGAGGATAATAAAGCTGTAGCCTTCACGGGAAATAAGGATGCTATGGGGGTTTTTTTCCCGGCAGATTTCAAGAACTTCTTTGCTAATTTCAAGATCTGGACCATCTTTTTCAAGTTCATCAAGGCTTAAATAGCCAATAAAGTTTTCTTGTTTTTTGGGAGGTGAGGCTAGACTTTCTTCTTGGGGAATCAGATAATACATAAGAACCTCCTTCTATGCTATAGTGTAGCAAAGTAGTCTTATTTTTCATAGATAAACAGGATAAATAATGAAAAAGCATAGAGAGATAAATAGGCTTTCATGGAGAAAAGGAATTTTGCTGCTAGTTGCTTGGTTAATGGGGATATTCATTAAAATGGAGCCGGGACTTTTTGTCAGTCTTATTTTGGCCTTTGAAGTGATTTATATCCGCCTTGAAGCCATAAAGAAAAGGCAGCCAGTATATTTGTTGGAAGCTGGCACTTTTGGCCTTCTTATAGTGGGGGCTCTCCTGGGACTTTTTATCCAAGGAGCCGGGATCTATTATTACTGGGCTTTGGCTTTTGCTGGAATCTCCGGGAGTTTGGTGCATAAAAGGTATCGGCTACCCCTTTATTTATTTTTACAAAGTATGTTTTTTATAAAGCTTATTCCAGAGGGTTTATCAAGAACTCTGGATATCCTTCTTAATTTGGTATATGGCCTTATAATGATGGCTGCAGCCCTAGGGCTTGGGGAGCGAAGAAGAAATAATGGATAAGAGGTCTTAAGATGAGTGAAGTAGCAAAGGGAAAACTCTATATTATATTTTCTGCCATGATTTTCGGCCTTATGCCCCTGGGGGCCAGTGTGGCCTATCGGGGCGGCTCCAATGCTCTGCAACTGGTTTTTTGGAGGCTTATTATTGTTATCCCCCTCTATTGGTTACTGGCTAGAAAACAGGGGCAAAGGCTAAAAATGAAGAAGAAGCAGTTTCTACAGGTTCAACTTCTTTCTCTGGGTTTTTCCATAACGCCGGTTACTTTATATATGTCCTATTATTATATTGACTCCGGTGTGGCAACGACTCTACACTTTATGTACCCACTTTTTGTGATTTTAGGATGTTGGCTTTTCTATAAAGAAAA
>LFRM01147838.1_pt1 | contig 17991 bp, 20 predicted proteins | sample 618341 | NCBI WGS metagenome assembly LFRM01 (sample SAMN03654438, study PRJNA283298) | anaerobic digester metagenome | isolation source: pool of bioreactors CSTR01a, CSTR02a, and CSTR03a thermophilic anaerobic... | place: Denmark: Kgs. Lyngby | collected 2014-05-21 | reverse complement strand
CTGCCGCCGCAGTCGTCCTGCGGCGTTTTTTTATATTCACCTTGCTGCGGCTTTCTGCTGCTTTTTGGGCCGATACCCGAAAATATCAATGCAGTCGACCGGGCAGACATCGGCGCAGGCGCCGCAGCCGACGCATTTTCGGACGTCAATCCTCGCCAGAAAATCCGACACGTGAATCGCGTCGTACTCGCAGGCCTTCTCACATCTCTTGCAACCGATACAACCGACGCCGCACGCCTTGCGCACCTCCGCGCCCTTGTCGGTGCTGGAACAGCGCACCACCCCGCGCGCGCCGGCGGGTATCATCTCGATAATTGATTTTGGGCAGGCCGCCACGCATTTGGTACAGCCCCGGCAGAGCTTCGGGTCTATCCGCGCCAGCCCGTCTTCAATGATAATCGCGCCGTAATCGCAAACCGCGGCGCAGTCGCCGTAACCAAGACAGCCGTAAGGGCACGCCGGCTCGCCGCCGTAAAAACGGTCGGCCGCCGCGCAGGTGGCAAGCCCCCTGTATTCCAGCTTCCTGTTTGTAAATTCGTTCCGCCCGCCGCACTTAACCGTCGCAATCTTATTCTCGACGCCGCCGCTTTCCACCCCAAGGATTGAGGCCGTCAAATCCGCGACCTCCGCCCCTCCCGGAGTGCAAAGCCCCGGCTTTGCCGAGCCTTCGGCCATAGCCTCGGCATAGCCGTCGCAGCCGGAATACCCGCACGCCCCGCAGTTTATGCCGGGCAGCGCCTCGCGCAGCTTTTGAGCCTTTTCATCCGCCGGCACCGCCAACGCCGCAGACGCGAAAGCCAGCACCACGCCGAAAACAAGCCCCAGCGCGGTCAGTATTCCTATCGCCAATAGTATCGAACCCATAACAAGAACCTTGCCTTTCCCATTTACAGTCCAAAAAGCCCCTGAAACCCGACAAAGGTGATGGATACCAGCGACGCCGCGACCAGAGTCGCGGGCAGCCCCTTCAACCCCTTCGGAATATCCGCGGTCTCAAGCCTTTCCCGAACGCCGGCGAACATCACCATCGCCAGCATAAACCCGCAGCCCGCGCCCAGCGCGTTGACCAGCGACTGCAGATACCCGTATTCCTTGTCAATATTCAATATGGTAACCCCAAGCACCGCGCAGTTGGTGGTTATCAGCGGCAGGTAAATCCCCAGCGAGCTGTAAAGCGGCTTGACAAATCTTTTAAGCACTATCTCCACAAGCTGGACAAGCGCGGCAATCACAAGGATGAAGGACACCGTCTGAAGGTACCCAAGCCCCGCGGGCTCCAGGATAAAGGTATATACCGGCCATGTTACCGCGGTCGATATCATCATGACAAATATCACCGCGAGCGACATTCCGACCGCCGGACTCAGCTTTTTTGACACTCCCAAAAACGGGCATATTCCAAGGAACTGGGACAGCACAAAGTTGTTGACAAGCAGCCCGCCTATCAAAATCGCAAACAAACCGGTGTTGTTCATGATAGGCCGCCTCCTTTCCCGGCGCTTGATGTCTCAAGCCTTATCTCCTGATTATCCGAGCCGGCGGGCCCTTCGGGTACCGCGCTCTGGCAAATCGCGGAATTCGGGCAGGCCGCGCACCCGGCCGGTTTATCCTTCGGAGCGTTCGCGTCCAGCCGCTCCGCCAGTCTGTCAGTAAGCCAAATCAACATTCCGAAAACAAAAAAGCCGCCTGCCGGAAGCACAAAAATCGTTATCGGAGGGATAACCCCGCCCTCCGGAAACCCGAACAGAGTACCGTTGCCGAGCAGTTCGCGGATACCGCCCATCAGCGTCAGCGCGGCGGTAAAGCCGGCGCCCATTCCGAGCCCGTCCATCGCCGAAAGCCCGACGCTGTTCCTGCTGGCGAACGCCTCCGCCCTGCCCAGTATAATGCAGTTGACGGTGATAAGCGGCAGGTAAATCCCCAGCGCGTTGTCGATTGCGGGCAGATAGGCCTTGACCAGCATCTGGACGATGGTGGTAAATCCGGCTATCACCACAATAAAGGCCGGCAGGCGCACCTTGTCCGGAATAACCCGGCGCAGCAGCGATATCACGATGTTGGAGCACACCAGCACGAAGGTGGTCGCGGCCCCCATACCAAGCCCGTTGATTGCCGCGGTGGTAATCGCGAGGGTGGGGCAGGTGCCCAACACAAGCCGCAGAATGGGATTTTCCTTTAACAGCCCGTTCATGAATGTCTTTTTATAATCCGCGGCCGTCATCTTCAGCCCACCTCCCCTTTGACATGGGTGTTGAAATAATCCATCGCGGTGTTGACCCCGTCGGTAATGCCTTTGGCCGTTTTGGTGGCCTGCGACACCCCGTCAATGTTTTCGCCGAGCTTGAGCTTCAAATCCGAACTCCATCCGGCTATCCTGTCAAGCAGGCCGCCTTTCCTCACCATATCCACAAAACCCGCGGTCTCGTTGTCCTCGACCACAACCACCCCGGTAACCTTCCCTTCGGTTGAAATGCCGGTCATCACCACCAGCCCGGAGCTCTTGCCCGTCGAGGATACGGTAAAGACAAAGCCGACCGGCTGATTTCCCTTTTTCGCGGCATAATACGAAACCTCTTCGCCGTTTTCGGTAAACCGCTTTTCTTCAAAGGTATCGGCGTCTATAACCTGCTTTCTCAAATCCGACTGGGCCTGCCGATTGATTTTTTCAATCCTGTCTTTTGTAACCGCGTTTGTCAGCGCCAAAGCCGCGGTCATCGCACCGGCAATAACCGCGAGGGTGAGCGCCGACACCGCGACTTCCTTAAGATTTACCCCGCTGTTTTTTATCCTGTCCATCACCTTTTTAACCATTTTGGGAGCCTCCTTTCCTCTCCGAAAGGAAGGGGCCTTGTCGCCCTTTCAATCAGCGGCACCAGCACGTTCATTATCACGATTGCAAAGGATACCCCTTCGGGCAGGGAGCCGTAAACCCGGATTAACACGGTCAGCAGCCCGCAGCCGGCGGCAAACACCGCTTTTCCGGCAGGGTTTATCGGGGAGGTGGCGTAATCGGTCGCCATAAAGACCGCGCCGAGCATAAGCCCGCCAGATAAAATATGCACCAACGGGTTTTCCCCAAGCAGCCATGTCAGAATAAAGACGGTGCCCACAAAGACCGCCGGGATTAACGGCGAGATTACCCGCCTGACAACAAGATACAACCCGCCGAGCAGCAGGGCGATTATACAGGTTTCCCCAAGGCAGCCCGGCCTTATCCCGACCAAGAGCTGCTGGTAGCTGTAAGCCAGCTCCCCGCCCTGCTCAAGGCTTTCAAGCGGGGTCGCCGAGGTTAGCCCGTCCACCACAAGGCTGCCCTGAAGCGGGGCCGCCCACCTGTTCATATCTTCGGGGAAACTCGCCATCAGAACAATCCGACCTATCAGAGCGGGGTTTACAAAATTATGCCCTATCCCGCCGAACATCTGCTTTACGACCACAATCGCCACGACCCCTCCGATAGCCGCCTGCCACAGCGGGATTGTGGCCGGCAGGTTGAAGGCGAGCAGCACTCCGGTAACCACCGCAGAAAGGTCGCCCACCGTCTGCGGCTTTTTAAGCACAATCCGGCTGATGTATTCGGACGCCATGCAGGACGCCACGCACACGATTATCACCGCCGCCGCCCGCCAGCCGAACAGCAGCGCCGACGCCGCTGCCGCCGGTGAAAGCGCAATCAGCACGTCCAGCATGATTTCGCGGGTGTTAACCCCGCAGTGCAGGTGCGGGGACGACGAAACAACCAGTTTATTCTCCATCCTTTAGTCCCCCCTCGGTACGGGAATTTGCCGCTGCCGGTTTTTCCTTTTGCCCCGCGCCGGCTTTTGCGCGTTCTGCCGCCGCGGCTTTCCTAAATTCGCCCTTTGCCATCCGCATGCTCTGGACAAGCTGGCGGGACGCCGGGCAGACAAAGGAGCAGCAGCCGCATTCCATGCAGTTCATCACGCTCAGCTTTTCAAGGCGTTCGGTATCCCCTGTCCTGTACGCGGCCTCGATAGACGGGGGGAGAAGGTTCATCGGGCAGGCTCTGACGCACCTGCCGCAGCGGATACAGTCCGACTGCCGCGCCGCAAGAACATCATTATTAAGAAAAGCCAGTATCGCGTTATTCTGTTTTAATACCGGAAGCTGGTCGTCCATCAGCGCCAGCCCCATCATCGGCCCGCCCATCAGCAGTTTGCGGATTTCGCCCTTTGCCCCGCCGCAAAACTCGATGACGTCGCGTATCGGAGTGCCGATAACCACCCGCACGTTCTGGGGTTTCGCGACCGCCGAGCCGTCCACCGTAACCCGCCTTTCCACAAGCGGCATGCCGGTCTTAAGGTATTTTGAGATAAACGAAACCGAGGCGACGTTCAAAACAATGCACCCTATATTGGCGGGCAGTTTTCCCNNCCGCCTGTCAGTGCAGGAGTAGATTAACACCTTCTCCGCCCCCTGCGGGTACCGCACCGGCAGGGATTTTACCTCAATCTCCCGCCCAGCGGCCGAGTATTCCGCGGCAAGCTTAGACAATACGGCTTTCGCTCGCGGTTTATCCCTTTCAACTGCGATAATCGCGTGTTTTATATCAAGATATTTCATCACCGCCTGAATTCCCGACATTATATCCGCCGGATTTTCGATACACTCGCGGTAATCGGATGTTATGTACGGCTCGCACTCGGCGGCGTTTATTATCAGGGTATCGGCATCCTTAAGGTTGGGCGGGTTGAGCTTTATATGGGTCGGAAAACCCGCTCCGCCCAGACCGACAAGCCCCGAAGCCCTCACCGCTTTGATAAAATCGTCAAAGCTCTCGACTTTTTGGGGTTTTACTCCGGGGTGAATCCGCTGCTCCCCGTCCGGCTCTATCACCACCGCGGCGGTTTTGACCCCGCCGGGCAGTGTCAGTTCGGTTATCGAAACCACCCTGCCCGACACCCCGCTGTGGATTGGAGCGGATATCGGGCTTTGGCTGTCCCCAACCACCTGCCCGACCTCGACGGTATCCCCGGCTTTGACGACGGGCACGCAGGGCGCCCCGACATGCTGGGACATCGGGATTATTATCCGTTCAGGCAGCGGCATTACCGCTGTTTCGCGTTCCGCTGTGTTTTTTATATGAGGGGTGCGGACTCCGGTACCAAAACGTAAAATCCGCCTGACTGCATTCATCAAACCAGACCCTTTCAGATTAACCGTGTTAAAAACAAAAAATTATAAGGTTTTACAACGCACCTCGTTTAATAATATATTATTTTGTGGTAAAATACAAGTACAGAAAATTAGCAAATACGGCAAAACCGCTCCCGAAAGGATGAAAACAATGGATTTTAATTTCTTCATGCCGGTCAGAGTAATCAGCGGCGAGGGGTGTGTCAGAAAATACAGCGGCCTTTTGCGCGGCTTTGGCAGGCGCTGCCTGATTATGACCAGCCGCAGCGCGGCAAAAAAGAGCGGAGCGCTGGACGATGTCCTCGGCGCTTTAAAGCAGGCCAGAATAAACCATACCGTTTTCTCGGAAATATCCGCCAACCCGCTGCTGTCCCAGTGTCAGGCGGCGGCCTGCGCGGCGAAGCTGTGCCGCTCCGATTTCATAATCGGGGTGGGCGGCGGCTCGGTGATGGACGCGGCAAAAGCCGCGGCATGGCTTGCAACCAACAACTACAGAAACGGCGACGGGCTGATGAACGGGGAACTCAGGCGCGCCCCGCTGCCGCTGGTTTTAATCGGTACCACCGCCGGCACGGGCAGCGAGGTTACCCCGACCGCGGTGCTGACCATGGACAAAACCGGACATAAAAAGAGCATAACCCATTCAAACTGCTATGCTGACCTTGTCTTCGCCGACCCCGGCTACACCCATACCCTCCCGCGCGACCAGACAATCGCGGCCGCGCTGGACGCCTTTTCGCACGCGGTAGAGGGCTGGTTCGCGCCCGCCTGCGGGGATTTGCCGACCGCGTTCTGCGAAAAGGCGCTGCCTTTGATTATGGACGGGCTTACGTGGCTGGCTGAAAACGACGGACTGCCGGACAGCGAACTTCGCACCCGGCTGTTCTACGGCTCCCTTTGGGCGGGAATGGTGTTGAACGCGACCGGCACCGCCCACCCTCATCCTCTGGGCTACATTCTGACCGAGGAGTATTCAATCCCCCACGGAATGGCGTGCGCGGTCTTCCTTCCCGCGTTTCTGGAGCACGCCGGGCACAGCCAAAAAGAGCGGGCCGAACGGCTTTACTCCCTTTGCGGCGGAAAGCAAAGGGTTGACGCCGCGCTGAAAAAGCTGGTATCGCATAACGTAAAGATGACCGAACAGCAGATAGGAAACTATATACCCCGATGGAAGGGACTGAAAAACTTCAAACGAACCCCCGGAGGGTTTACCGAGCAGGACGCCGCCGACCTGTTCCGCTCCCTTTTTTTGAGCTAGCCGCGCGGCATATTTACGGCCGACCGGGGTATAATTCTATTGGCCGAAAGGTTAATCCGGCTTAACGCGGTCAAAATCGGGGGCGCACATAATGGAAATCACGCGACAGGCGCGGGAGCTGCTGCGCGGGCAGCGAACAGCGGCCGCGGCGGTGGAATTCGTTCATTTTGCGGCAGGGCTTTTGCTCCTGCTGCTTTATCTTGCCGTTTTGCGGCTTTTGGGTTTGAGCGCCGAAACGGTGGTGCGCCTGCCGGACATAGCCGCCGGCAAATGGGCATACCCTCTGCTCACCCTGCTTTTTTTGGCCGCCGACTGGCTCGCTATATCCCCGGTTCTGGCCGGCCGGGCTTTATTCTATTACAAAATCTCGCGCGGGGAACGCCCGGCTTTTACAACGGTGTTTAAATACTTCGGCAGCGGTTACTCCCGCGCGCTGCGCTGGCGGTTTTCCGGGACGCTGCGCCGGCTTTTGGACATTTCAGCCTGCCTGTCCCCCGCCGCGTTTGTGTCCGGAATGACCGGGGCAATCCGCCAAAGCAGCAGTTTAACCCCCAAAGATGACTATTATATTATGATGGGCAACGCCATATCGGCCTTTCTTCTGATAGCTGGTCTTTTCGTGCTTGCGATAATCTCGCTGCGTAGGCTGCCCGCCCTGTTTCTGCTTGTCTTGGAGAACGATGACGTTAATCATAAAAAGATTTTTAAAACCGCCGCTTTAAAAATGCGCGGCAATATCGCTGATATGTTTCATTTTTATCTTATCTGGCTGGGCCGGCTTGCGCCCTGTCTGTTATTATTTCCAAAGTTCTTCCTGCTCCCTGTTTTTTACACCGCGAAAACGCTTAAGGCAATAAGGATAATCAGTTCCGAACACCCAAAAAAACAGCCGGCCGCCCTGCAGAAGACCATGACCCTGCCGGATTTTTAAGGCTGGCCGCCGTGTGCCGCGGGCCGGAAAAACAATGCCGGCTATCGCGCCTCATACCAAAAACCGCCTTTCCAAAACGGGAAGGCGGTTTTTGAAAGCAAATTTTTAGCTGCCGCGCCCAAAAAAACTGCGGGTCATTTCCACAATCTTATCCTGCCGCTGTTTTGCAGTTGAATTATTATCATCACAATCACCGGGAAAAGCAGCATTCCGAATATCCCGGCGGCCCGCAGTCCGAGGAACATAAAAAACAGGGTTACCAGTGGGTTCAGCCCGATTTGATGGCTTATCAGCCGCGGCTCGATTATATTCCGGATAACCGTAACAGCCACATATGTAAGCCCCAGCCCGATAAACATTTTCGGATTGCCAATCAGCAGGTTCACCAAAGCCCACGGTATCAGCACGGTTCCGGTCCCAAGCACCGGGAGAACGTCCACGACTGCAATCAGGGCCCCAAGCAGGAAGGGGTAAGGAATTCGCAGTATCGAAAAGCTGACGCTCAGCTCCGCAAAGGTAATCAGCATCATCAGCAGGTAGGCGCGGATAATCTTGAAAATGGTGTCGGTGCAAAGGTTTTTTATAATCATAACGGTTTCGGCGTGCCGCTGCGGAATTTGCCGGAAAATGAAGGATTTTACCGCTTGATAGTCGATGGTCAGGAAAATGGATGCGATAACCCAGATTATAAAGCTCACAAGCAGCAGGGGAAGCCTTGTGGTGGCCGCCGCCGCCGAGCCGGCGATGTCCGCGAAAAAGCCGCTTAAAAACTCAATCAGGTTTGAGGATACGCTTTTTATCGCGCCCTGCAGGGCCGAGGCGGCGTCCTCTGAAATAATGTTGGATATGCTTAACACAAAATTGTTGGTTGTCCCCGATATGCTGTTAATATACTTTTCAATCATGCTGATGTTGTCTTTGTCCTTGACAAAATTGATAATGCTGAGCACAACCTGCCAGCCGATGACCGCAACCACGCCGGCCAGCAGCAGCACAAACAGCACCACAAGGATTACCGAAAACACCTTTTTGCTGATTCGGGTTTTCCTGACCAGCCAGCCAATCGGTTTCTGCAGTCCCGCCGCGACCACAAACGCCATCACGAACGGCAGCATCCACAAAAACAGGTATCTCGCCACAATCACAAAGATGGCTATCACAACACCGAAATACAGAAGGTTTATTAAAAAGCGCAGCCGTCTTTCGGTTATCTCTTTGTACGCCCTGTCCTTTTCGTCCATCCGGCTTTCCCCCTTCGCTATCTTAAAACTATTATATTAAATCATCGCGGCATTGGCAATCAGATATTTAAAATTCGTCAGCGCCGGGCCGTATTCCGGTTGACTAATCAGACGCGGCGACGGGTTTTTATCCCCGCCCGCTTCCATACAGCCCTACATTCCGTTTGTGTGATTACCCTCTCATATTTCGGCAAAAAACATTGTTTTTTCACAACCCTCCAATCGCCAATAATTTGTTTGTCAGGATAGACTAATAACTCAAACCGGTTTACGCAATACAGTGCAAAACGTAAAAAATCGCTTTCGCGAGATATTTAAAGCATTGCAAAGAAAACCGGAGAAAACTGGACTTATTTTAAATAATCGGCGGTTTTTGGACATTTGATTTGTTGAAGTATTCCGGCCGGGGTGGTATAGTGTATTTCACACAAATACACGGGTACGCGGGAGGTGGACGGGGTGCGGAAGGACGGCAATCAATCCCGTATGCTGCTTGTGGATTCCTCGGTGCTGCCGAAGGTGTTTTCACAGGTGCTGGAGGCAAAGGAACTGCTGGCTTCGGGCAAGGTCTCTACCGCGGCCGAGGCGGCGCGGGTCGCGGGGATTTCCCGCAGCGCCTTTTACAAATACAGGGACGCCGTGTACCCCTATGAATCGAGGGGTATAGGCAGGATTATCACTGTGTATCTGGAACTGCGCGACAAGCCCGGCGTTTTGTCGGGGGTGCTCTCGGAATTCGCAAATGCGGGCGCAAACATCCTGACCGTAAACCAGAACATTCCGCTAAAGGGCAGGGCGCTGGTCTCGATTTCCGCAAGGATTGACCGGCTGACCGTCCCCGCCGGGCAGCTTATCAGGAACCTGCACGCCGCGCAGGGGGTCGAGCAGGTAACCCGTGTGTCCGGCGAATGGGAATACCTTGGATAACCCCCAGAATTCTTGATTTCACATGCTACGGAAAGAAGGCGATACAATGGTACAGATTGCGGTTATGGGATACGGGGTGGTGGGCTCCGGCGTTGTCGAGGTGCTGCAAAAAAACAAGGACAAAATCGCAAAAAAAGCCGGGCAGCCCATTGAAATCCGCCGTATCCTCGATATCAGGAAGTTTCCCGGCAGCCCGCTGGCTGACCGGTTTACCGATAATTTTGAGGAAATCCTGAACGATACGGAAATCAAAATCGTGGTGGAGACAATCGGCGGGCTTGACCCCGCTTACGACTATGTCCGCCGCTGCCTGCTTTCGGGGAAAAGCGTGGTTACCTCGAACAAGGAGCTGGTCGCTGAAAAAGGGGGCGAGCTGCTCGCGATTGCAAGGGAAAAAGGGCTGAATTTCCTGTTTGAAGCCAGTGTCGGCGGGGGAATCCCTATAATCCGCCCGCTTGACCAGTGCCTCGCCGCAAATCAGGTGAGCGAGATTGCGGGAATTCTCAACGGCACCACCAATTTCGTGCTGACCAAGATGATAAGGGACGGCATGCCTTTTGAAAAGGCGCTGGCTTTGGCGCAGGAAATCGGCTATGCTGAACGCGACCCTTCGGACGACATAACCGGCCTTGACGCCTGCCGCAAAATCTGCATTCTGGCCTCGCTCGCGTTCGGCAGGCATGTCTATCCGGGGCAGGTGCACACAGAGGGAATACAAAACATCACTCTGGACGATGTAAGATACGCGTCCGCGTTCGGCGGGGTGATAAAGCTAATCGGCCGCGCCGCAAAACGCGGGGACGGGCGGCTGGACTGCATGGTCGCGCCGATGATTCTTCCGGCTTCAAGCCGGCTTGCCGAGGTCAACGACGTGTTCAACGGCATTATGGTCAGAGGGGACGCAATCGGGGAGGTTGTGTTCTACGGGCAGGGCGCCGGCAAGCTGCCGACCGCAAGCGCGGTGGTGGCCGACGTGATTGACGAGGTAAAACATATCAATTCCCCAAAACTCTTCGGCTGGGGGCCGGGCGAGGACGGGTATGTTTCCGACCATCTGCAAAACCCGGTTTCGGCAATGATAAGGCTGAAATGCGGCGATACCAAAGCCGTCCGGGATGAGATTGAGGCGGGTTTGGGCGGCTGCGAGAGGGTTAAGGTCTCAAACGCCCCGGCAGACGAGCTGGCGCTGGTAACCCCGAAAACCGAGGAATTCAGGATTAATCAGGCGCTTAAATCCGTCAGTGGCGCAAAGCTATTGAGCCTCATCAGGATTGCCGATTTGTAATCAAAAAAACTGTGAAAGAAGGCGGACAATGGTTCAGGTTACTGTTCCGGCTTCCAGCGCCAATCTGGGAGCGGGGTTTGACGCGCTGGGTATCGCCCTGACCCTTTACAACAGAGTCTTTATGGAAGAGGCGGACGGAACCGTCGAAAAACCGCTCTGCATCATTGAATCCCTCGACGGCGCGCAAATCCCGACCGACGAGACCAATATGGTGTATCAATCCGCAAAAACGCTGTTTGAGCGGTGCGGCCGTCCCTTCCGCGGACTGCATATAATGCAGGAGAGCAATATCCCGATGACAAGGGGACTCGGCAGCTCGTCCGCCTGTCTGGTCGCCGGCCTGGTCGGTGCCAACGCACTGCTCGGAAGCCCGCTTTCTCTGTCCGACATATCCGACCTCGCCGCCTTCCTCGAAGGCCACCCCGACAACACCGCCCCGGCGCTGTACGGCGGCCTTGTCGCCTCGGTGATGGACGGCGGGCGGGTGCACAGCGTGAGCGTGCCGGTATCGGAGCAAATCCGGTTCGCGGTTTTCATTCCGGATTTTGAGCTTAAAACCGAATACGCGCGCGCAATCCTGCCAAAACAGGTACAGCGCGAGGACGCGGTCTACAACCTGTCCAGAGCCGCGCTGATGACCGCCTCCCTGTTTTCGGGGCGGCTTGATAACCTCAGGGTGGCGGTACAGGACAGGCTGCACCAGCCGTACCGGTTCCCGCTAATCCCCGGCGCCGACAAAATCTTTTATCTGGCATACGAGCTTGGGGCGTACGCGGTCGCGATAAGCGGCGCGGGGCCGTCAATACTCGCGATAATAGACGCCGGCAACAGGGACTTCACAAAAAACGCGGAGCTTGAGCTTAAACGGTCAGAGCTCAAAGGTTGGCAGGTTACGGTGCTTTCCTGCGACCAGAACGGGGTCTCAGTTATTTTTAAATAAATAATCAATACTAACAGCATACTCAAATTTGAAAGGTCTGGTAACCAATGTTGATTGTGCAGAAATTCGGCGGCACCTCGGTCGCAAACCCCGACAGGGTATTCAACGTCGCGGGTATTATTACCGAAAAATTCAAAGAGGGCCACGATGTCATCGCGGTAGTGTCGGCGCAGGGCGACACCACCGACGAACTAATCGAAAAGGCAAGGGAAATCAACCGGGACGCAAGCCGCCGCGAAATGGACATGCTGCTTTCGGCGGGCGAGCAGATTTCGGCAGCGCTGCTGGCGATGGCGATTGAAAAGCTGGGGTATCCGGTCATCTCCCTGCTGGGATGGCAGGCGGGGTTCAACACCAACTCAGCATACGGCTCTGCCCGGATTAAGCGGATAAACACCGAAAGAATCAGAGCCGAGCTGGATAAAAGAAAAATCGTAATCGTCGCAGGTTTTCAGGGGATTAACCGCCACGGGGACATAACCACCCTCGGAAGGGGCGGTTCGGACACTAGCGCGGTGGGTATCGCGGCCGCGCTCGGCGCGGACCTTTGCCAGATATTCACCGACGTGGACGGCGTTTACACCGCCGACCCGCGCAAAGTGCCGACGGCGTTCAAGCTCGATGAAATCACCTACGACGAAATGCTGGAGCTTGCCACCCTCGGCGCGCAGGTTCTCAACAACCGTTCGGTCGAGCTTGCGAAAAAATACAATATCGAATTAGAGGTTCTGTCCAGTATTACAAAGGTGCCCGGCACCAGAGTCAAGGAGGCCGTTAAAGTGGAAAAAATGTTGGTCAAAGGCGTTGCAAAAGACACCAATGTCGCAAGAGTAATGATTGTCGGAGTCCCGGACAAGCCGGGGGTCGCGTTTCAGGTATTCTCCCGCGTCGCCAAAGCCCATATAAACGTGGACATCATCCTGCAGTCGGTAGGGCGGGACAACACAAAAGACATCACCTTTACGGTGGCGTCCGACAAGGGCGCGGAATCGGTGGCGGCGATTAAGGATTACGTCGAAAAAATCGGGGCAAAGAGCCTAACTTACGACACCAACGTGGCAAAAATCTCAATCGTGGGCGCCGGCATGGAAACCCATGAGGGAGTCGCGGCCCGCATGTTTGAAGCGCTGGCGGACGCGGGTATCAACATACAGATGATTTCAACCAGCGAAATCAAGATTTCGGTGCTGATTGACGCGGCGGACGCCGACCGCGCCGTCGCCGCAGTGCACTCCGCGTTCTTTGACGTTCAGAACATGCTGTAAAAGCCTGCGCCGCAAACCCGGCAGAAAAAGGGGCCGTTGCTCAACTTCCGTTTTGCAACAGCCCCTTTTTTATTGTTTACTCTATTCCTCTGTTTCCTTGCTTTTGGCGCGGCAGCAGTCGTCATCGGCTCCGCCGCAGCAGCTGTCTTCTTCAAAATCAAATTCAAGGTCCTCGCCGCAGACAGGGCATTTAATGCCGCCCTGCAGGAGCACGTCCTCGTCCACGCTGAATTCCCTGTCGCAGTTCGGGCAGACGATATCATAATAATCCTCGTCGTCGTCCTCGTCATAATCCTCGTCGTATCCGTAATAATCGGTTTCGAGAACGCCGAGGTCCTCGTCAATTGCGTCCACCTGCTCGCTGAGCTCTGCCGCATAGCCCTCAAGGCTGTCAAGGTCGTCCGAAATATCGCCGAGAACACCCACAACGGCTTTTAAAATCTTGCCCTCCTTGGTGTAGTCGTCAAGGCCCAGACCCTCCACCAGCCCTTTTAAATATGCCACTTTTTCTGATACTGACATCATAACGCCACTCCTTTTTAAGTAAGGCGGCGAAAACCCCGCCCCTTTTAATAAAATGCCCGCCGGCATAAGAAAAACCAGTAATAGTATGCCTTGCAAACCCGCCGTTACACACCGCGCAGGAAAATATCAAAATCAGGCACGCTCAAGATATTCCCCGGTGCGGGTGTCCACCCTCACCACGTCGCCTTCATTGATGAACAGCGGTAAACGGATTTCCGCGCCGGTTTCAAGGGTGCCGGGTTTTGTCGCGTTGGTGGCGGTATCCCCGCGGACGCCGGGCTCGGTGCGCACCACCTTAAGCTCGACAAAGGTCGGCGGCTCGACCCCAAAGACATTCCCCTTGTACGACATTACCTTGCAGACCATATTCTCCTTGACAAACTTGAAGTTGTCGGACAGCTTGCTTTTATCAATGGGAACCAGCTCGTAAGTTTCAAGGTCCATGAAATAATACAAATCCCCGTCGTTATAGGAGTATTCCATTTCCTTCCTCTCGACGTAAGCTGTCGGGAACTTCTCGGTCGGGCTGAACGTGCGCTCGATTACCGAGCCGGCAATCACATTCCGGATTTTAGCGCGCACGAACGCGGCGCCCTTTCCGGGCTTGACGTGCTGGAACTCGATGACCTGATACACGTCCCCGTCCAGCTCGAAGGTAAGACCATTGCGGAAATCTCCGGCAGAAACCATTCTGATAACCAATCCTTTCTCAACCGAATAAGCCTGTGTCTGTGCTTTGGTTTAATTCTATCCTATACAGGGTAGATTTTCAAGTAAATTTTTCCGTTTATACCTTTTACGAAACTTAGGATTATACTATAATCAGTTCCTTCACCGATTTGGTGAGGTTCTCGCAGCCTTCCCCGGTAATAACCACCATATCCTCAATCCTCACCCCGAACCTGCCGGGAATATATATCCCCGGCTCGACGGTAACAACCGAGCCTTTTCTGAGCTTTTCGTCCCCGGCGTTCGGAGACAATCTTGGGGCCTCGTGCACTTCAACCCCGACCCCGTGCCCGGTACCGTGCCCGAAACACTCCGCGTATCCCGCTTTAGCTATCACGTCCCGCGCGGCGGCGTCCCCTTCCCTGCAGCTTATCCCGTCTTTAATCAGGTCAAGCGCCGCCCGCTGCGCCTCAAGCACTATTTCATAAACCTCTCTCTGCCGGCTCGAACAGCAGCCCACCGCGACGGTGCGGGTCATGTCGGAATGCCAGCCTTCCACCGTCGCGCCGAAATCAAGGGTTACAAAATCCCCTTTTGACAGCTTTCTGTCGGACGGCGCCCCGTGCGGCAGCGCCGAGTTCTCCCCAGAAACCACGATGAAATCAAAAGCGGCCGCTTCCGCCCCCTGTCTTCGGATTTCAAATTCCAGCTCAAGCGCGATTTCGCGTTCGGTTCGCCCCTGTTTAATCCGCGGAAGGATATATTCAAACCCGTAGTCGGTGAGCGCCTGCGCCGCGCGGATTTTATCTAGCTCCTCTGGGGTTTTTACAAGCCTTAATCCAATCAGGATATCGTCAAGGGTTTTGGTGTCAAGCTCGACCCGTCCGAGCGCCGACTTCAGGGAATCAAGCCTTGAACAGGTAACCCATCCGCCCTCAACCGCGATGCTGCGCAGGTCATGCCTGTCCGCAAGCTCCCGCAGGGTTTCCCGCAGATTGTCGTAAACCGCGCATTCCATGCCGGTTACCACACGCCGCGCCGCCTCGATATACCTGAAATCAGTCAGAAAATACGACTGCCCGCGGGTAATCAGCACAGCCCCTTCGGAGGATTTAAACCCGGTCAGGTACCTGCGGTTGTGCGGGCTTAAAACCAGCGCCGCGTCAATCCCATTTGGCAGCGCCCCTGCCACCTGCTCCGCCTTTGTCATTATCCGTTCATCCCGACCAACGCCTCCAGAGCCAGCAGGTAACTTGCCGCCCCGAAGCCCGAAATCTGCCCGCGGCACACCGGCGCAATCACCGATTTATGGCGGAACTCCTCGCGCGCATATATGTTGGAGATATGCACTTCAACCACCGGAATGCCGATTGACGCGACAGCGTCCCGCAGCGCGTAGCTGGTGTGGGTGTACGCCCCCGCGTTCAAAATCACCCCGTCGGCTCCGCCGATACACTGATGGAGCCTGTCGATTAAACCGCCCTCGCTGTTGGACTGGAAAAACTCGACTTCAACCCCAAGCTCCTGCGCGCGGCTCTTAATCCTCCCGCAAAGCCGGTCGTAGCTTTCGCTGCCGTAGATTTCCGGCTCCCTGCTGCCGAGCAGGTTTAAATTCGGGCCGTTGATAACGACTATCTTCTTCATGGCAACCTCCTGATAAGGTTTTACTATAAACCCAGCCGCTGGTGGGTATCCAGCGCCCTGTATCCGTCAAAAAGCAGTTTGAGCACCCGCGCGTCGCTGTCCTGCGTGCCGCGCGACTCGCAAATCACAACCGGCGCCCAGCCGCGTTCGGCGATAAGCTGCATTAAAGGCTCAGGGTCGGGGCCGTACTGCTTGTCCTCAAACGTCAGGTGGCGCCTTTCGCCGGACTCGGTATACTCGATTTTGGAAAAATGGATGTGCATTCCGGACGCCCTCTCCTCGCCGAGCTCACAGGCGACAGCGTTCAAAACGGCGGCAAAAGCCTCCCTGTTGTTGACGTTTCCGCCGGTCCTTGAATTGAGGTGCCCGAAATCAATACAGGGCAAAAACCGGTCGTCCAGCTTGCACAGCTCGATAACCTCCTCAAGGTCCCCAAGCTGGTTTACCTTGCCCATGGTTTCGGGGCAGATGTGGATTTCAGAAAGCTGCTCGTCGTCAAGAAGTTGCTGGGCTTTAAGAAGGGTCTCGCCCGCAAGCCGGACAGCCTCGCGGCGGGTCAGCCCTCCGAGCCCGCCGGGGTGCACCACCACGCGGTCGCCGCCCATCCACGCCACGGCCGACGCGCTTTGAAGAATATACCTTAAACTGTTGTCCCGCTTTTGCGGGTCGCTTGAAGCAAGGGATATATAATATGGCGCGTGCACCGAAACCAGCACGCCGCGCTCCGCCGCCTTGTCGCCGAGCAGAACCGCGTCCTCTTTTTTTATCCTCACCCCGTGCCCGGCCTGATATTCGTAAGCGTTCAGCCCCATGTCCGCCACCCATTCGATGGCATCCACCATTGATTTGCGGCCGCTTTCAAAAAACTGGTCGCTGTTTCCGGCGGGGCCGAACCTTGCTGTTACCATTCCTTATCCATCCTTCTTAACGCCGGCGGCACGTAGTAAAACGGTCAGTCGCCGGATTTTCCTTTAAGTTGTTTTTTCCTGTGAGCCTTTATAATATACCGCTCCAGCCACCTTTTAAACATCATGAAGGGTTTGTCTTTCTCAAGCAGTATCGGCAAAACCTGAATACAGGGTATCCCGGCGAGATTGGCCCCAAGCACGTCGGTGAAAGACTGGTCCCCCACCACCGCGCACTGCTTAAGGGGGAGTCCCAGCCGTTTTGCGCCCCTTATAAACCCGAACGGCAGGGGCTTGCCCGCCCGCGAAATAAATTCAAGCTCAATCCGGCGGGCAAAAGGCGCCACCCTTCTTGCGGACGCGTTGGATACGATTGTAAGGCCTATTCCCAATCCTTTTATCATTTCAAGCCATTTGGACACCTTTTCTTCAAGGCGCTGACTGTCGTGGGTGGTCAGGGTGTTGTCCACGTCCAGTAGCAGGCCCTTCACTCCCAGCCTGTGAAGGTCGTCATGGGTTATTTCGGCAACACTGTTTTTAAGCAAATCAGGGTACAACAAGCACATCGGGAAACTCCTAACATCATCTTGATACGGCAAACCAGCCGCAGAACCTGCGGCGCAAAACTCTGGCCGGTATAATTATTATATGATACGCCGGCTGCGGTGATTAATTAAAAAGCGGGCAGCAATGCCCGCTTTTTCTGCCCAAACTTATTTGTACCTGCGTTTACGAGCAGCTTCCGACTTTTTCTTGCGCCTGACAGAGGGCTTAACATAATGCTCTCTTCTGCGAATCTCGGCAAGAACACCTGAGCGCGCGCACGATTTCTTAAAACGGCGAAGCGCGCTGTCCAGGCTTTCGTTTTCTCTTACCCGAACTTCTGACATCCTGAATTCCCTCCCTCCGCCAGACTTGGCAGGATAACCCCAAAAAACATCAGCATTAATTATACAGCAGCAGCATACTTTCGTCAAGATATTATATTCAGCGGCCCAAAGTGAAACCGCCGGGATTTGGTATTGACTTTTGACCCGCAAATGCTTATAATCAATTGTGCTGTTCAAAACAGTAAAACCGTGCGCTTGTAGCTCAGTGGATAGAGTGCCCGGCTACGAACCGGTAGGTCGCAGGTTCGAATCCTGCCAGGCGCGCCAAAACAAAAATCCTGCCGAGGTTATTCGGCAGGATTCAGACTGTCGATAAACAGGCATTTTCACGCGGGTGAAAATGCCTGTTTTCTTTGA
>LFRM01036936.1_pt2 | contig 18001 bp, 17 predicted proteins | sample 618341 | NCBI WGS metagenome assembly LFRM01 (sample SAMN03654438, study PRJNA283298) | anaerobic digester metagenome | isolation source: pool of bioreactors CSTR01a, CSTR02a, and CSTR03a thermophilic anaerobic... | place: Denmark: Kgs. Lyngby | collected 2014-05-21 | reverse complement strand
ATCTCCATTGTGGGAAGGCAGGAGCTCCCTTTAGGGGAGATGATAAGCCTGGTGGTAGAAGAACTTGATTCCTTGCTACTCCAGGATCCCCTATTCCCCCTTGGTTGACACATTCAGCAACCCTCAGTAAAATATAAGCAAGACAACCCCATGAAGGGGTTATGTTCCCTTGCTAATACCTAACAATACTTGATGATGAAGAGCCATGAAGGCATAAAAGGAAATGTCCCCTTTTGCTTTTTTGGCATATTTTTTTGCCTTTGGAGAAGTCGTGGAACCATACAAACAACCGTTGAAAGAAGGTCTTACCCTCTGTGTCTTTAATGATGATACGCTCATTTTCTCTGATAAGGGCAAGTGGCTGACACCGCTCTTTGCATTGGAGGAGTTCCTCCAAACCTATGAAGGGGACAAGAGCAACCTTGCAGCTCATGATACGGCAGCAGGAAAGGCTGCTGCCATCCTGATGGTACGCATGGGCATCAAGCGTGTGCACATCAATCTGATGAGCGAGTTGGCCCTCTCCTACTACCTGGCAAATGGCGTTGAGGCTTCTTATGAGAAAAAGATAGAGAAGCTTGCCTGCAAGACCGAAACTTTGCTCGAGACTCTCACCGACAGCGACGAGATGTACCGGCTGTTGAGGCTGCGGGCAAAACTTGTTCGGGGCGTCAGTGTGGAATTGCAGGACGCTTCATTTGGCTATGATGGCGATCTTTTGTTTTCCAATCTCAACATCACCCTCCCTGAAGGGGAGAGGCTCCTCATCCAAGGTGACAATGGAAAGGGAAAGACGACCTTGCTGAAGATGCTGATGGGAAAACTGGAACCAACCAGTGGGAAGGTTCTCATCGACGGCCTTCCCCCTTCACAGATACGAAGTAGGACCATAGGCTACATAAAACAACAGCAGACTCAACAGCAATTCCCTGTCTCAGTGAGAGAGGTGGTGAGCATGGCTACAGACAGCAAGCTTTCCAAGGAACGGCAGAAGTGGGAGATCGACACTGCCTTGAGAAGGGTGGGGATCCAAAACCTGCAGGATCGGAACTTCTATACGCTCAGTGGCGGCGAACGACAAAAAGTCTCCCTTGCCCGTTGCCTCTGTCAGAAAGCAAGGCTCCTTCTTCTGGATGAGCCAACCTCTTTCCTGGACAGTACAAGCAGGCAGGCTCTCCTAGAGACCATCAGGGCACTAACACTCAACGAGATGCCCACCATCATCGTGGTGACCCACGACAAGCAGCTGGAAAAAGATCTAGCCTGGCCTACCCTCACCTTAGGATTGAAGGAAAAGGAAGGAGGGGACCATGAGTGACCTCCTCTTCATGCTGAGTCTGGCCCCTGTAGCAAAAGGCCTGTTGGCCATGACCATAGCCGGACTCTGCTTCCCTGCGGCAGGGGTAATGGTCCTACGCCTCGATCTGGTACCAATGAGGTATATGCTCATGCATGGGGTAATCCTTGGAGGAGCCATATCCCTCGCCTTCTCCCTGCCCCTGTTGCCGGTCAGCATCGCCTTGAACCTCCTGCTGGTCCTTGGAATGCTCAAGCTGACCAAGGACTCTTCTGCAGGCTTTGGAGTCAGCAGTGCCGCGGCGATGGTCTTTACCATGGCACTCGCTTCCATCGTCATGCATCTCTTCGATGTCCCGGCAAAGGACACCCTCCAACTGCTGTGGGGAAGTCCTTTCGCCCTGCAGCTGTCCGATGTGCTGGGCTTGCTCGCCATCGCAATAGGGCTCACCCTCTATGTGGTGGTGAACTTCAAGAGCATAAGCGCCATCTTCTTCGACCAGGAGATCGCTCACTCCCTGGGCATGCACGTACAGGCACATCATACCGCCATGGTCATCGTCATAGCACTTGTCATAGCCTTGGCAATGAAACTGCTTGGCGCCCTCCTCATCGATGCCCTGCTCATCCTCCCTGTCCTCATCGCAGCAAGACATGCGCAAAGTCTCAGGCAGCTCTTCGTAAGGGCATGCCTTGTCGGGGTATTCGTATCGTTTTTTGGATTCATCGCGGCAGTCGCAACCGACCTTCCGCCAAGCGGGACCATCGCGTTGCTCTCTGCCTTTCTCTACATCATAGTAACTACCATTCAGAAAAGGAAAACCAAATGAAAAAAATGCTTACTGTCTTTTTAATTCTCATCCTCGGAGTAACCCTCTTTGCTGAAGGCATTCCCGAGAAAGGTACAACCAGCAGTGCTTCCCGAACCGTTTCGGTGATCGCATCGACCTCCTGGACCGCCGCCTTCGCCGACCTCGGCGGGGCCGACAAGGTACAGATCATCGCCCCAGCCTCACTCATCCACCCTCCTGAGTATGAGATCACCGTCAGTGATGTACTCAAGATTGACAAGGCTGACTACTTTATCTATGCAGGGTATGAGCGAATGATGAAAAGTATGGGTGACTCTATCGGCAAGACCAACACCGACCTGATACAGATCACCACTGACAACAGCATAGAGAACGTCAAGAAGCAGGCCGCTCTCATCGCTTCAGCCCTAAAGAGCCAGTATTACAGCGAAGACCGGGTCCATGACTATATAGAGACCGTCGAGAACGGCAAGCTTGCCGTGGCAAAGAAAGGTCTGGACAAACAGAAGGTCTACTGTCATGCGATGCAGGTTTTCCTTGCAGCGGATCTTGGCCTTGAGATTGGCGGGACCTTCGGACCCGGCCCCCTTACCGCAACCCAGATAGCAGAGGTGGCTAAAGGTAATTACGATATCATCATCGACAACGTACACAACCCCATCGCCTCCCCCCTGCTTGAGGTCTCCCCACAAACAAAGCTTGTCGTCTGGAGAAACTTCCCTACTACCGTGGAGAGGGGGAGCCTACAGAAGATGGTCCAGCAAAATATTGACGCGCTCTTGAAACTTCCTATGGGACCTGTCTGCGGCATACTGAACCCTTAAACAGATTGGCAAGCGGAGGTGGGGCACCACCAGGTGCTCTATAAGACTACAGCAGGCTACCATTTGGTAGCCTGCTGTAGTCTTATGGTTCTTAGTTACTCTCTGACAAGGACGATTACGGCCTTAGCCTCAACTGTAATACTTCCCATACTTTCCCCTTAGGAACGCAACAGTTCTTTTTGCTGCAGTCTCAGGGTCGGGATAAGGGAGGATCTCAGCGGTTGTCCACCCATCGTAGCCAATGCTCGTAAGGGCATTGAAGACCTCATCCCAGTCCATGTGTCCATCACCAGGTGCATGCCGGTTCGTATCTGCGAAGTGGATGTAACGAACATACTCCTTGTTGCGGATCAGACTCTCACCTATATGTGCATCCTCAATGTTCATGTGGAATACATCAGGCATCATGGTGAAGTTCTTTCTCCCTACCTTCTTCAGCAGGGCAGAACACTCATCCAAGTTGTTGATGAAGTCTATCTCATAACGATTCACCGGCTCGAGGATCAGCTCGACCCCCTGCTTCTCAGCATAATCGGCAACGGAATGTGCCATATCCAGAAAGAGATTCTCACAAAGTTTCGGATCGCGGTCGCCAATGGATCCGCGGGTACGGCCGATATTGACCAATCCCCCAAAATCAGAGGCAAGATCGATGAAACCACAGAAGGTCTCATACAACTCCTTACGGTTTTCCTTGTTCTCATCGGTAAAATAGAGATTCCTTGCAGCAAAGACCTGACCGGAAGAGACAGCACTCACTTCAAGGTTGTTCTCCTTCAAAAGCTTTCTCAACTCACTTTTACTGACCTCATCGGGCCTCTTGAGGGCAAGCTCGACGCCGTCAAAACCAAGTTCATGGGCTTTCTTTATGGATTCCTCAACACCTCGAAATACAACAAAGGCATTGGGCATCGCCTCCGATCCCGCTATAGCAACTGATAATTTCATTCTCTAATTCTCCAATGAGTCTTCGGTATAAGGGATCACATAAGGACCATCGCTGATATATACGATGGAAAGGTCCTCTGCTTTTTTCTTAGTCTCAGACTCGATGTATTTGATGGCGCCACTGACCATCTTTGTAAAGCAATCAGGGCCAGGGTTCTTCTGATCAGCCTCAGGAAGGAAGCGCTTGCCATTGATTCCTGGCAAACCAGGCCACCAGAGCTCATCGAGCGACGGGCTGTAGAAAAGCATATGGTCCTGATCGATCCGATCGAATACCTTTGCCCACATCTGTACCTGCCACTGCTCCGGCAAGAAGGTCCAGTCCGGAGAACCGATGGTTTTCAAGAAGCCCTTCGCACCCTGCAATTTCAACAGGGCCAAGGTGGTGATATAGTTGATTCCTCCGACCACATTCCCTTCATCTGTCGTATCAGCTATGATCACCAGATATCCGCCCTTCTTCAGGACTCCAAGGGAGGCCACAGCGCATTTTGCACATTGGTAGTGGTTGATACCGACAAAACCCCCATGCGTGATGACTATGTCCGCGGCCTCAGGTGCAGGCACCCTCACTGTTTCGGCGATCTTGTCGACAGCTGCCAGGTGAGCCTTATCAAGGTCGCCGCTAAACACTCCGGTTACATGAAAATCAGGTCCTAGGGTAACGTTGACCAGGAAGTCCACTCCAACAAACTTAGCTACCTCGAGACTCTCCATGTGCACCGGGTTCCCCTTAAGATTGAGGTCCCTGGAAGCCGGGTCTGCCATAAAGGGCACGCCGTGGAAGACAAAGGTCGATTGCTCACCGATAAGGCCCGGGCATACAGCCTTCCGCCCACCGCTTGCACCTGCCATGAAATGGCTCTCTACAAGGCCTGTGGCGATCTTCAGGTCCGCATCTACATAGAGCTTGTTCACCATGATACGGGTACCGCGGCTGCTGTCACCAAGATAGACAAGATTGCTCTCATCCTTACAGTCATGGTTGACGATGGCCACGCCGCTGTTGAGCACCCGCTCATCTATCATCTTGGCTATCTCAGCCTTGCTCATAGCGCGGTGAGTTCCGGTAGCGATGAGAATGGTGATGTTTTTAGCATCATATCCTACAGAGAACAGTGTCTCCAGGATAGGCAGGAGGATACCTTCCTCCCCCTTATAGGGGACAGGTCTGGTATTATCACTTATGATAATAGCAGCTTTTGCTGCAGGATTTTTGTCAAGTTTATCTTTGGCAATTGCCTTGAGGCTCTTGCTTGCTATGGGATTTTCGAAAGAATCCAGAATGGCTTCACCTACATTGGTTAGCTTTTGAGGAGTCTCCATTTGAATGGTGAACGTGTGTTCGGGCAAGGTGAGGGCGTCATACTGACTACCCAAAGGATTGGTAACTTTCATATGTACCTCCGTGTAATAAGGCACTGGGATACCCCAGTGCCTTTCGAATACCTGAGGGTCACATCTCCTTGATAAGGGAGAGATCGCCATTGGAAGCTGCACGAAGCAGGGGTTCCATGAAAAGGTCGACATCAGCTGTTGTCATTGGAACCGGCATGTTCTGCAGTTTCATTGCAAGCTGAGGATCCTTGGCAGCAGAGAGTGCACGCTGGACATGCTTCTCACCAAAGCCTGGGATATCATTGAGTTTGGTTGGAGCCTTAATGCTCTTGCTGAAGGCGATCATCGCTTCTGCAACTGCAACTGCGAGGTCGCGGTCCTTAAGGTCGACAATAGCCTTGTCGGCGAATCCATGATTAGCGAAGATGGCACCAACCACCTTGAGCTGCTTCTGGATAGCCTTGGAGTAGAGCACCGCATAATACGGGTTCATGATTCCACAAGCTGTACCATGGGCAACAATGTCCACAAGGGAGAAGCTGGTGAGGTGAGCCCCGCTTGTTCCACCGATCATGATGGCGTAGCCGCCGAGGTCGGTAGCAAGGCCGATAGCCTCCCTTGCCTTCACATTCTTGGGATCCTTTATGAGGACCTTGGAATATTCGGCAACGAGATTGATAGCACATTCGGCGATCTCACGGGCCTTATCATAGGTTGCTTCCTTAGCACCACAGAATACTTCAAACGTATGTGCGATGGCATCGAGAGCTCCGTCAATAGTTACGGAAAGGGGCATGGTGACAGTGGTTTCGTAATCGAACATTGCAACGGTGGGGTTGAGGGCATTGTCAACGATAAGTTTCTTCTGCCCAACCACAGGGTCGGTGATGTTGGAATACTTGGTCAGGTGTGCCCCACTGGATGCAGAAGTCTGCACAGCAATGAGAGGGATAAGGGAGACGCCTGTCTCCTTGAGTGCGTTGGTCACCACATCCGTACCGAAATAGTGATCGATCTCAGGGGTAACTTTCGCTCCAAGACTTGCAAGCGCATTGGCTGCCTTACATGCGTCGATGGCTGATCCCCCACCAATGGCCACGATGCAATCGGGCTTGTGATGCAGGATATAGGACTCCAGGCGGTAGACATCCTCGCGAGGGGCGTTGGGCTTTGCATCAGGGGCTATCACGCCTCCTGCCAATTCAACTCCTGCTTCCTTAAGATAGGCTACCACACGGTCTGCAACCGGCTTCATGTAGGTGGTGTTGCTTACAACCAAAGCTCTCTTTCCAAAGCCTCTGGCGATCGTACCGACCTGGTCCAATACACCAAGCCCATGCACATAGGCATCACCCTTCCAATCTTTAAGTAGTTCATACGCTTTTTTCATCTGGTCCATTTTTTTCTCCTACTTGCAGAGCGCTTTTGCCCTGTTGGCAATGTTCTCTGCGCTAATTCCATATTTTGCCAAAAGGGGCTCGTAAGGGCCCGATTCGGTAAATCTATCTTCAATTCCAATTGCATCAAATGTACAACATATTCCCTGTTTCATAAAGGCTTCACTCACAGCAGACGAAAATCCGCCCATAAGAGCGTGTTCCTCTACACAGAGTAATTTTCCTGTCTTCGCAACACTCTTCTTGATGCTTTCCACATCCAGAGGCTTCACCATAGGGACACTGAGCACCTCTGCCTTAATGCCTTCTTTTGCAAGCAAAGCGGCAGCTTCGTTCGCAAAGGATGCGGTAATTCCATTTGCTGCAATGGTAACATCACTACCTTCAGAGCAGACGACCGTCCCGATCTCATCAGATGCGGGGAGGTCCGGCATGGGGTTGCGGTTGAGGCGGATGAAAACAGGCCCGTCCTGCTTCAAGGCGTACTCAAGGGCAAGTTCAGCCTGTCGTGCATCGGAGGGAACTATCACCTGCATGTTGGGCATGGCCCTCATGATTGCTATATCACAGATGGACTGGTGGCTTGCCCCGTCAAAGGAGTCGGAAAGCCCACCATAAGCTCCGGCGATGACCACCGGCAGATTATTATAGCAGAGGGTGTTGCGGATCTGGTCCGTTGCCTTGAGGGCCAGGAAGATTGAAAAGGCATTGACCACAGGACGAAGGCCTGCGGTTGCCATTCCCGCTGCAATATCCACCATGTTTGCCTCAGCCACCCCTATGTTGAAAAACCGGTCGGGATAGGCGTTGCCGAACAAGCCGCTCTTTGTTGAGGAGGATACGTCCGCATCCAATACCACGAGCTCAGGGCAGGTCGCACCGAGTTCTACAAGTTTTTTGCCAAAGGCTTCTCTCATGGCTACGCTCATAGTACTGCCTCCTTATTCTGAAGATCTTTCTTCAACTCTACAATTCCCTTGGCATAGGAGTCATCATCAATGACCGCCCCGTGCCAGCTGCTCTTCCCTTCAGTAAAGGAGATGCCTTTACCCTTGATGGTGTCATAAATGACAGCCTTCGGCCAAACATCGTCCTGGTCCATCCAATCATAGGATGAGAGGACATCTTCGGTGTTGTTCCCATCATAGGCATGAGGGCATACGTTCCATCCGAAAGACTTCAGTTTGTCCGATAGGGAGCCGAGAGGCATGATCTCTTCCTCCGTACCGTCAAGCTGGACCTTGTTGTAGTCAACCATGAGCACAAAGTTCTTGGGCTTGAACTTGGCCGCACTCATGATAGCTTCCCAGCTCTGGCCTTCGTTGAGGCATCCCTCTCCGACAAGCACGTAGGTCCAAAAGGATCTGTTGGTTACCTTCGCTGCCATCGCCATACCCAGCCCGATGGAGATTCCATGGCCAAGGGCCCCTGTGGACATATCAACTCCGGGAAGCTTCTTCATGCACGGATGCCCTTGAAGCCTGGAGTCCAATTTCCTAAAGGTTGCAAGTTCCTCTGTAGGGAAGAATCCTCTATTGGCAAGAATAGTGTAGAGATTCATTGAAGCATGCCCCTTTGAGAGGATGAGACGGTCACGGTCTTCCCATTTGCTCTCATCGGTTTTTATGTTCATCCGATTAAAGTATAGGGATGTTGTCAGCTCGGCACTCGAAGCGGCTCCGCCCCAGTGGCCGGTACCTCTGTCATGAAGGGTATCGAACATGACCACCCTAAAATAGGCGGCCAGTGCAGCTAGCTCCTTCGCGTTGAACTTGCGCTCCGGGTCGGAGAGCAGTTGTGTAACTCCTGTATTCATCTAGGAAACTCCTTATCCAAACTGGATTCCTCTTCCTTATCCCTGCAGAGATCAGAAACTTATCCAGCATTGTGTACTGTATACAATATTAATATCATGCTAAGAAGATATTGTCAAACAGAAAACTGTTTTTTTTGTACAATTGGCCAATTTAATCTTTAGTTAATCAATTATTATGAATAAGTAGTTATTGTATAATATTTAATTATCTACTAAAAATGTATACAATAATGCTTTTTTCCTTTAAACCAACTCCTTTTTTCCAACTTATTGTTGACGAAACAGAAAATACAGCCTAGAGTTATGGTTGAATTAGGGGGATACCATGGCAAAATGTGTACAAAACAGCCTTTCTGACCAAGTTTATACTATGCTCAAAGAGCAAATCCTGTCAGGAGAGCTCAAGGGCGGGATGAAAATCCCAGAGGAATCATTGGCAGAGCAGTTCGGTGTGTCGCGTACTCCGATCAGGGAAGCTATCAGGCGCCTGAGCGAATACGGGTTGGTGACCATCAAGCCCAGAAGCTATGCCACAGTCTCGGTCATTTCATCCGAAGAGGCTTCGGATATCGCACGGGTAAGGGTCACTTTGGAGCAGCTAGCAATCGACAGCATCGATGAGCAGGCCTATGCCGAGCACGTGAAGGAGCTCTCCCGCTATGCAGCCGACTGCCAATATGCCATGGGCATTGGGGACAGGGCGACTGTGTTCGAACAGGACAGCCTTTTTCACATGACCCTTATCAAGGCATCGAAAAATACAGCCCTGATAAGCATCTGCGAACGCCTTGATGCCAAGATCCAGCAACTGCGAATAGCACAAAATCTACCCGAAGACGAACTCTCATACTACCTGCACCAGCATTCAACCCTCATGCAGCATCTGAAGAATGGAGAGAAGGAAGCGTGCAAGCGGTTGCTTTACGAACATATCACCCACGATCTAACCAGCCATATGGAACAGGAATTAGCATGAATAAAAACGACATAATAACCGTCTACGGGTCAAACCCCACAAAAATGACCGAATCGCTGCTTCAGGCGATCGACTTTGAGACCCTCTTGCCTGACAAGAACGCCTTTATCGCCCTCAAGCCCAATCTGGTCGTCGCAGTCACCGCTGACAGCGGTGCCACCACACACCCTGAGATAGTCATAGCCATCATCGAGCACTTGCAGACCCTGGGATACAGGAACATACGAATAGTGGAAAGTGCATGGGTCGGAGACTCCACCAAGGAAGGGTTCCGAGTCAATGGCTACCACCAGATCAGGGACCGCTACTCTGTCCCGCTCATTGATGTGAAGGACGACTCATACAGCAAGAAAACTATCGGAAAGATCACTATGGAAGTGAGCGACACCATCCTTGAGACCGACTTTCTCATCAGCCTTCCCGTCCTCAAGGGTCACTGCCAGACAGCAATGACCTGTGCCTTAAAGAATATGAAAGGCTGCATATCCGACCGTTCCAAACGGCTCTTCCATACGCTAGGGTTACACGAGCCGATAGCTGCCCTCAATGCAGCTCGTTCAGCTGACCTGGTCATTGTTGATAGCCTTAATGGAGACCTTGATTTTGAGGAAGGGGGAAACCCCGTGGAGACGAACAGGATGTTTGCGACACGGGACAGCGTGCTGTGTGACAGTTATGGTGCATCCCTGCTGGGTTTTGAATTGAGGGACATCCCCTATATCGGCCTTGCCCAGGAGATGGGTGTCGGCAGTACGGACCTCAGCAAAGCAAACGTCATCCAACTCAACGAGCCCAGTGACGAGGAGCCTGCCAAACCGAGTGGCAGGGCGTCCTACCTTGCAAAACATACAGAACCTGATTCTGCATGCTCAGCATGCTATGGAAATCTCATCCATGCGCTGAAGCGCCTGGATGAAGTGGATCGTCTTGACGACATTCCTGTGGCCATCTGTATCGGGCAAGGGTATAAAGGGGTGAACGATCCGAACAAAGTGGGAGTGGGCATCTGCACCAGAGGTCTGGGAAAGAGCCTCCCGGGTTGTCCTCCGAAGGCAATCGATATGATAGCCTTCCTCAAGGAACTCTAAAGCAACCCTTTTGCCAAGGTATCGATGTAGAGCAAGTCCTCTCGTTCAAGATGAATGGAGGCGGCCTCTGCATTTTCCTTTAGGTGCCCGGCTTTCCGGGCGCCGCAAAGCACATTCATGCTTCCCGTCTGGGCCATGGTCCAAGCGATGACCAATGTCCCGACAGAACACCCGTAACGGCTGCTCATCTCAGTGAGCTTGTTCAGCATGGAGTGTACCCGAGCGCCCTTCTCTGGTTGGTACCAGGGAATGGAGGCTTTTGCCGTACCCACGACTTCATCCTTGAGATTGATTTTTCCTGTAAGGATACCCCGTTCGAGAGGGCTGTATGCCTGGAAGGTAATATTCGCCTCATCACAGTACTTGGCTTTCTCAAAGTTCTGCCTGCTGAGCAGGCTGAAACGTTCCTGCACCAGAGAGAGCGAACCGAACTTCTGGTACTCCCTGATCTGATCCATCGATACATTGGAAGCCCCGTAGGCACGGATCTTCCCTTCACGTTTCAACTCTTCCAAAACAAAGACCGTCTCCTCGATGGGAGTTGCAAAAGGTTCAATTGCTTGCCAATGGGTAATGAGCAGGTCTATATACTCGGTGTCGAGTCTTTTCAGACTCTCTTCCACCTGAACTCTGATGCTCTTGGGAGATAGATTCCTGCGAACGGTGACGCCGTCACGGCTCTTGTGTACGGAACCCTCATCGTCGGGGCCCCAGACCAGGCCACATTTGGTGGCGAGAACATACTTGTCGCGCCGATCGGAGAGGGTCCGACCCAGGATCTCCTCGCTCAAGCCGTTGCCGTATGCAGGAGCGGTATCAAGAAAATTCATACCGACATCCAGAGCCGTTCTGATGGTACGTGCGGATTCCTTCTCGTCAGAGGGTCCCCAACTAGCCCCACCACCCATCGCCCAAGTCCCAAGGGAGAGCTCTGATATGCGTATATCGGTCTTACCTAAAAGTTTGTACTGCATCGTTAACGTTCCTTTTTCTTTTCTTGAGCGAAATCACTATCCTTTCGGGAGCATTCCCCTGTCAGCGGATAGCCTCCAACATTTTGGAAACTTCCTGTATGCAAAGCTGAGGGGATGACAGAGTCCGGATTTTAGTCTGGGCTTGCACCAAATCCTGAAGGTGCGCCATGGATGCCTGTGCAAGCACAATAGTGTCGTTATTGTTCTTGACCTGGCGCGCCATATCAAGCACTAGCTTGTCATGTTTCGCCTTCTGGCCGGCTTTGAGATGAACAAGGGCCTCAGGACAGCAAAGAGAAGAGAGTTGAATCTTCTTGCCCTGCAAAGCTGCCTCTTCCTCCAGTTTCTGCAGGGTAGGGCCCACCGTTGATTCGGCTGTTGCCAGAACCATGATGTTGCTCCCTTCCTTCACTGCAAGAGTGCACATGGCATCATCGACAGCGATGATAGGTGTGCTGAAGAAAGGTCTTGCTGCCACCACATGGGGGGTAAGGGTGGAACAGGTCACCACTATGAGGTCAGAGCCGGTAAGCTGTGCGCTTTGCAAATCATGCATAAGGCGCATACGGTTTTCGATGGTAAAGAACCCGCGCTCGATAGGATCGGCGACAAGGAATTCGTCGACAATGTTATACACCTTGATATCACCGGTCACTGCCCGCAGATCTTTCTCAAATGAATCATAGACACTCTTTACCGTATGAATAAGTACAATGCGTTTCATATATCCCTCTTTACAGGTGTCGTGTTCACAGACACCCTTACGTTTCTCATAGTATGGTAAAAAGTTCTTCCTGTCAAAAAGGGGTGCTGTCTTTCCCTCAGCCCGCCATACTCATCTGACCCTCTTCCAGGCATTGAGGAGCGTGCGCTTGGCATTTGCCACAACCAGATCGCTATCCTCATCCCCTTGTGGTTTCACTTCAAAGGAGAGGATATTCTCTCCCCCATCCTTCAGATAACCGATATCCTTTATCTTCTGCAAGAATGCAGTGAGGTACTCAGTATCATTCTCAGATCCCGGAAAGCCAAAACGGGGATGATTGTCGCCATAACTTGGATGATCGGGATCACTGATGAAGGTGTTTCCCATATGGACGTGGCTGATATACCCCTTTATGGGATCGACCGCCTCATCAATGCTCTCCCCTATCATGGGGATATGGGAACAGTCCACCATGATGCCGAAATTATCATGTGCTTCGCATACCGCTTGGGCATACTTTCTTACCAAGGGTGCAGGACCCAACAAGGATTTCTTGTCGAGGGTATGGTCAAATACCTCCAGGCAGAGTTTCATATCACCCTTCTGCTTTGCATAGGTGCAGAGCTCATCGGTGGAGAGGATCAGCTGCTCCAGATAGGCATCCTCCTTTCCCTCTTCGTACTGACGGGAGAGGAACTGGAACTCCTCACATCCCCACTCGTATGCCTGGTCAATGCCCTGCTTTAACAGGGAAACAGCCCGATTCCGCTCCTTCTCATCAAGGCTGTTTATGTTCAGCTTCTGAGAAAAGAGCAAGCCGTGTCCGCTGTAGGTCATATCAGCATGAGCAATCTTGACCATCGTGGGCACCTTCTCTTCAAGCGACGAGAAAGGGAGAGAGCCTAACTCCACAACAGTAAAAAAGGGATCTATAAGGATCTTTTTCAAAGACGAGAGATAGGCCTCTTCACTGGTTGAGCATTCCGGATAAGCCATGCCCAGCACAATGCCTATGCGGCAGTAGTTGTGAATAGTGTCTCGCATTCTTCCTTACCTCCAGAAACTCGGTCTTACATCCAGGTCCTTTACTTATCAGCGAGATGGCTTGCCATTCTGCTCGCCATCTTTACTGCATTTTCAAAAGCCAGGGTATGCACGATACCCTTACCGGCAATATCATAGGCGGTGCCGTGGGCACAGGTTACGATGGGGGCAGGAAGGCCTCCGGCAATGGTAATGCCTTCATCAAACCCTTTTAGCTTGAGGGCTATCTGGCCCTGGTCATGATACATGGTGACCACACCGTCGAACTCCCCATTAAACGCTTTGATAAAGGTTATGTCACTCGGATAAGGTCCGGAGGCATCAATACCCATCTCTCGGGCTGCCTTGATAGCCGGAGCTATGATATCGATCTCTTCCCTTCCACACTGGCCATTCTCACCTGCGTGGGGGTTGAGGGCTGCGAGGGCCAGACGGGGCTTTGCCACCCCGCTATTACGGATTGAGGTGTTGGCAAGACGCACCGCACGAAGGATTCGCTCTACGCTGAGGTTCTTGCTCACTTCACTAATGGGAATATGACTGGTTGTCCGGGTAGTCCAAAGGTCCCCAACAACGTTGATCTCACCAAAGGGCTCGGTGTGGCTGAACAGATCCGCCATAAAGTGGTGCTCACTCTCAAACTTGCATCCAGCGTCCTTCATGCCAGCCTTGTTCAGCGGAGCGAAACAGAACCCTTCGATCTTTGCATCCTGATAGAGCTTTACAGCAACTTCAAGCATGCGAAGGTTGGCCTCGCCACAGATGGTGGTGAGGGTGCCCATCGGCACATCCTTAGGATCGAGATTCTTCTGGTCCAGGAGGGGAAGACCTTTAGTCCAGTCAGCATCTTCAACCTTATCTATGATCTGTAAGGGGACGGAGGCTCCTATGATGGTAAACGCGCGTTCAAGAATCCGTGCATCTCCGATAACAATAGGAGCACAATGCTTGGCATAAAAATCAGCCACAGCAAGTTTTGCTACTATCTCAGGGCCGACACCAGCACCATCACCAAGGAGTATCCCCAATACAGGTTTTTTATTCATTATCTTTTCCTTTTCCAGTAATTTTTTATTAGCACGAAGTGGTGCCTGTACAAACAAGTAAGCAAGTAGCGTGCCAACTTACATACATTGTATACAATGGATTGTTTTTACAGTACCTAAACATATTTAACTCATTATTAGCAAATAAAATAGAGGGATTCATATCTTTCAATTATTTTTTATCAATTCAGTACTTGCATCATCGAGGTGTTGCAATCTTTGTTTCATGTTTCAAATGAACTAAAAATTGAAACATTTTTACTGCTCACACTTGCAACACTACGAAACATATCTTCGTGAATTCACGCATGTTTAGCCAGCATGAAGCATGAGAGTGAAATAATGATTCCAACCTGTGAAATTGCAAGGGGAAGCGCACACCTATCGGAAGCATCGACCTGTCGTGGGTGAAAAGTCGAATTCTTTTTAAGTTAAAGGACCAGGACAAAAAAACCTCTATTCCTGTTTTTCAAATGTAGAAAATTTTCTCCACAAGGTGGTCCGGCTCATTCCCATCTTTTTGGCAAAGGCCTCCCTTGTCAGCCCACTGGCAACAAACTCTGCATAGAGCTCTTCATCCGGAAGAGCTCTATCCTGTCTGAGCTTCGGAGGAAATGAAGGGGAAGCGCTCTCTGTATAGAGGCTTGTAGAACCAATATCAAGTTGCTCTATACCCATCACTCCCACCTCCTTCGAGGTGTGCAGGATAGCCAGTCGCTCTGCAGCGTTGCGAAGTTCCCTGATGTTTCCCGGCCAGTAGAACTGCTCAAGGGCTTCGATGGCGGCTTGGCTTATGGTAGGCACATATTGTTTGTGATGCTTGCAATACTGCTCGACAAAGTACCGAAACAGGATGCCTATATCATCCTTGCGTTCCCTGAGGCTGGGTATCTGCAGGCTCAACAGGCTGATACGGTAAAATAGGTCAAGGCGGAACTTCCCACTTTTCACCCGGTCCATGATATTGCAGTTGGCTGCGCTGATGATGCGCACATCCACCGGGATGACATTGGCTGCCCCGATCTTACGAACTTCCTTCTCCTGAAGGACTCTCAGCAGTTTTGCCTGCAAGACGATGGGCATCTCCCCTATCTCATCAAGAAACAGGGTCCCCTTATGGGCTAGCTCGAACAATCCCACTTTTCCACCCTTGCTTGCTCCGGTGAAAGCTCCCTCACTATAGCCAAACAGTTCACTCTCCAGCAGTTGTTCGGGAAGGGCGGCGCAGTTGACCGCAACAAAGGGTTCCTTGCTCCGGGGGGAGTGGTTGTGCAGGCTCTGCGCGAACAGCTCCTTTCCTGTCCCTGTCTCACCGAGGAGCAGCACCGCCCCATTTACAATGCTGAAGCGTTTGGCTTTCTCCACAAGTTGAAGCATCTGGAAGTTTTGTGTGACGATGTCCTCGAAGCGATACCGGGCAACCAGACCTTTGCGGTTAAGCTCAGTCCTGATCTTATGCTCGGTCTTCTGGATCGCTTCTGCATTCTGGAAGGTAAAGAGCACTCCTGAGGTCTGCTCATCGACGGTAATGGGCTGTTGGCTTACCAGTATCTGCTGTCCGCCAAGGGTTTGCAACTCTTCGATCAAAGACCCGGATATCACGGTCTGGGACCACTTGCTTCCCTGGTAGACCACATCAATGGACTTCCCTTCCAAGGGCTGTCCGCCAAACAGCAGTTCTGCCTGATGGTTTGCTGCGATGATGACCCCATAGCTGTTGATGGCAAAGAGCGCATAGGTCGCGTTGTTAAGAAGCGTAGCCAAGAGAGTTCCCCTGGTCTTAGCCCGATCCAAAGACCGGGCAGTGGCGACTGCATCCTCGATAGCGTGTACGATCGCCTGGTAACCAGTCTTCACGTGCACATAGGCTATGGAGTTTTCCTTGCAGAGATTGCACATCGTAAGTCCGCCAACCAAAACAGTGCACCCCTTCTCGTGTAGGGTGAAGACAGCTTCTTTGACATCTTTTTGGTCCTGCACCTTCATCACGGTCACCGGACACCCCACAAGGGAGGTGATCATCTCATTGTCACAAAGCTCCTCATTGGTGATGATGCCTATGTTGCAAGGGTAATTTTCCTGTTTTGCAAGGGAGAGGGCTGAGAGCATATCACCACTGCCCAAGGTGATGGGCACAACGTGAGTCGTCGGCTTGTGTTTTGCAATAGCACTGGCTGTGATGCCTCGTGCGACAATGATGTCACCATCCAGAGCCTCAATGATCTGAGGGTCTGTACCGATAATATGGGTTGTACTGATTTGAATGCCATCATGTTCGAATGTGGTGATGACCTCCTCGAAGGCATCCTGTAACTCCCTATAGGGAACAACAACAAGGATTTTGATCACATTGTACTCCTAACTCAACACTATCATAAAGCAACATGGCTTTACAAACCATAGCCCCTCTTGCTATTGTCCTTGAGGAGGCTTTCATGAACCTGTTGAAATATATCCTTTTGACTCTCCTTGTCCTGCTCACCCTGTTCAATCTCTACTCCCTCACCATCGGTAGGAAGAAAAAGAAGCAGGCGGTGGCGAACTTCAAGCAGATCCTTGCAGACCTTGAAAACAAGACTTTCAAGGAGATGAAGAAACGACAGTTGAACTTCAGTGAAAAACGCGGGTACATCAATGATTTCAATGAGGGTATCCTGCTCACATTCGACTATGAGAACGAAAAGATAGGCATAACCCTTAAAGACAAGTTTTACCTGATCCCTTTTGCTGACATCCTCAGCTGTACTGAAAATCATGATACCCTGGAGAATGGGAAGTGGACAAACATCCGTGTCGAGCTTGAGACAAAGGAACAATTCATAACCTTGTTGTTCGGCTCAAGAGAATGGAGGCCCAAATCCACCTTGGCTAAATTCATTCTGGACGATACAAAGGAGTTCTGCTCCCTGATCAACAAGCTGGGAGAAGAAGGCCAGAGCCCGGAGCATGAAGAACCGGAAGAAGAAAAAGAAGAAGAAGAAGAAGAAAAAGAATAAAAAAGACATACAATATATCTAAAGAGCTAAAAAAGCGACCGGAATATCCGGTCGCTTTTTCATCTTCATCCTATAGCTTACCCTTTTTCAGCCCCATTGCTTTTAGGAGCCTCGATCTCCTTGGTAGAGTCAACAATATGCAGATCTACTTGTTGGAACGGGATTGAGATACCAACTTCAGCAAGCCGTGTGGGAATCTCAGCCTGGAAACGCCAATAGATCTTCCAGTAGTTCGAAGGTATCGTCCATGGACGGGCGATGAAATCCACAGAGGAAGAGTTGAGTTTACTCACCTCAATGGTCGGTGCCGGTTCAGGAAGGATCTCTTCATAGCTGGCAAATACCGAGGAAATAACCTGTCTTACCGTTGCTACATCCGACCCATAAGGGACACTCACTATCATGTCCACCCTTCTGCGCTCCAAGTCTGAGTAGTTGATAATGGGGCTACCCCAGACCAAACGGTTCGACATGGTTATCTTCTTGTTATCAGGGGTCGCAAGGATGACACAGATCATATCCATGTCCTTTACTGTCCCTGAGTACGATCCTGCATCGATGTAGTCCCCAATCCTGAAAGGTGAATTCATGACTATCATCACGCCGCTGAGCAGGTTCCCAATGGTCTCCTGAAAAGCGAACCCTAGGATTACACCAGAAATACCCAATCCGGCAAGAACGGGGCCCATGTTGAGTCCCATATGTTGCAGGAATATAATGATCAGGAATATCCATCCGAC
>LFRM01176408.1_pt1 | contig 18013 bp, 16 predicted proteins | sample 618341 | NCBI WGS metagenome assembly LFRM01 (sample SAMN03654438, study PRJNA283298) | anaerobic digester metagenome | isolation source: pool of bioreactors CSTR01a, CSTR02a, and CSTR03a thermophilic anaerobic... | place: Denmark: Kgs. Lyngby | collected 2014-05-21 | reverse complement strand
GACGCTGGCTGGGGCCAATTAAAAACAATGCTGGAATATAAGTGCGATCACGCAGGCATTGTTTTTAAGGAAGTTAACGAGGCATACACCACCCAAACCTGTAGCAGTTGTGGCGCTTTGCCCGACAGCAGGCCGAGAGGTATCGCAGGGCTTGGAATAAGAGAATGGAATTGCAGCGCGTGTGGTGTCACGCACAGCGACCGCGATGTTAATGCGGCCAAGAACATTCTCGCGGTCGGGCATGGCCGTCTAGCAGTAGGAATCACCGTCTCTTCAGGGCGGTGAGGATGTCAAGATAGACCGCATTGCGCTTACGCTTACCCACTGCAATAACAGTAACAACCAGTCTTTGATCAATGACTTGATAGACCAAGCGAAAACCAATACTACGCAATTTAATCTTGTAACAATTAGGCATTCCACTGAGTGCATCTTTTGCAATATGCGGATTTCTCAAACGTTCCTGTAGCTTTAGGGCAAACTGCAGCTGAATAGGCTTACCAAGTTTATTCCATTCTTTTTGAGCTTCACGACTAAAACCAAGACTATATGCTTTAGTTTCCACGGGCTTGCTGGATAAGTTCATTGATATCTACCATATCTACAGGATCATCCTGACGCTCTTTAACAAGCTCTGCTAAATACATATCATCAATCAGCTGCATCATCATTTCATACTGCTTAGGTGGGACAGCATAAAAGGCAGGCTCGCTGCGATTCAGAATCAGCACAGTCTCACCCAAACCTCTGCGCATAATTCCCATCGGGTCTTTTTTAAGCTCTGTCACTGATGCAGAAACATCCGCTAAAAGTGGTGTCAGTTGTGTCATATAAAATACTCCTGTGCAGGCAAACCACAGAACTGATCTGTCTAAAAGATTATACATACTCACAGCACTTTTAAAAGCATCTTTTAAAACACTACAGGTAGCACTTTAAATATTTATAGGAAAGCTGATATCACGCAGGGTGCAATACACGAAAAATATGCAACTACACCACAGTGCTAAAGAGACTGGGTAAATCTGCTGAAGGGCCATCATAAACCACGCGCCCATCGGTCAGACGAATCGTGCGTGGGCAGCGCATGCTTAAACGTGGATCGTGGGTCACGATAACAATCGCACACTGATGCTCAACGTTAAAACGCTCAAATAAGCTAAACACTTCATCGGCGGTTTGCGTATCCAGATTACCAGTGGGCTCATCGGCTAAAACCAAGGCAGGACGTGTGACCAATGCGCGGGCGATGGCCACCCGCTGCTGCTGTCCACCGGATAATCGATTGGTGGGCTGGCGCATATAACTGGCTAAGCCCACTTCATTTAATAAGTACTCGGCATACGCCAGTTGCTCAGCCGATGGCTTACCGTAACGTAACATCAACGGCATCAACACATTATCCAGCACACTAAAAGCACTGATCAAATGGTGAAACTGAAAGACAAAACCAATCGATTCACTGCGCAATTGTGTGTGTTGCTGCTCACTTAAGCCTTGAGTCAAATGCCCTTGAATACGCAATTCACCGGATGAAGGCTCATCCAACAAACCCATCAAGTTCAGCAAGGTACTTTTACCTGAACCAGAAGTCCCCACCAAAGCCACTAACTCACCGCGACTGACTTGCAGTGAAATATCATGCAGCACATGATTTTCCAATGGGGTACCACCATTGAAAATTTTGTTGATGTTATCCAACTGCAAGACCACGCTCTGGTCAGCTGCATGAGTGAGGATATGAGATTTAGACATAACGAATAGCCACCGCCGGATCATATTTTGCAGCACGGCGCGCTGGCACCATCGCGGCAATCACACCTGAAGCGGTCGCAATCAGAATCGCTGATAACAACATCGAAGGTTCCAGGCCAATATAAAATAAACGCTCGCCGATATTATTAAATACCTGCACCAAGGTATAACCCACCATCACCCCTAACAGTGAGCCGGCTAAACCGAGCAAGCCCCCCTGCAAGAGAAAGACCCGCAAAATCTGCTGCTGAGAACTGCCCATGGCGCGCAAAATACCAATCTCACGGGTACGCTGCACTACACTCACCGCCAGTACACTGGCAATCCCAAAGATCACCGATAAGGCGACAAAGATACGAATCATTTGCGTGGTCATGGTTTGTGAGCGCAAAGCATTCAATAGCTGACCGTTACTTTCCATCCAACTCTGCACATGTAAACCCGTAAGTTTTTTAATGCGCTGCGCCCAATATTCCGCGGTAAAAACATCGGATATTTTAAGCTCTAGAATTGTTACGCCACCCGGTAAATTTAAGAGAGTTTGCGCTTGTTTAAGATCGGTGTAGACATAACGGCTGTCCAATTCACGCACTCCCAGCTCAAAGATACCGGCTACATCCATAATACTTTGGCGGTTATCACCGGCATCCAAACGTAATTTATCGCCGGTGCGCAAACCTAAGTCTTCAGCGAGCTGCACACCAATCAAGACATTGCTGGCACCCACACTAAAGCGCCCTTCTTGCAGATAGTCTTTAAGCTCAATAATGCCAGCATAGCGTTCAGGATCAATGCCCATAATCGCCACTGAGGCGCGTGCTGTGCCTTTTTGTGCAAAAGCAGGGCCAGAAATCAACGGTGAGACCGTATTTAATATCGGATTCTGATCCAACACATCACGCACTGCTTGCCAGTTATTAATAGTTTGCAAGCGCTGCGCCCGCGGGCTTTCCAACGCCCAGATATACTTGCCTTCCGGCGTTTCAGAAAAATTATTGTGCTGGCGAGTCGCTTCAATACGGATATGCGCTTGGGTGCCGAGAGTTCGATCAATCACGTTATTTTGCAGACCCATCATCAGCGCAGTAATAAACACAATCACCGCTGCACCGACCGAAATGGCCACACTAATCAGCAAGGTTTGTAATGGGTTATCTGCCAGAAAACGCAAAGCAATACGCCACTCAATCCACAGAGAGTTGCGCAAATCGCGGATACGGCTAACGAATGACATGCGGCGCCTGCTCAAAATGCACACGAGTACGCTGGCCATCACTGAGTTGATCGGCCTGCACCACAATATCGCCCTTGTCTAAACCTGAAAGGATTTCACTGTGGCTAATATTACGTAAACCCAACTCAACATCCACGGCACTGACAACACCATCCTGCCAGCGCAACACTTGAGCATGTCCTGCCGAATTAGACAGTAAGTAATCATTGGGCAAGACCAAAGCATTTTCTCGCTCGGCGGCAATAATATTAGCCGAGACGGTCATGCCCTGCAGAAAGGCATAACGCTGATCGGCTGCATCGGCCAAGACACTGATATGCACGTCAATAGTACCGCGCGCACTGTCCACCGCTGGAGCAATAAAGCTCACTACACCCGGCACAGTATGATCAGGCCAAGCATCGGCAATCAGTTGCACCGGTTGCTGTAATTGTAAGGGGGCAAAGTTTTTCTCATCCAGCGCCACCACCACTTCTAAACCATCACTGGCAACACCGTTACGATCCAAGCCATCACTGCGGGCAATTTCCAGTAGAACTTTACTGGGCTGCACTAAATCGCCGGGCTCAACATTGCGCGTCTGTACCCGTCCCGCAAAGGGCGCATAAATGCGCGTCTTGGCTAATTCAGCTTTAGCGCTATCAATGCGTTGCTCTAGTAACTGCTGTTCAGTACTACCGGCAGCCAAAGACTCAGCCGAGAGCTGTGCGCGGGTTAAGGCTGTTTTAGCATTCAGTTCGATGCGTTGAGCTTGCTCAACCTGCTCAGCAGAAATCACACCTTTATCCGCTAAGGCTTCACGACGGCGGGCTTCACGACTGGCTTGGCGCAGATTATCGCGCGCTTCAACTAAAGCGGCTTGCGCTTGCGGACGACTGTTTTTTTGCAATTGCTGCAGTAGGGTTTGCGCTTGCGCTAAGCGTGACTGCAACTCTTCAGGATTGAGCTCAATCAGCAAATCACCTTGGCTGACTTGATCACCTTCACGCACATGGCGGGCGGTGACCGTACCGGTGATTTCGCTACCGATACGTGCCAGCGACTGATAACGCACTTCGCCACTGGCAACAATCCGTAGCTCCAGTGGCATCGGCTCAACCGTTAAAGCAGGTAATACGGGTCCACGCCATTTCTGCACACCAATCAGTGCTGCTGCGCACATCCCTGCGATAACAACTCCATAGACAATGCGCATGTAAACCCCTTAAAACAACACTAAACCAGTTCGATACCGTCTGGCAGAATACGGATCACACCGTGTTTATACAGACCACCAATGGCTTTTTTGAAGTTACCTTTACTCACGCCAAAGGTTTCAGCAATCAGTGGTGCGGGGCTTTTATCACTTAATGGCAAACGCCCATTGTTAGCATCCAGCTTAGCCAAAATCGCTTCGCTGAGTGCATCACGCAGTTGTTGGCCTTGTGGCTGCAAGCTTAAGTTGATTAAGCCATCGTCACGGACTTCGCGGATAAAACCACGCTCTTCCATACCACCGCGCAAAAATTTAAAGGCTTCGTTTTTATGAATTAAGCCCCAGTGCTGGCGATTGATAATGGCTTTAAAGCCCAAATCAGTTGGCTCAACAATCAGCAAATCAACTTCTTGACCGACAGTGTAGCTGCCTGGTGTGAGATCAAGATAACGGTCCAAGTGCGCCGTTGCAGTAATACGTTTAGTACGCTCATCAATATAGGCATACACCACGCAATAATCACCAATCTGCAGCGGACGTTTTTCTTCAGAATGCGGCAGCAATAAGTCTTTATTTAAGCCCCAATCTAAAAATAAACCCACAGGGTTGATATCCACCACCTTGAGACTGGCAAACTCACCGACTTTAATGGTTGGCGTGCGGCTGGTGGCAATAATACGATCTTCACTGTCGAGATAAACAAAGACGTTGACCCAGTCTTCATCTTCGCAGGGCTCACCTTTGGGCATTTCACGCCGTGGTAAAAGAATATCTCCATCATGACCGCCATCCAAATACACGCCAAAATCAGCCTGTCGAATGACCTGCAGGGTATTCATATCTCCAATCAACGCCATGCGTATGCACCTTAGTTCAGCTCTTAAAGAAATCTATTATGCCTGTTTAATCAGCATAAGCGGGTGATTTAATGACGCACCTGCACAGGCAGGCGCGCTAAACAATACAAACAAGCCTAGATGACCAGACTCAAGGCCGTATCACTCATCCAGTAACAACCGTTCTTCCACTACTTCGGCTAATCGATCGGGTTGGAATTTAGATAAAAAGTTATCACAACCGACTTTTTTCACCATGGCCGCGTTAAAGCTGCCCGACAGTGATGTGTGCATCACCACATACAGATCATGCATACGCGGGTCTTTACGGATTTCAGTGGTGAGGCGATAACCATCCATTTCTGGCATTTCCGCATCGGTAATGACCATTAATAACTTTTCGGTCAACACTTCGCCTTGATCAGCCCACTCCTGCAACTGTTGCAAACCTTTTAGACCATCAGTGGCCTTATGCACAATCATACCCAGTTGACCTAAAGCATCGGTGAGCTGGTTAATCGCTACGCGCGAGTCATCAACAATCAGCACTTCACGACCACGAGCTTTGCCTAAAATTGGACTGCTAAGGGTTTCCTCAGAGATCTTAGTGTTCATCGGAACAATTTCAGCCAACACTTTTTCAACGTCAATAATCTCAACAATCGCATCATCGACATTGGTAATTGCAGTGAGGTAATGCTCGCGACCGGCCGTGCGCGGTGGCGGCTGAATGCTTTCCCAGGTCAGATTGACAATACGCTCAACATTACCAATTAAAAACGCCTGAACCGAGCGATTGTACTCAGTCACGATCACAGTACTGTTTTCATTGGGAATCAAAGGGCGCATGCCCACGGCTTGGGCTAAATCAATCACAGGAATGGTTTTTCCACGCAGACTAATCACACCACACATATGCGGGTGACGCTGCGGGATCAGAGTCAATTTAGGTAAGCGCACCACTTCTTGCACTTTAAAGACGTTGATGGCGAATAGCTGGCGACCGTGCAAACGAAACATTAAAATTTCGAGACGGTTTTCACCCACAAGTTGCGTGCGCTGATCAACACTATCAATAAGACTGGCCATCGATAACACCTTTTAAAAACGATATACGCAGGTATCGGCCAACTCAGCTAAAGCATAAGTGGCCGAAACGCTTCAATCGTCTAGTGTACACAAGGGCTCGCGGATGCGAACCACTTGATTACGATGTGTAAAAAGACCGTTACAGAGTTAAGTCACGGTTTGATGCTTTAAGGAACTCTTTTTTCAAATCGTCAAAAGTATGCACGGCTGGAAACTGCGGGAACTCAGCAATCACATTGTCCGGCGCGTGGAATAAAATACCCGCATCCGCTTCTGCCAACATGGTGGTGTCGTTATATGAATCACCTGCAGCAACAATGCGGTAATACAACGTTTTCAGTGCCAAGACTGCCTGACGCTTAGGGTCTTTTTGACGCAGTTGATAATCAACCACACGACCGTTTTCATCAGTCACCAGCTTGTGACACAGCAATGTTGGGAAACCCAGCTGACGCATCAACGGCTGTGAGAACTCATAAAACGTATCCGAGAGAATCACAACTTGGAAACGCTCACGCAACCAATTGACAAACTCAACCGCACCGTCCAATGGTTTGAGCGTGGCGATCACTTCTTGGATGTCATTTAAGGTCAGACCATGCTCATCCAGAATACGCAGACGCTGTTTCATCAGCACATCGTAATCAGGGATATCACGCGTGGTCGCCCGTAGTGATTCGATACCCGTTTTTTCTGCAAAGGCAATCCAAATTTCTGGAACCAATACACCTTCAAGGTCTAGGCAGGCGATTTCCACAGTCATTCCTCATCACATAAAAAAGATGCACTCTAGCCCCTCCACCCAGACCATGCAAGATTAAGATGTTTTATCAAACACATCTATAGCTAGAAAGCATAAGCATAATGGTTTTTATTCGTTCTAATCACAGCACTCTGTTTGCTAGTATGGTGCCTTAACGACGCATCTATATTTTTAGGATTCCGCTATGACCACCACAATTGATCTGCAACAACTGATCACTGATTGCACCGACGCCACACCACAAACCATCCTAAAGCAAGCCTTTGCGAGCTTTGGTGATGAGCTGTGGCTGTCTTTTAGTGGTGCAGAAGATGTTGTGCTGTTAGACATGGCGTGGAAAATCAATCCGCAAGTTAAAGTCTTCAGCCTCGATACCGGGCGTTTGCACCCTGAAACCTATCGCTTTATTGAGCAAGTGCGTGAGCATTATAAAATTCAGATCGAAGTGCTCTCACCCGATGCCACACAGGTCGAAGCTTTAGTGCGCGACAAAGGCTTATTTAGTTTTTATAAAGACGGCCACAGTGAATGTTGCGGCATCCGTAAAATCGCCCCACTGCGACGCAAACTGAGCACTGTTAAAGCCTGGGCCACCGGCCAGCGCCGCGATCAAAGCCCAGGCACACGCAGTCAGGTTGCAGCCGTTGAGCTGAACAGTGCTTTCTCGACCCCAGAACAACCACTGTATAAATTTAATCCCTTAGCGCAAATGAGCAGCGAAGAAGTCTGGGCCTATATTCGCATGTTGGAACTGCCCTTTAACAGTCTGCACGAACGCGGCTTTATCAGTATCGGCTGTGAGCCCTGCACACGCCCAGTCCTGCCCAATCAGCATGAGCGTGAAGGCCGCTGGTGGTGGGAAGAAGCCACACAAAAAGAGTGTGGTTTGCACGCTGGCAATATCGCTACCGATAAATAAACAGCCCAACATAATCAACTATAAAAATAAATCCACTGCATTTCTCAACCCAATGACAACATCCTGCGCCAAGCTGGTTATACTTGGCGCACAATGTTGCCTGCTGGGTATTGACTCGGCAGTTGCGTAAGCTAACTTTTATTTTTGCTATTGATTTGGGAGCCCTATGAAAACCCCTGCACGCTTAATCCCCCTCGTTGAAGACGGGCTGATTGATGAGGTTTTACGCCCCCTAATGAACGGCAAAGAAGCCGTAGTTTATGTGGTGCGCAGCGGTGATGATATTCGTTGTGCCAAAGTCTACAAAGACATGGACAAACGCAGCTTTAAAAAAGCCTCGTTGTACCGTGAAGGCCGCAAATCCGGCAACAGCCGTCGCTCACGCGCGATGGAGAAAGGCTCTAAGTTTGGCCGCGAACAAGCTGAAGAAGCGTGGCAGAACGCCGAAGTGGATGCGCTCTACCGCTTAGCTGCCGCCGGCGTACGCGTACCTGAGCCCTACGGCTGCTTTGATGGCGTGTTATTGATGGAGCTGGTGACTTTACCCAACGGCGAAGTTGCACCTCGCCTGAACGACGTCAGCCTCGAGCCCGAGCAAGCGCGCAAAGATCACGCCACCTTAATGGAGTCGGTCAAACGCATGCTCTGTGTCGGCTTAGTGCACGGTGACTTATCTGAATTTAACGTACTGGTGGATGAAAACGGTCCGGTGATTATCGACCTTCCGCAAGCTGTCGATGCCGCCGCCAATAACAACGCCTTCTTTATGCTCAACCGTGATGTGAATAATATCACTGAGTATTATGGCCAATACGCACCTGAGCTTTTAGAGACTCGCTTTAGCCCAGAGATGTGGAGCCTCTATAAAGAAGGCAAACTGGAAATGGATACGGTACTCACTGGCGAGTTTATCGAACCTGAAGGTGAAGCCGATATTGATTCGGTGATGGCAGACATTCAAGCAGTACTCAGCGAAGAGCGCGATCGTGTCGCACGAGCCAATGCTGAGGATTTTGAAGACTACTAAAACAGCAACCTGCTCTGCTCAGTTCCCACCTAAAAAACATAAAAAAAAAGCCTCCGCTCGATATTCTCGATCACGGAGGCTTTTTCTTAAGACGGTTAGGCAATGGTCTATGATGGCATTTTAACAGCAACCGCTACGCGCGGATTGTGACAAGTTGTCGCTTAGGGTCTTGGCCTTCAAGATGTACCGAGCATATCTCGATTAAAAACCTCAACCCCACTGCCCCGCACCGCTCTATATCCGCAAACCATCCAATCAAAATAAATCTGCAAGCATTTGCGCGATGCGGTGAGCGCATTAAGCTCAAATTGAAAGGCCTGAGCCCGATACAATATCGAACTCAGGCCTTGGCCGCTTGATTACTAACCTGTCCAATAAAAGGAGGTCAGTTCAGTCGTGCCACTCTCATTAGAGCAATACGTGAAATTTATAATGGAAGACGGCTACACAGTCGAAAAACACAAATCAGTTAGTAATCCATGTATTATTTATGCTTTTTATTACGCTGATAAATTTTTAGCTGAGACCATGCGTGAAGCTTATTTAAATTTAAAAAATTTGAGTATAAATATAGAAGGTCCATGGCAGTATCTTTTCATAGACACAAAAAGTGTTGGCTATGATGAGTGAGCCAACGCAATTGGAAAGCACCTGGACTTTTATTTTCAACGTGAGCTAGGGCTCTGATATAACAAGACTACATAGATAATAACACTCAGCCTTTTTTTGCCGGACATTAAGAGAACTCGTCACCTAAGACTTTTCTATGTTCGGCAATTATATTAAAGTGTAGAGTTGATAGCTTATCAACTCTACACCCATAGACACCTTCGTTTTTAAAGTGCATCCAGATTTCATTTTTTAAATTTTCTTTTCTAGAATAAGACATAGATATTCTACTTAAAGAAAGTAACGTTGCCGGAGACATATAATCAGGGGCAGGATAAAATGTCATTCCATCAATAATCTGTAATGCCTTTTCGCGCACTAAATGATCATCTGTAATGCTATATTGAGATGTATAGTAACTATCAATAAAGTTTCTGAACATGTTAGAATTAGTACATTTATGTTGCTCGCAAAAACCCTCATTAAATATTTTATATAATATATCTAAACTTTCTTTAATTGTTAATAATAAAGCGCTTGACACAATATTTATATCTAGCTTTTTAAATATTAAAAATAATTTTAAAACGAAATAATATACTATTTTTTGCTCTTCATCACTAGATGGACCGCTCGGAACTATTATTATATTAAACTCGTTCTGTAGAGGTAGAGCAACCCTAAATTTATCTACGTCATTTATGATGATGGGAGATGGCATTCCCATTTTCATAATATTAAATTGAACTGTTCTAATACCGTTATTTTTACATTGCGCTAGACCTATATCTTTAAGCGCTAGATGTACAGCATTCACACCTTTCGCATACATACTAGGTATCTTCCTAATTCCTGTGTGCATTATGTTTTTAGCTTGTTTGTTAATCACTTCTACGCGATTGCCAAAATGCACAATAGCAATACTATTGGCAAACCTCCAAGAGTGTTTGTCATCGCGAGTGTGATCGAATCCAGACTTCCACGAGCCATGTGCGAAGCCATTTATCACTAACTCTTTTAAAGAGTTTGAAAATATCTCATGAGAATATTTTTCAGGAAGATTTTTTCTATCTCGAAAAACTTCGCTTTGATGGCTAAAAATTGTATCAATATTATTTAACACTTCAAAAACATTACCGCCTAAGCGGTATATTCCATCTGCAGACTTGTTTTTCAAATTGAATGTTGAAGTTGGCGTTTTGTGTTGAGATGCATCAAAATTATCTGCAACAATTACAGCAGAGGATCTAATTTTTATTTTTGACGTTCGTTCAATGAGTTCATTTATAGTATACAGAGGAAGATAAGGCTTATAATTCTGTCTGACATAAACTGTGCTTTCAATGTGTTCATTGCTACCAAATGCACCTTTCGCTTGATGTGAAGCACTATAGCAGCCTTCATAGTTGCCACCTTCCAATCCAAGAAAAGCTGCTACTTCTTCCTTTGGAATAGTAAGTTCTACCGCAGCTGGATTGATTGCTCTACGTGCTTCTAATAGCTGATCTATCTCATTATCACTCAAGGTATCAAAGGCGTGGTAGTAGTATGAGCGCGGTTTACGAATTTCGAATCTATTATTCGATTTTAAATAAAATGGATCAGTCGCTTGATAAAAAGCACTTTGAAAAGACAGTTTTATATCACGATCCCACGTAACTTTAGCTATATAGCAATGAACGTTATCAGCTTGGTAAGTGCTATAGATAGCATTAATGTGCCCTGGTAGTACAGTCAAGATATCAACTAGTTTTTTCTCGATTTTTTTAGCAGGACATTCAATATTCTGAAGATAATAAAAATTGTTTTTTTCCAAAACACCGAATATGAGATATGTTGAAGGATTGAGTCCAGTTAAACCAAAAAGAATCGAGTTAATTCTTAAAGAGCCAGAAATATCTCCATTCTCATTTATAGAAAAAACTTCTACATTATTAAAATTTGATATTATAGCTTCCTGTACCACATCGTCATATAGGGAGCTACCTCCATAAATAATTTTTAATTTATCATTCATAATATAAATTCACTTTTTTTTGGTGTTTTATAGGCTATTGGAGATAGAGTGCCTTGATTGCTAATATGGTTATCTTCCATTATATTTTATAGAGCACTCCTTTCGCAACACTAACACATAATTAATAATCATAAAATACTAGCTAAGCAATATGGCTAGCTATGCCTAGTCCTTTTGTATAATAAGTCATATATTCACCATTTATTTTTAACGTAAAATATAAAAACTTTAAAAGTCTAGGTCACTTACGTTTATGCTACTGCTTGATTGGCCAGCAAGCTATTGAAAAACCCCATCGTATTTTCTAAAGTTTTTTTGATCCCTAATCAAATGGAATTCTAATTTTAACCATTAGACTTATTAATTTTATATTTTGATACAAGATAATATACTTGCCCTGCCATATAACCACTAATTAACACTAATATAATATTTTATTTACTTGTCAATGTATAAACATATTATGATGTCAGGTTATTGAGTTCATGATGAGCAAGTGGAGTTTTATTTTTAGCTACATAGAATAATTTTAGAATTGTATCTCATGAGCCTAATAGATCATCATCACCCTAAGTTCTCCATAATATTTTATATTGATTACTTATACAATCATCTATCTACAATCAAAAATTAAATATCAGGTAACTATAGATCCCTGCTAATTATTGTCTTATTTAAATCTGCTATCAAATATCGTGAACAGCTAATAAATATTGAATACTAGAGTAGCTATTTTCTGCTATTAAAAGTTAGCTAATACTAGCCTGCTTCTTTAAATCTGGCTTACGCCCAACGTACTTTCCATCAGCTTGCGCTTTCTCGATACCATCTAATTGGCGTCTGCGTCGATCTTCGTAATCCTTTCGTGCGACCGCCGCCAGCATATCAAGCAGCATTCCGTTAACGGCTTGAATAATAGAAGCTGTAAACTCTGTGCTATCAGAACTTTTCAAAGCAATCCAGCTCGTGGATAGTTCCGGTGAGACAATCATTAGTTTCTTTTTCGCCAGCATAAACTTGAGCGTTTCCCAGTCAGCCTGTTTCAATCGAGCTAGCCGATCAATTTGCTCAACAAGAATAATATCACCTTCGCCAGCATCTGAAATCAATCTCATCAGCTCTGGCCTAGTGAGTGTCGCACCAGATTCATTCTCAACGTAAAACGATGCGATCTTTTTACCATGATCAGCAGCAAACGCAATAAGTGACTCTTTTGCACGTTCAGCATTTTGCTCAGTTGTGGATGCGCGAAGATAAGCTCGTAAGAATATTTGTCACCAATAGTCTGTTTTGAGTGGTTCCGCTATTGTAGTCTGTTATAGGTGGTTCTTAAATATATTTTGGGTCGTAATTGGATGGTTCTATTGAGGTATACCCTAAGGGAACTTGCCTTATTGCCTTCATGTACTTAACAACAAACTGTACTTCTAAGAGATCGTGTAAGAGTTTATTGCGAAAATTTAGCGTCCATATATTTAGTTAGAAATACAGATAAGTAATATCATAAAAAGATATTTTCACATATGCCTCATCGTTTATTGTTTTTAATAATAAAAGAATAATCATCTCTATTAGCCTAGCTGCAGCAAGTGGTTTACTAAAATATATTATACCTCTGCCAAAGATAGAAGCTGACTCACCTGGAATAGGCATAAAGATCACAGCACATGTACGCAATTCATGATGTTTTTTCTTTGACGATATAGAGGTGGAGGTGGAGGTGGAGGTGGAGGTAGAAAAAAGGAGTGATCGATTTAGAGGAAGATATATTAAGAAGTAAATTATTTTTTATAAATAAATTGTACACCCTAAAAAATCATAATTTTTAAGAATTAATTAATGAAAAGTATTGTTTTTATCTGTTTTTCTGATATATTACAAATTGGCATGTAGGTAGACTTATTAACTGTGCTTCGCAGTTGTTGAAAAAATTGTTAGGTCGAGTATTTTTCGCCTACTCTAGCTGTACTGTAGTTTATCTTATCGTTACGTTATGATACATGTTGCGTAGGAGTACCTACATGCTTTTATTTAAATATTAAAATAGTTAATATAATGAAAAAAAACAAGCATAAAATGCTAAGGTCTTGTGAAAACAAAAGTGATCTAGCCTATTTATTAGGTGTTAGCCCTGTTTTTCTTACTAAAACACTTTATACTGGTAATATAAAAGACAAATATACTTCCTTTAGTATTCCTAAAAAGTCTGGTGGTGTAAGAACTATTAGCGCACCAAATGATAATCTTAAAGAAATTCAAAGTAAACTATCCATTCTACTGCTTGATTGTATTGACTCAATACAATCTTCAAAAAAAACAATCCCTACAAATAATATATCACATGGATTTGAGCGCGAAAAATCCATTATAACAAACGCACAACTCCATCTTAAAAAGAAGAATATTCTTAATATAGATATTGAAAACTATTTTGAATCTTTCAACTATGGAAGAGTTAGAGCTTTTTTCCTGAAAAATAAAAACTTTATTCTTCAGGAAGATGTTGCAAATTGTCTAGCTAAAATAGCATGCTTAGATGACAAGCTACCCCAAGGAAGTCCTTGCTCGCCAGTAATTGCGAATCTAATAACAAAATCCCTAGATAAAAAACTATTTAATATTTCAAAAAAATATTCTTGCATATATTCAAGATATGCTGACGATCTTACTTTTTCAACTAATAAGAATAAGTTTCCTGATTTTTTTGCATGCTATGATTCAGATAAAAAATCAGCAGTACTTAATAAAAAATTAGAAGAATTAATAAACAGATATGGCTTCTATATAAATAATTCAAAAACAAGATTTCAAACAAAATATCAAAGGCAGGAAGTTACTGGTTTAACTGTAAATAAAAAACTCAACACTAGCTTAATATATAATAAAAAAGTTAGAGCAATGGTAAATAGCTATCTGAAAACTGGTACGTATACTGTTGAGGGGCATGATACAGAAAAGCTAGGTCCCCCTTCATTGCAAAAGCTTGAAGGAATGCTTGGTTTTATTGATACTTTAGATAAATACAACTCATATAAAAGATATAATAATATAAATTATGATGGTTTGGAAATATATAATAAAGATAATAGAAATAAAAGAGAGCGACTATATGGTGAGTTTATATTTGCAAAAAACTTTGTACTGAATAGAAAACCAGTATTAATCGTAGAAGGGAAAACTGATATTGTATATTTAAAGTGTGCGATAATTAGTAATAAAAAATATTTTCCATTGTTTTTTGATTCGGAAAACAATATCGCAATTAAATTTTACATAAATAACAATAAAAACTCTTATCTTACCGATACTCCTAGCGGGGCTAGTGGATTAGCAAAAATAATAAGAGAACATGTAAAAGTGGTTGATGGTAAATGTAAAGATTCATTCTCAAATATACCAGTTATAATAATTGCAGATAATGACTCAGGCAAAAAATCTATATATGGATCTAGCAATATTAATATAGAAACACAGAAAAAACTTGATAAAGAATATAAATCAAATATTAAAAATAATTTGTACATCGTTCTTACTGATGGTGAAAACTCATGTATAGAAGATTTGTTTGATTGTGAAGTTTTAAAAAGAAAGCTAGATGGAAAAAGTTTCAACATATCTAATAATACATGTCTACCTGATCAGTATGGGAAACATGTTTTCTCTAAAAAAATAATTTCTGCAGATGCGAAGAATATTAGCTTTGATAAATTCCAACCAATTCTTAAAAGAATTTACGATATTTGCTTTCAATCATAAAAAAATCTTGATGCTGTCCTACAACCCATAGTCTTCAATAAAAGTTTAGCATATAGGTCTTGAAGTTATCGCGCATCGTGAGATTTAGATATGCCTAAGATAGCCGGAATTGCTATATTGCTTGGAGGCGTTTGGACAAAGCTTGGAGGTATTGTTTTTAGTCGCTTTTAACCAGCTTTTAGAATGTTCGAAACCCCAGTCAAGCATCATTACGGGTGATAAACCAACCTTAAATATAGTTTATAAAGCAGATCCAACTTGACGTGCTGCTAGTTGAGCAGTATCTGCATATATATCTGCTACAACTTTTCCTAGTGTTTAATTTAAAAATTGATTGTTTTCGTTATCAATAACCACAGTCATAACCTCAAATATATTGCGAAATTTTATATTAACTCTGACTGAAAAAGAGCTGTTTTATTTACATTATCTACTCTATCTTAGCTGTCTCTATACTATAATTTGCATCGGCAATCGACCCATCACGAATCCGCTCAACTGCTTCATCAATCACATGCAGTGGCACCAAAAACCACTTCTGCGGCTTTACAGGATTACCAAAGCGATCTTCTATAGTGAGATCAAGCTGTGCAGCACTAAAAATGCGATGGAAGAGGTTTTCTAGCTTCGTACGATTGATGTTATGGAGCTTATATGTAGCCACCATGGACTTCCCACAATTTCATAGACACTCAGCTGCCTCGTTGATTATTTTCGCCAACACAAGTTACAGCGGTATCAAAACAGCCAGAGCCAGAGCGGCCAACATCAGCACCCTGCCCTCATCGGTATCAATGATTTTCCGCGCCACCGTATAAGCATTCTTCGATCACGACAAAGCACAACTACGCCACCGATAAGCGCCAGCTATACCGCCACCGAATAGATTCTACTGAATCCATTAACGCCAGTACCGCTCAGGATTTGTATATTTAAAAGTGGTGTTATAATAATGTTTTAGAAAAAACTAAGGGAGTAGTAAACGTATGGATATGCTTTATGTGGGCTTGGGTGTGGCTGTGGCAATTTTTGTTTATATGATCTGGTGCTTCGTGCAAGTGTTTGTACTTAAACCTAAGACTGGCCGTGGGCGCTTTGCCTTTAGCCAAGAGTTTACAGGTGGATGGGAATCTGGTCAGCGCAAAATACGTGCGGTTACTCTAAGCAGTGGTGCAATTAAAGATTATGATATTACTAAAGTAAACACAGTCTCGATGACACCAGATAGTAGTATCGGAAACATTGGCGGTATCTGGATAGAAGACTTGTAGAGCCTCGCCCAATGTCAGCAGCGAGGCGTACACCTTTTAGGCTGATATCTTTTGCGCCAGCCACTCGCCACCGAATAGAAGCTGTTAGAGCGTTATCGAAAAGCCCTCATCGGAAACGACAAAGCGACCATCTGCCCAACGCCTGAATATCCGACACTGCAAGCCTACCTGCTTTTTTGTTAGCGCCAGCATATGACCAAGGTTGAGCTGTGCGGCTGTTTTATCGTTTGCTTTCGTGCAGCAGCCCACAGGCAACTCAACTGGTCTAACAATCAGTGATGCTTTTAAGTTTGCTTGCTTTACGCCAGCAGCACTTAGCCGATGTGCCTCACGGTGTTTAGCTGGCGCTCATCGTTAGCGCCAGCAGCTCGCCACCACAAGAAACACTATCGGTAACGAAAGAGCAGCCACTGGCCCAGCTCACTATCAATTAGTTTTGCCGCACGCTTGACTGCTATCTTGGTAACGCTAATTTTACTCGGTAACTCATAAGCCTGTCTCGGTAACGAAACAACCTGTCTTGCTAACGCGCTGATGATCTTGTCACCGAAGAAGCGACCCCACGCAACTCACCAAGCAAGATTATTGTTGGTGTGCGCTTAGGTGCATACATACTGCTATGTATTATTGCATCAGGTCAGGGTGTTTGTTTGCGCCAGCAATACCCCAACAGTCAGAGCATTCTCGGTAACGAGGAAGCATGAATGCGTCACCGAAAAAGCCAACCTTGCCACCGATATGATTTTCATTGTTATCGACTTGATTGCTTATCGTCACCGAAGCAGCATAAAAAGTAGACTGCAGCCCTACCCTTACCTTTTGACAAAGCACCAGCAACTACTGGTAAAAGATGGGTACCTAAAATTGCTACAACGACAATGCAGCATGCAGGTATTAGATAGGTATTTAAAATCGATACGTACAGGGAAAGGATTTCAACTGAGCTTTATAACTACACACAAAAATAAATCTGCAAGCATTTGCGCGATGCAGTGAGCGCATCAGACGATTACTCAATGGATCAATTTTCTATAGGCGTAAAAAAACCCGCTACTGAGAGCGGGTTCTTCGTACAAGCACTGGCGGTGTGCTTGTTATATATGGTGCCCGGAGCCGGAATCGAACCGGCACGAAGTTACCTTCGAGGGATTTTAAGTCCCTTGCGTCTACCTATTCCGCCATCCGGGCGGTAGAAGCGTGACTGGGTTGTGCTTAGTGCGTCTCCCAATCGAGGGCGCTAATATAAGACAACTTTCCGCTAAGTGCAAGCCCTTGTTGAAGTTTTTCTTTAAAAAGTGACTTTATCTAAAATAACATACAGCAGAACTCTGCAGCAGACGATTTAATCGCAACCCATAACACTCAATTGACGACCCCAACGCAGTCTCTACAACCTTAAAGTACAATATAAACCAATGCGATTAGTATTCCTGCTCATTTTATAGGTAATAACATAAAAAAACCTGCTTTCTAGCGCTTCGCCTAGTTTACTTAATCCAGCGAATGCGTAACATATGCGCAGTCAACTTATCATTGGATAAG
>LFRM01229273.1_pt1 | contig 18022 bp, 13 predicted proteins | sample 618341 | NCBI WGS metagenome assembly LFRM01 (sample SAMN03654438, study PRJNA283298) | anaerobic digester metagenome | isolation source: pool of bioreactors CSTR01a, CSTR02a, and CSTR03a thermophilic anaerobic... | place: Denmark: Kgs. Lyngby | collected 2014-05-21 | reverse complement strand
CCAATATCATCGCCAGCTATGTCGCGGTTGTACTTTGTGTACAGTTTGTATTGTCCGCTATGAATGTCCCATTCTGCTTCTACACCCTGCATTTCGCGTTGCATTTTCCAATAGCCTGTTGTGGAGGGTTGCTTACTTACCCTCATTACAAAATAGATAGGGAAAACCGCCTGTGGATTGTAGCAGAAAGTACCCAGTAGCTTCATTCCCTCAACTTCTGTTTCGTTTACACGACGCATCCAAGCACCCGATTCATTGGTCAAGCCCTCGCCCAAGTTCATCAATATATTGGCTTGGCCTTCAGGAAAAGTAAATCGAGCAATGCTACTTCTGTCGGTAGCAGACACCTCTGTTTTCACATTGTATTTAGTCAGAATATTTGAGTAGTAGCCTGGCACTGCTTTTTCGTCTGAGTAGGGACTTCCATACTCTTTATAATTTACATTCAAATCACCAGTTGTAGGCATCAACAAGAGCGAGCCTAAATCGGGACACCCTACTCCACTCAAATTTACATGCGAATAACCTGTAAAGAATGAGTTTACATTTGAATAGGGAGTAGACCACCACTGTTTGTCTTTGTCATATCTGTTTAGATCCGATCCCATTACATTAAATGGTGCTACAGACATCATTCCGTTTGGACGAACTGCACCAGGATTGGTTGTACCAAAGTTGTCAGAGCCTATAAAAGGATTGACCAACTCAACGGGCTTCTCTTGTGCAACAAGAGCAGTTGTACTAATAAACAGCACAACTAAAATATATTTTATAAAAGTAAGAAGTTTCATCTTGTTTATCTCTTTAACTGAAAAAGGATCAAACAGATCTCTTTTTCATAAATTCTATTATTTCACTTATATATCCAAAAGCAACACCCACTACTGTATCGGCTGCTCCATAGTACACTGCAATTTTATCACCTTCTGTGAGTGCAGCACAAGGGAACAATACATTTGGCACATCGCCTGTCAACTCATACAACTCGGCAGGAGCCAACAAATAATCTTGTGTACGATACAACACTTTGTCGGGGCTATCTTTATCAAGCAAAGCTGCACCCATAGAGTAACGGAAGCCGTTGCAAGTATTAATTACTCCGTGATAAATCATCAACCAACCCTCATCGGTAAGTATAGGAATCGGGCCTGCACCAATCTTTGTACATTGCCATGCACTTTTCTCAAAAGGAGATACCTTCATTACACAACGATGCTCTCCCCAATATTTCATGTCGGGGCTATAGCTTATGTAGATATCACCAAAAGGAGTGTGACCATTGTCGCTTGGGCGACTCAACATAGCATATTTACCATCAATTTTATCTGGAAACAACACCCCATTTCTATTGAATGGCAAGAAAGCATTTTCGCACTGAAAGAATTCTTCAAAGTCGAATGTATAAGCAATTCCGATAGTTGGCCCATGATAACCGTTACACCATGTAACCCAATATCTATCTTCAATCCACACCACACGCGGGTCGTACTTATAGTCCGACTCAATCATTTCAGTGTTACCCACCTTCATCTCTATAGGCTCATGATCGATATCCCAATTGATGCCATCTTTACTGAAGCCGCGAAATATATTCATTTGCACCGATTTGTTGTCGCAACGAAACACGCCCGCAAAACCATCTTTAAAAGGAACTACAGCACTATTAAAGATACTGTTTGACGACGGTATGTGATACCTGCCAATAACTGGATTTTCACTGTATCGCCACATAATGTCGTTACAACCTTCGGGTCTGTCTTGCCAAGGAATTGATTGAGTTGATTTCATATCTATCTATTTTATAAGTTTTATAATTATCTATTAAATTAGTTTCAGCATAAAGTAGCACTTTTTTTGCTACTATAAAAATATAGGAAAGACTATTTTGCCTTTACCTTCGCATCTCTATGATCGGGATATACAAACGGAACAAACACGGTAACTAGAAACGCAGGAATAGTTGCAATAAGCACAATTATAAAAAAGGTTTCGTAGCCCACCCGGTCGCTCAAAGCACCACTAAACATACTGGGCAACATAACCCCAAGATTCATAATAGCCGTAGCAAATGCATAGTGTGCCATTTGATGTTTGCCTGGTGCTACTTGTTGCATCATAAAGAGCATGAGCCCTACAAAACCAAATCCGTAGCCAAAATACTCTATTGCAACCCCTGCCCCAATTACCAGCAAACTTTCGGGCCTAAACACTGCCAACAGAAAATAGGCAATGAAGGGAATATTGAAGGCTCCCCAAAGATATATAAGCGACTTTTTTAGCCCCATAGAAGAGATAAAATAACCACCCAATATAGAACCAAGAACAAACGCTGCCGAACCAGCAGTACCATACACCAGACCAATATCTTGGGTGGAAAGTCCCAATCCTCCCACATCTCGACTAGCTTTTAAAAACAATGGCACAATTTTTACAGCTAACCCTTCGGCAGATCTGTATAGAATAATAAACATGATGTGAAACCAAATATATTTCTTTTGAAAGAAAGTGCGTATCACATCCCACAGTGCAACCATTGCATCGCGTGCAGTACTTACTTTTCTGTCCGAGTTATCTTCTGTAGGCAGAATGCGTATGTGATACATGCCAAGCGTAAACATAATAAGGGCGCAGATAAACATAATCACCATCCAGGCTTTAACGACTCCTACAGTGCTTTCTAAACTTCCGGCTATATAAACCAATCCGCCACTGGTGAGAATTTTTGCAATATTGTATGAAGCACCCTGCCAACCAATATACTGGGCTTGTTGTTTCTTATCTAGAAACGCTAAATATACACCGTCGCCTGCAATATCGTGCGAAGCCCCACTAAAAGCAAGAATTCCCATCAGTGCAATAGCATAACCAAAGGGCTCGGGTAAAGGCAGTGTTAGTGCAATTAGTCCAAAAAGAACAGCAGATAGTATTTCGGTGAATACAACAAAGAACTTCTTTGTTTTGAACATCTCCAAGAATCCACTCCATAGAGGCTTCAGTGTCCAAGGCAACATTACTAACGATGTCCAAAAGGCGATTTTGGAGTCTGATATTCCCATGCTTGTAAACATGAGTACTGAAGCTACAGATATTGCCACAAAGGGCAAGCCCATACCAAAGTAGACAGTAGGAACCCAAAGGGCAGGGTTTGAAATGCGTTGTTTTGAAGACATTTTATTGATTGTTTATCACAAAAGTAGGAATTAATTGACTATTTTGCACCCTAAAAAAACAAAATATAACGTTCTGCGTTTATTAGTACAACATTAATACAACTTAGAAGTATAAACTACTAACTTATTTAGACACACTTAACAATTTAGCTATGACAGAAGAACTGAATCGTTACATCCGCCTTATTCCAAAAGCTGAACTACACCTTCATATAGAAGGCTCGCTAGAACCAGAACTTATGCTTGCTATGGCTAAGAAGAATGGTGTAAACATAAAATATAAAAGTGAGGATGAACTACGAGCTGCATATAACTTCAACAACTTACAAGAGTTTTTAGATATTTACTATGCAGGAGCCGACGTGCTACTTACAGAAGAAGATTTCTATGACCTTACTTTTGCCTATCTAAAAAAAATACACGAAGATAATGTGTTGCATACCGAGATATTTTTCGACCCACAAACACACACTGTTCGTGGTGTAGCATTCGATACAGTTGTAAAAGGAATTACACGTGCCCTGCAAGATGGCAAAGAACAAATGGGCATAAGCTCGCATCTTATTATGTGTTTTTTGCGCCATCTCGATGAAAAATCGGCTCAAGAAACACTTGATTATGCGCTCAACTACAAAGACAAAATTATTGGTGTGGGCCTCGACTCATCAGAAGTGGGCAACCCGCCGAGTAAGTTTGTAAATGTATTTAAACGAGCTCAGGAAGAAGGTTTCTTAACAGTAGCTCATGCTGGCGAAGAAGGTCCTGCAGAATACGTTTGGGAAGCAATTAACTTGCTTAATGTGGAGCGCATCGACCATGGAGTGCAATCGATAAACGATGAAAAACTGGTTGCCGAGTTAGTAAAGAAACAAATGCCTCTTACTGTATGTCCTCTCTCTAACCTAAAGTTGAAAGTTGTGTCAGATTTAAAAGACCTACCCTTGAAGAGAATGATGGACAAAAACATAATGGTAACCATCAACTCCGACGACCCCTCATATTTTGGTGGCTATGTCAATCAAAACTATCTTGAGGTGGCAGAAGCACTTAATCTTACAAAAGATGATATACTTCTGTTGGCTAAAAACTCTTTCAACGCTTCATTTCTAACTGATGCTGAGAAGAAACACTATTTAGATAAGGTGGATGAGATGGACAAGAAGTTGCGTAGAAATAACAACACAATTAAATAACAAAACTAAGACAAATTATGAAAAGAAAGATTTTGACATTTACAATACTAGCAACGTTAGTATTAAGCTCATGTACAGGGACATCAAACAAAGAAAATGCAGAAAACACAACAATTGAAAATGTTACTGATGACATTGTAACAACTTCGTATGTTGACGTAGATGGGAAAGCATTGGACGTATTGTTTAATAACACAAAAGGCATAGCAACCGTAACTTTTGAAGAAGAAACCTTTGAATTGCTTCAAGAAAAAGCTGCATCGGGCATTTGGTACAAAAATGATACCTACGAGTTGAGAGGAAAAGCAAACGATGTGGATTTAATGAAAGACGGAGAGCTTGTTTTCTCGCACAAAGATGTAATTGTAACCTCTTCGATAACAAACAAAGAGGGACAAACGCTTGACATGGTGTTTAATAACACTACAAACACAGCGAAAATATATTTAGACGGTGGCGAACAAATAGAACTACAAGGTCAGACTCCTGGATCGGGTATTTGGTATAAAAACGACCAATACGAACTAAGAGGAAAAGGAGAAGAAGTTGAACTAACAAAAGACGGAAAGGTAGTATTTAAGAACTAGACTTTTCCCAACTGTATTGTTGTTTAGAGAGAGAATTCATGAGTAGAGAAAATTCATGAATTTTCTCTACTACAACTATTATAAAACCAAGCTATCTAAACGCATAGCTTATATAAATACCATAATTCTCTTTGAAAACTTTATTTGGTCCGTACCAATCTAAATTAGTAGCAAAACCAAATTCAACTACTTTGTAGCCCACACCCAAGCGACTGTATAGTTGCCCTCTATCATGTTTTTTGGTATCCATATCCAAATTAAACAGCCCCTGAAGGCGCGCGTTAAGCGACCAGTCAGCTTTTAACGGATGTCTATACTGAACCATAGCTTTACTTTCTGAGTTGTTCGATTCAGTTAAATAAAAACCAGAAGAGATTGCTGTAGTAAAAACCTTATTACCATAAACATACATTCCGCCTGCAAATGGTCTGAAACCCCATTTAGAATTTAAAGCAGCTCCCGACACAACACCCAAACCTTTGTATATATCATAGGTGAGTAGCAAAACATTCATTGATTCATTGTTGCGCAACTCATTATCGTAATCAGCAGCATAATACGCACTGGCTATAACTCCTAACTTAGGAATACCTGTGAATTTTTTATTCAACTTAACTTCGGTAACAATTCTGTCGTTCCCAAAAAACACTTCCACTGGAATTGGTCTAGAAGGTTTCCCTTCAGATGTAGAGCTTTGTGCCATTAGTGCTGTCGTAAATAAGAATGCGCTAATATAAACAAGCAACCTTGTAACTGTTTTCATAAATAATATTTATTGTGACTATTTGAATAAGTCGGTTTTCAATAATTCAATTTAACTAAACAGTAGGGTTGATAGTTTGTTCATATTTATAGTGGGAAGGTTTAATTAGCCCTATTTATTCATTCTCTACAGCTTTGTGTCCTTCTTTTATTATTTCATCTATTTCTTCTTTCTTCTCAGGGTCTATCTTTTTTGCTGTAGCATGGCTTGATGACAATATCGAGAACTTCGAGAAAATGGGTAAATGATCCGACCCTATCTTAGAAAGCTTTTCTATTTCTATAACCTTAATTCCATTCGAAGAAAATATAAGATCAAGAGGAAATCTAAATATGCCTGGCTTTACAGGAAAGGTCCCAAAAACGCCTCTCCCAAGTCTAACATCTTTCAACTTTGAAATCTTTGCAAACAGTTTTGTGCTTCTCGACCAACATACATCATTAAAGTCGCCTACTACTATAGAAGGATACCCCGTATTGGTAATCATTTTTGCAACCTTCATCAACTCAGCATCATTTTGTTTAGAAGTAGGTTTCTCGGTAGGGCTTGGCGGTGGTGGATGAATACCCCAAAAAACAAATCGGTTGCCATTATCATCTTCCAAGTGTGCTTCTATCGAAGGTGTTTCGTCGGACAATAGAAAATGCTCTTTTATCTCTATCGCTTTCAATTTAGTGTAGAAGTGCATGCCATATCTGTTTTCCAATGCAACTTTATGATTAAAAGAAAAATCATCTTCAAGCTCTTCAAGTGCTTCTTCCCATTGTTCATTGGTCTCTGTTGTTAACAAGATGTCGGGTTCAATGTTTATCACCAACTCAATCAATTTATGATACTCTTTGTTCTTTTGCAACACATTGGCGCTAATAATTGAAATCTCTTTACCCTTATCATCACTATTTACTGACTCTTTTACCTTAAAAATAGAACTAATGGGCAAATACGGTAAAAGAATATAGAGCTGATAGGTAACTGAGATGAACAGAACTAATTGTGAAAGATAGATTAATGTACTCCTATCTCTAAATAGAAAGAAGCTGCCAATTAAAACAATTAGTTGAATAAATAACAATTGAATTCTTATATAATCAAATATTTTCACCGACCAATGAGTTATCCTGAAAGAAGGTAAAACGCTCATCAATAAAAAAAGAACAGATAGTACTAATAGTATTTCAGTCATGATTTCTTCAGTTTTTATTCGATTACTGATGCTTAAAAATGGTGTATTTATGCAGTAAAGATACAAAAAATATGAGTCATTCCATTGAGAACTACACTAAGAGTAACAAACTATCTCTATACCGTTCACAATATCAATTTATCAAAAAAACATAGTCTATCTTATTGATATATTGATAATTTTATCTATTTTTGCATTGTTAAAACCTATAAAACTATCTAATCAAATCTATATATTATGGAGTGGAAAGATTATTACAAATTACACACATGCACAGCTCATGAAGCGGCAAATGCAATAAAGGACAACTACAAGCTAGTCTATGGAAATGCTACTGGTTTTCCCCAAGTATTTTGTAAAGCTTTAGCCGAACAAAAAGACCGACTCACCAATGTGCAAATCTATAACATGCTCATAACCGGCACTCCGTGGCATATAGATGTTGAAATGAAAGGCCATTTTCAAACCATTACAAGCTTTATTAGCAGGCCATCTCTTAAAGGAATGCAAGAAGGGCTCATAGAGTTCATTCCCTGCTACCTGCGCCAAGTTCCGTTGCTTTTTAGTGATGGTTTGTTTCCAGTAGATGTGGCTGTAGTGCAATTAGCTCCACCCAACGATGAGGGATATTGCTCATACGGAGTAGCAAACGATTACACAAAGCCTGCTGCAGACAATGCTAGAATTGTAATAGGCGAAATAAATGATCAAACGCCTTGCACTTGGGGCGACAACTTTATTCATGTTACCGACCTAGACTATATAATAGAATGCTCGTACCCGTTGGTTGAAACACCTTCTCCCGAAGCCACTGAAGTGGAATTTGCTATTGCCAAACACTGTGCATCGCTTATAAAAGATGGCGACACGTTGCAACTTGGTATTGGTGGCCTACCCAATGCAGTACTTGCTTCGCTGAAAGACAGAAAAGACTTAGGCATTCATACAGAACTGTTTACCGAAGGAATTATTGATTTGGTGAACGAAGGAGTAATTACAGGAAAAAGAAAAACGCTACATCCCAACAAAATTATTGCCACCTTTATAATGGGTACCAAGCGGGTGTTCGACTTTGTGCACAACAACCCAATGTTAGAACTACACCCTGTTGACTACGTAAACGATCCTAATGTGATTGGTCAAAACGACAACATGGTCTCTATTAACTCATCCATTGAGGTGGATTTAATGGGGCAAGTAAATTCCGAATCCATTGGCTTAAACCAATACAGTGGTCCCGGCGGACAGGTAGATTATGTGCAAGGTGTGCGCCTCTCAAAAGGAGGAAAATCAATAATTGCCATTGCGTCTACTGCATGTAGTGGCAAAGTGTCGCGCATTGTGCCTTTTCTGTCGCATGGCGCGGCAGTTACTACTTCGCGCAACGATGTAGATTATATAATTACAGAATATGGCATTGCTCACTTGCGTGGTGCAACATTGAGACAAAGAGCTAAGATGTTGATTAATATTGCGCATCCAAAATTTAGAGACGAATTGATGGAGGAGTTTGCAAGACGCTTCAAGTAGATTAAGCGTCAAATTGTATCCTTCTAAATCTTATTAAAGCTTACATCGCTGTTTTTTGCAACCTGCGATTGGGTACTAACATAATCAGAATGAACAACACAGCACAATCTGTTGCATTGTAACATACTATGCTTATCCGATAGAAACTGACATATTGGATGGATAGTGGCTTTAAGAAAAAAAGTTTTGATGCGAAGGCATACATAGCTCAAATAGTAGATAAATGAAATGATAAAGAAAAGACACCTAGCAATGCTTGCCCTAACACCTTTGGCTATTATGGCACAAGACACAATAAAACCCGATAACAGGCCAAATATTATCCTGTTCATGGTCGACGACATGGGATGGCAAGACACATCTATCCCCTTTTGGACAGAGAAAACCCCTCTGAACGAACGATATCACACCCCAAATATGGAGAGATTGGCCGAACAAGGTAAGATGTTTACCCAAGCCTATGCTAGTAGCGTTAGCTCACCTACCCGTGTCAGTCTTATGACAGGGATGAATGCATCGCGCCATAGAGTAACAAACTGGACTTTACAGAAAAACACCTCAACGGATAGGAAAAGTGAAGTATTAGACTTCCCTGAGTGGAATGTAAACGGAATTTGTCAAGTTCCAAATATCCCAAAAACATACCAAGTTACATCTCTTCCACAAATCCTGAAAAACAATGGCTACCACACAATACATTGTGGCAAGGCACATTATGGGGCTATTGACACACCAGGAGAAAATCCTCATCACTTTGGTTTTGAAGTAAATATTGCGGGCCATGCTGCAGGGGGTCTTGCAAGTTATTTAGGAGAAGATAATTATGGTAATAGTATTGATGGCAATCCTAATTCCCCATTTGCAGTGCCAGGTCTTAAGGATTATTGGGGCACTGATACTTTTGTAACCGAAGCGCTCACTATCGAATCTATAAAAGCGCTTGACAAAGCGAGCCATTTAGGTCAACCTTTTTTCCTTTATATGTCTCATTATGCTGTGCATATACCATTGGACAAAGATATGCGCTATTACCAAAAATACATTGATAATGGTTTATCTGATAACGAAGCTGCCTATGCATCACTAATAGAAGGTATGGATAAAAGCTTAGGAGATTTAATGGATTGGTTAGAGACAAACAAACTAGATGATAATACAATTATAATTTTCATGTCAGATAATGGAGGCTTCTCATCATCAGAAAATTGGCGAGACAAACCACTGAACACACAAAACGCCCCTCTTAATAGCGGAAAGGGATCGGCTTATGAAGGTGGTGTGAGAGAACCAATGATTGTGAAATGGCCGGGCAGAATTGGCCCTCAAACAAAGAGTGATGAATTTGTAATTATAGAAGACTTTTTCCCATCTATCATTGAGATGGCTCAAGTGGAAAACTACACAACCCTGCAACCAATCGATGGTAAAAGCTTCGTCAAGCTACTCACCGAAGATGGAGCAAAAGCTTCGCCGAGAAATCTTTACTGGAACTTCCCTAACTTATGGGGCAATACAGGTCCTGGCATTGGACCAACATGCACCATTAGAAGCCAAAATTGGAAACTTATTTACTATTACGAAACAGGTGAGAAGGAGCTTTTCAACATTGCTGAGGATATTGGAGAAAGCAAAAACATAGCAATGCAAAACCCAAGCATTACAAAGAAGCTGTCACAAGAATTAGGTAATTACCTGCGCGAAGTAGATGCGCAGCGGCCATCATTTAAAGCAACAGGAGAAGTTTGTCCTTGGCCTGATGAAATATAGTTGACATAATAATTACACTAGTTTATTAATTCATAAAAACACAATTAGAGCTTAATCTTATCTTGTCATATTTGTTTTAAAATAGAAACCTTTTTTCGCTATATTAAGCTTACTATATGACACTTTGAACTCTGTCTAACATTGAATTAAAAGGATGATATTGCATTGAAGGGTATAAAAAAGAAGATTATTATAATTATCAAGCAAATGAAATGAAAAAAGGCTGCATACAAAACAACTTTTTGTGAAGATATCACTATATCAATATTTAACATGGCAATGTGCACTCGCGAAGCGGAACCTTGATACAAAGAGCTTATATGCTGATTGAACTGGTACATCTTAAGTTTAGGAAAGGGGTTATGGAGGAATATAACAGACGCTTCAAGTAGAAAGCCTTTGTAAATAAATTAGGTGTTAAAAAAGGAGTGAGAGCTCTATGATGTAATAAAAACACTATATTTGCAGTAAATTCTTAAATATCCAAACAATGTCCACATCTAATGACATAGCTATTTTCAACAAACTGTTCAACGAACATTATCGACAGTTTGTCCTATTTGCTATGGGCTATATTAGGGATAAAGCTAAAGCACAAGACTTTGTTTCGGATGCATTTGCTAGCTATTGGGAGAGGAAAGAAAACTTAACCACAGATACTAATGCACCAGGATATATACTTACTATTGTAAAAAACAATTGTCTCAACTACTTACAACACAGAAAGATAAAACAAAGAGCCGCACAGGAGTTAACTGAACATGCACAATGGCTAATAGACACTCAAATAAATACCCTTGAAGCATGCAATCCCGATAATATTTTCTCACAAGAAATTAATGAAATTATAGAAAGCACAATCAGCGATCTTCCAAAAAGAACTGCAGAAATTTTCAGAATGAGTCGATTTGAAAACTTACCACACCGCCAGATAGCAAAAATAATTGGCGTTTCCACTAAATCTGTTGAATATCATATTACAAAGGCTTTGAGTGTGTTACGCATCAATTTAAAAGACTTTTTAACAGCATTGGTGCTATTCTTTCTCACTTTTTAAAAAGAAATTAAAATTTTGTTTAGGGATACCCCTCACTCAATTGTTATATTAGTACAAAGCAAAGACAAAACATTGCTTTAATCTATAACAAATGACAAACAAAGTACTACTATATAAATTTTTTAAAGGCGAAACTTCCCAACAAGAAGAGGTGGAAATAAAACAATGGATGGAAGAGAGCAAAAGAAATGAAGCCACTTTCTACCAAGAGCGACTATTGTATGATGCTACCCTTCTAAACAAAGGCACTTTAGAAAATATACCCAATAGCAACAAACCTAAAAGAATGGTTTTCTGGAACTCATTTATACGAGTAGCGGCGATTTTCTTACTCATAACAACTGTAGGGTTACTTATTAATAAATATAATAAAGACATAAACGCTACCTACCCATTGCACACCGTTACTGTTCCTCCGGGACAAAGAATCAATTTAGTTTTAGCCGACAACTCTTCAATATGGTTAAACTCGAACACTACATTCAAATATCCCAGTCAGTTTTCTAAAAAACAAAGAGAGGTCTATTTAGATGGTGAAGGCTATTTTGATGTAAGTTCAGATGAGAAACATCCTTTTATTGTAAACACTTCCGAAGGTGGAGTGAAAGTGACTGGCACAACCTTTAATGTGCTGGCTTATTCAAAATACGGGAAGTTTGAGACAAGTCTTTTTGAAGGTGCTGTAGGTGTTTACTTGAAAAACAACGTAGATGAGATTACAGACATCAAACCCGCACAAAAAACTGTTGTTCAGGACGGAAAGCTTAAAGTAAGAGATATAGAAGACTACGATGAATTTTTATGGAGAAAAGGCTTGATAGCATTCAAAAACAAAAAGTTAGAAGAAATACTATCTGTGTTGGGACAGTATTTTGACACTAAAATACAAATAGATGCAACCTCTTTACCTGATAATACCTATACAGGCAAGTTTCGTCAGTCAGATGGCATAGACTATGCCCTGAGAGTATTACAGAAAAGCATCAACTTTACATATGAACGAGATAATGAAGACCAAATCATATATATAAAAAACAATTAAAACATGAAATGCCAATGAAGTAATGACCATAAAAAAAAGACCGACAAATGCTGCAACACTTGCCGGTCAGAATTAAATCAATACAATTAAACGAATCAAAAGTATTAATTATAAAACACTTACAAATGTATGAATAAAAAGAATTTATCATGTGATGTTTTAAAGAAAAAAACATCCATTAATCATTTTCTACTGATTATGAGAACAGCAATTTTTCTTCTCTTTACCTGTGTTTTTATTTCCTTTGCGGAAACCGGCTATACGCAGAATGCCAAGGTTACGCTCAATAAAAACAACGCCAACCTAAAAGAAGTTTTAGATGAAATTGAAAATCAGACCGATTATCTATTCATTTATAACAATGAGGTAAAAACTAACAAAACAGTTTCTGTGAAAACTAAAAATGGAACTGTAAAAACAGTATTGAATCATGTTCTGAAAGATTCCGACATTGATTTTACTATGGAAGGAAATCATATTATTCTTTCTTATCTTGAGAAAAAACTCAATGTGAAGAATGAGAATATTGTAGAAAAGGCTCAACAACAAAAGAAAAATATAACTGGAAAAGTTGTTGATATTAATGGAGAGCCAATAATTGGTGCTAACATAATAGAGAAAGGTACAAGTAATGGAACTATTACTGATATAGACGGTAATTTTAGCTTGACTGTGAGCGATGATGCTGTTTTACGAATATCTTATATTGGGTATTTGGAGCAAGAGGTGGCTACAGAAAATAGAAACACTATAAATATAGAATTACTTGAAGATACAAAATCTTTAGAAGAACTAGTTGTAGTTGGATATGGAGTTCAGAAAAAGGAAAATCTTGCAGGTGCAATTTCCAGCATTTCTGCAGATGAAATTCAGTCTGTTCATGCTGCTGATATTAGTAATGCAATATCAGGACGTTTACCTGGTGCAGTTGTTATTCAGCCATCGGGAGAGCCTGGTAGAAATGAAGCTAGAGTATTAATTCGTGGTAGAACAACATTAGGAGATAATACTGCGCCACTAATTGTTGTTGATGGAGTTCCTGGTAGAAGCATGTATGAGTTAGATCCAAATGATATAGAAAGTATCTCAATACTTAAAGACGCATCAGCTGCTATTTACGGTTCTAGTGCGGCAAATGGTGTTATACTTGTAACTACAAAAACTGGTGAGGGGAAAAGTTTGTCCTATAGTTTTTATCAAGGATATAAAACTCCNNCAATTCTTCCAAAAGCTGCAAATGCAGGTGAGTATTCACAGTACATAAGCGATTATCAAGATTATGAAGGATTGGCTAGACTTTACTCTGACAAGGATATAGAGTTATATAAAAGTGGTAGAGACCCATGGGAACACCCCCAATCTGATTGGATGGGTGATCTTGTAAAAGATTGGACAACTGAAACTCGTCATAATGTTTCATTAAGCGGATCAGGCGATAGAGCAACTTATTATGCTTCGTTTGGATATAATAGAGATGAAGCATTTTATAAGCAAGCTAATCCATCACCCAACTATGAGCAGTATAATACAAGAGTAAGAGTAAGTGTTCCTGTTACAGATTGGTTTGACACAGCAATTCAGTATGGTGGTACTCTTGCTAAGAGAAAATATCCTACTACTGGCACATATGAAATTATTGGATGGGCAAGCTTAGTTGTTCCAACTGAGCCTTCTTTTTGGCCTACAGGAGAACCTGGCCCGGACTTTGAAGCAGGTGTAAACCCCGTAGTAAACTCAAGTTTTGAAGCTGGTTATGATCAAATAAACAACACTAAAAATGAGTTGACATTTAGTTTTGCATTAAGACCTCCTATGATTGAAGGCTTGACATTAAATTCATTTTATACTTATGATGTAAATAATCAGAACAATAAGAGATTCAAAAAACCTTGGACACTATATTACCCTCTTTTTGATACTGCAGTAAGAGACTCTGAAGGGTATATTACAAGCATGGATTTAGAACCAAGGTTAAGAGGCTTGGACTCCCCTGAGCTTACAGAATACAACTACAAACATGAAAGAAAACTTTTCAACGTTAGCGCTACTTATGAAAAAGAATTTGGAGACCACTCATTCTCAATATTTGGAGCTTTTGAGCAATTAGATGAAAGATCAAATTATTTTGATGCATATAGAAAATATTATATTTCTGATCTTGTACAAACTATTGATGCTGGAGGCACGAAAGATATGAGCAATTCTGGTGGAATGAGCATCTATGCTCGTCAATCATGGATTGGAAGACTTAACTACAATTATAAAGAAAAATATTTAGCTGAGTTTATATTCCGTAGAGATGGGTCCTTGAAATTCCCAAGTAATAGCAGATGGGGTAATTTCCCAGCCCTTCTAGGTGCGTGGAGAATTTCTGAAGAAAACTTCTGGAAAGAAAACATCTCAATTTTCGATTATTTTAAACTAAGAGGATCGATTGGAAAGATAGGAATGGATCCAGGAAGCCCTTTTCAATATATCAATAAATACGCATTAGGTGCAGGTATGACTTTTGGCGACTCTAAAGATGTTGTGACAAAGATTTATCAATCTACTGTTGCAAATCCGAATATTACATGGGAAGAGCAAACAACATATAATATTGGTTTCGACTCGTACTTATTGGATCAGATGTTTCACTTAAATGCTGAGGTTTTCTACAATAACCGTTCAGACATCTTAGTTGCACGTGACGCTTCTGTTCCTGCATATACAGGTTTATCATTACCGTCTGAAAATATTGCAGAAGTAGAAAACAAAGGTTTTGAAATAGATTTAGGTTTTCATAAAAACCTAACTAAAGATCTTAAACTTGATATTTCTGGAAACTTTAGTTATAACAAAAATGAAGTTATTTTTATGGACGAACCTCTGAGAGCAGTTCCTTGGCAAGTTAGAACAGGACACTCTTACGGTGTACACTTAGTTTACAACGCTTTAGGTATATTCAAGACTCAAGAGGAAGTAAATAATTACCCTCATTGGAAAGGAGCAAAACCTGGCGATGTTATTTTTGAAGATGTAAATGAAGATGGTGTAATAGATGCTAACGACTGTATATTATTAGATAAAACTGATGCTCCTCAAATATTCTATGGAATTAAAGTTGACCTTACTTATAAAAACTGGGCACTGTCAGTTCTTGGTCAAGGACAAGGATCTTACTATAGAAGTACCGTTGGAGGTAATAGAGGTATTGGGCAAAATGTTTACCAATGGATGGCTACTGATAATTGGACACCCGAAAATAGCAATTCTGATGTTGCAAGAGCATTCCATCGTGCAGATCAATATTGGTCATACGCTGCTAATGGTAATACTTATTGGTATGATAACATGGCTTATTTCAGACTGAAAAATGCAGTTATAAGTTACTCTCTACCTAAAAGTATCACACAAATTGTAGGTATGCAAAATGCTAGTGTATTCCTATCAGGAAACAATCTTTTCTTGATCTATTCTGCACAAAGAAATTATGATCCGGAGGTTGGTAATCCACAAGCTTATCCTGCAATGAAAACAATATCGATAGGTGCTAGAGTTACTTTTTAATGATTAAAATATTTAAACTTATGAAAGATATATTCAAAATAAACAATTACATCATATATGCAATACTAGGTTTATTTGTATTTGCAGCATGTAATATTGATGTACTAGATCAAGATCCAGTTGACTCCTTTAATGAAGAATCGCTTTTTGCTGATGTTAATCTAGTTGAAGCATTTTTATTTCAATGTTATGATAATATGGGGGGTGACAATCGTGAAGAGGTTTTAGGAATGCGTGAAGATTTATTGTCAAGCGCTACAGACGAGACACTCAATATCCATAGAGCAGCAGATGTTACCTTTACAAAAGGTTCGATGACACCAGATAACTTACGCCATTTTGGAAATTGGCGATATAGCTGGATAAATTGGGATTACAATTACGCCATCATCAAAGATGTTAATACTTTATTAGGAGGGATTGATGATGTTCCTACAACAAATGTAAATGAAGAGAAACAAATTGATCAAATAAAGGCTGAGGCATATTTTATAAGGGCATTTAATTATACTAACTTATTACGTTCGTATGGAGGTCTTGTTTTAGTTGAGAAGAAGTTTGAACTTCAAGATGATTTCTCAACTCAAACTAGAAGCAGTTTACAAGAGTCTTTAGATTTTATACTATCAGATCTAAATAAGGCAATTCCAGGGTTACCTGAAAAAACTGACATAGCACAAGGTAGAGCTACAAAAGGTGCTGCCGCAGCTTTAAAGTCTAGACTTTTAAGCTTCGTTGCGGGCGAATTAATGAATGGTGGCTATGCAGCTTCTGATCCTCTTGTTTCTTTCACAGATAGTGATAGAGAAGGAAGATTGAGAGCAGCTAAAAATGCAGCTAAAGAAGTTGTTGATGGTAATTATGGCAATTATGCTTTAACTGGATCAACAGTTGAACCACCTGCAGTAATGACTGAGGAAGATGTGCAAGCATATGCTGATAATTATGCTGGCATTTTTCTTCAAAAGGGAGCATGGGACAATGAAATGATTTTTGGAATTCAATACCTCAATCGACAAGGAAACAGAGTAAGAAACAACATCTATTGGGGCCCTAATGGACATAGCTGCTGGGGTAATAATGAACCTACAGAAGATATAGTTAGAAAGTTTGAAATGAGCAATGGTGAAAAATTTCAATGGGATAAATATAATACCGGACAAGAAAACATTAGAGCTTTCACAGCAATGCAAGCCAATGCTAATCCTGAATTGAATCCTTATGTAGGCAGAGAACCTCGTTTTTATGCATCTGTTCTTTATGACGGAGCACCATGGAGAGAAAGAGCAGCAACTGATGGCAAGATTCAAATAGGCCATTCATATGCTGCTCCAGGAGCATCTCTTTTAGACAAAGATATTTCAGCTTTAATGGACGGAATTGAAAATCTTGAATCATTCCAAACAGGTGGATATGATTCACGTTCAGCAGCTAATCAGGCATGGAATGGTACAAAAACTGGTTATTATTTAAATAAAATGGTGGATCCTGAAATAAATGGTGAAATTGATAATAACGAAAATGCTTGGGTTGAGATGAGACTTGCTGAAGTTATTCTCGATTATGCTGAAGCTTGTATTGAATTAGGTGAAGTAGAAGAAGGTCTGAAAGCTGTAAATAAGATTAGAAATAGAGCAGGATTACCAAGCAGAGATGAATCAGCTTCTCAAGATCAAGCTAGAGAATGGTATAGACACGAAAGATTAATTGAAATGTTTGCTGAAGGCGACAGATGGTATACTATAAGAAAATGGATGATAGCTGAAGATGTAATACAAAGTTTCAGCCCTACATATATTTACCACTTTAACGATGGTGTTTCAATTTATGCAAGAGATATTAGTGTAGTTGCAGATTCAAGATCGTTCGACACTAAAAACTATTGGCTGCCTATTTCTAGAACAGAACTGAACAAGGCTCCTAAGCTACAACAAAATCCGGGATATTAATTAAAAAGACAATATTATGAATTTTACAAGAAGAGATTTTTTAAAAACAGCTGGAATAGCTGCAATTGGATCGGCTATTCCAACGACTTCCATACTAGGGTCTAATTCCGTATGGACATCTAATAGTAATACTTTGAAAGTAGGATTAATTGGATGTGGTGGTCGTGGTACTGCCGCAGCGGGTGAAGCGATTAATGCAGATCCTAATGTAATCATAACTGCAATGGCTGAC
>LFRM01209086.1_pt1 | contig 18025 bp, 17 predicted proteins | sample 618341 | NCBI WGS metagenome assembly LFRM01 (sample SAMN03654438, study PRJNA283298) | anaerobic digester metagenome | isolation source: pool of bioreactors CSTR01a, CSTR02a, and CSTR03a thermophilic anaerobic... | place: Denmark: Kgs. Lyngby | collected 2014-05-21 | reverse complement strand
TTCTGATCTTGCAGGCGCTACCGGGCACTCAGGGTATTTATGGACTCTTGAGCTGGTTCATGATCATGAATCAATCAGGGATGTTGGGCGGCAATATGGATATCTCATGGCAGGCCGGCACAAGCTTTATGATCGCTGCTTTACCGATTATTTTGGTTGGTTGTCTCTCAGCAATTTATCAGGGTAAAGTATCGGAGGCGGGTATTGCTTTAGTAGCCAAGCGTCCGGAAGAAACCGGTAAAGCTATTGTCTTGTCGGTAATGGTTGAAACCTACGCCATTCTGGCACTGCTTGCAACCATCTTGGCCGTGTTTAGCATTCAAGTTTAAGCAGCGCTTTAGCTATTAAGGAGTACCTACGTGGAAGGAATCGAGAGAATCACAAGTAAGATCCTCGAAGATGCCAAAGCTGAAGTAAGCCGCATTGAATCTGAGACAGAAGAATTTGTGCGCGAACAGCAAGAAAGTTCCGAGAAGATGCGTGAGCGTGTTCTGGCAGATTCCAGGAAAAACGCGGAAGAGGATGCCAAGGCCTTAATTCAGCGAGCTGAAAGCCTAGCTTCGTCTGAACGCAGGAAGCGTGATTTATCAGCCAAGCAGGATGACGTGCGACGTACGATTGATCTGGCTGTACAGCAGCTGGTTGAAGCGCCGGCGGAAGTACGGCTTGAGCGCTATCTCAGCTGGATCGAAGCGCGCAAGATCAAGGAAGGTGTTATTACTTTGTCCGCTGCGGATCAGGGCTTGAAGGATAGTCTCCTGAAAAGGCTACCTACAGATAAGTTCACCGTAGCTGACACACCCGGAAAAATGCGAGGCGGTATCATCGTGTCGCATGGCAAGATGGAAGAGAATCTGACCTACGATCTCGTCATCCATAATTATCTACCGCGACTGGCACAGCTAGCTCAAAATCAGCTGGATGCAACCCAAGGTGAGGAAGATACCGATGAGTGAGTCTGCAATGGATAAATTGCATTTACCACCGGTGAGGGATAAGAAAATCGGTTCTTGGCGCTTTGCGGCAGGAAGAATCCGGAGCTTGGAAGTAAATCTCTTTAGAAAATCCGGGCTGGATCGTCTTTTTCATGCGGAAGAACTGCAAGACTTACGGCTTTTGTTGCAAGAGCACCGCTATCCCCAGGATGATTTTGCAGAAGCTTTGAAAAAAGAGCGCATTGCCGTCTATGACCTTTTGCAGGAAATAGCTCCTCAAGATGCATACCGAGTAGCTCTTTTAGTTTTTGCCGATGTGCATAATCTGAAATTCATGCTGAAAGAAAATCTTAAGGATAGCAGTAAGCGCAGCTTCGACGAGATGTCTCATTTGCTGATGAAACCCTCTCTGGCTGATCCCGCACAAGTCTATGAACTAATTAGCGGAGTTGGTGACAAAAGCGCAGCGCAGCCTTGGATCACAGAGCTGATTGATCTGGGCGAGAAAGCTTATTACGATACGTACGAGGTAGCAGCTATCGATCGTGCTTTAGATAAGAAAGCACATATGATAGCGGCTGAATTGGCAGATGATCTAGGGAATGACTGGTTTATCCGTTATTTCGCTTTGCAGCGGGATCTAATTAACTTGGAAACCTTCTTTCGCGTTCGTCATCGCGCTCTTTCAGAGACCACCTATAAAGAGAGTTTATTACCTGAGGGCCTGATTTCTGAACAGGAATGGCAAGAGCTCTATGGAGCGGAAGATGAGCGCATCAGTGAAGTGTTGAACAAGGTAGGTTACGGAGTTTTTGAGCCATATCTGGAAACTTACGGTGCTAGCGGCGAAGCTGCTAGGTTCGTACGCGACCGCGACCAGGTTCTGATTGATCATATTGAAAGCGGCAGACACTTTTTGTCGGGGCCTGAGTTGACTTTGTCCTATGTGCTCGCGCGTGAGTTTGAGATTAAGAATCTACGTATTGTAGATGCTGCTATCCGTAACCGTCTGCACCTTGAACAGAGGAACGCCTTACGGCGCGATTTATGGTAAGAGAATAATCGGGAAGGGCAAAAAATGGCAAACAAAGTTGGAGCAATCGGAGATTTAGACAGTATAATCGGCTTTCGCGCTCTTGGTATGACCGTTAGGGCTACCGAAGATAAAGAAGAAGCTGCCTCAATACTGGAAGAATGGCAGCAAGAGGGCTATGCCATTATTTTCGTTACTGAACCTCTGGCACGCGCATTAGGTGGAGAGACAATGGACGAATGGCGCAATGTCTGGCTACCTTCTGTTGTAATTATCCCCTCCGCGAAAGAAGATCCCTCTTTGGGCCGCGATACCCTGCGCACGGCCGTGCGCAGAGCAACCGGCATTGACCTTCTCAGTCACATATAATTTTTTAAGGAGTCGTCATGAGTAAAGTAGTTCAAGGTGAAATCGTCAAAGTTTCAGGACCGCTCGTCATTGCTACAGGCATGCGGGATGCTGACATGTTTGATGTCGTCGACGTGTCTGAGCATAAACTGATCGGCGAGATTATCGAGATGCACGGTGATGAGGCATCCATTCAGGTATACGAAGAAACTGCCGGTTTGGGACCGGGTGAAATAGTCACCTCCAGAGGAAACCCTTTGTCAGTCGAATTGGGACCAGGTCTGATCGGTGGGATTTTTGACGGTATACAGCGTCCACTCGATGTTATAGCCGAACAAGAGGGCAGTAACATTAAACGTGGAGCTTGGGCTCCGGCGTTGCGTCGAGATAAGGTTTGGAAGTTTGAAGCTAGTGCTGAAAGCGGAGCTAAACTTGTCGGCGGAGATGTTATCGGTACTGTGCAAGAGGGTAAACTTCTCCAACACCGCGTGATGGTTCCGCCCCAACTCTCGGGTGAGTTGAAATCGATTGCATCCGGCGAGTACACAGTGGAAGATACTATAGCGGTTCTGGTAGACGAGCAAGGGCAAGAACACGAACTCACTATGATGCAGCGTTGGCCTGTCCGTATTGGCCGACCTTATAAAGAAAAGATAGCACCGTCCGAACCTTTAATTACCGGTCAGCGTTCTATCGACACTTTCTTCCCGGTAGCCAAAGGCGGCACAGCCATGGTCCCCGGACCTTTTGGTAGCGGTAAAACCGTAATCCAGCATCAGCTGGCCAAATGGGCGGAAGCGGATGTTGTAGTCTATATCGGTTGCGGTGAACGCGGCAACGAGATGACCGACGTGCTCAACGAGTTCCCTCAATTGCTTGACCCCAAGTCCGGTGAGTCGCTGATGGAGCGTACCATCTTGATCGCCAATACATCAGATATGCCGGTAGCTGCTCGTGAAGCTTCGATCTATACAGGAATTACGATAGCTGAATATTTCCGGGATATGGGACTGTCCGTATCCTTGATGGCTGACTCGACTTCTCGTTGGGCAGAGGCGCTGCGTGAGATGTCCGGTCGTTTAGAAGAGATGCCGGGCGAAGAAGGTTATCCTGCTTATCTTGGTTCGCGTTTGGCTAGCTTTTATGAACGAGCCGGTATGGTGCGTTGTATCGGAACCGAGGATCGCAGCGGAGTTTTGACCGCAATTGGAGCGGTCTCGCCACCAGGTGGAGACTTGTCCGACCCGGTCGCTCAGGCTACTTTGCGTATTGTTCAGGTCTTCTGGAGCCTCGATTCGGATTTGGCCTATCGTAGACACTTCCCGGCGATTAACTGGCTGACCAGTTATTCGCTCTATCAGGATAAGGTCGATCAATGGATGAATGAAAGCCTGTCACCGGATTTCAAAAAGCTGCGTACTGATGCGGTAGCTTTGCTGCAAGACGAGTCGGAACTCGAAGAAATCGTGCGCTTGGTCGGTCAGGATTCACTGTCCGAAGGTGATCAGCTTAAGCTCGAGGCTGCACGCTCCTTGCGGGAAGACTTTTTGCATCAGAACTCCTTTGATGAAATTGATACCTTTACCTCTTTAAACAAACAGTTCCGTCTCCTCTCCCTGATTATGAATTTCTATTATCAGTCTAAAGAGGCGTTGGAACATGAGGCTGAATACTCTGACATTGTCCGCTTGCCTGTGCGCGACGCTATCGCTCGTTTCAAATATGTAAAAGAGGATGATGTGAACAGAAATTACGATCTATTAATGGAACAGGTCAGTCAAGAACTGGCTGACTTGACTGCATAGTTTAGCGGAGGGCTGCATGGCAAGAGAATATCGCACAATTGAAGAAGTCGCGGGTCCACTGATGTTGGTGCGCGGCGTCGAAAATGTTAAATATGACGAAATCGGTGAGATTGAATTACCGGACGGACAGATCCGACTGTGTAAGGTCTTGGAGATAGATGGCACGGACGCCTTGGTTCAGCTTTTTGAAAGCTCGATCGGGATTAATATCGAGACAGCGAAAGTCCGCTTCCTCGGCCGTGGTCAGGAATTAGCCGTCTCGCCCGATATTTTGGGTCGCGTTTTTGACGGTATGGGTAATCCGATCGACAACGGTCCGGATATCATTCCGGTCGACATGCGCGACATTAATGGAACACCGATCAATCCTGCCTCTCGTGATTATCCGAACGAGTTTATTCAGACCGGTATTTCCGCCATTGACGGCTTGAACACTTTGGTGCGTGGGCAGAAGCTGCCGATCTTCTCGGCCTCGGGCCTGCCGCATCCGCAGTTGGCGGCTCAGATAGCTCGTCAGGCACAGGTGCTCAACAGTGAAGAAAACTTCGCCGTAGTCTTCGGCGCAATCGGTATCACCTTTGAGGAATCCGATTTCTTCATTCGCGACTTCCGCCGCACCGGTGCTATAGACAGAGCGGTTATGTTTATGAATCTGGCAGACGACCCGGCCATTGAACGTATCTCAACCCCCCGTATGGCATTGACCGCTGCTGAATATCTGGCTTTTGACTTGGATATGCATGTGCTGGTTCTGCTAACAGATATCACCTATTATGCGGAAGCTTTGCGCGAGATCTCCGCCGCTCGTAAGGAAGTGCCAGGCAGGCGCGGTTATCCCGGCTATCTCTACACTGACTTGGCAAGTATGTACGAACGTGCCGGTCGGATTAAGGAAAAGAAGGGCTCGATCACACTCGTGCCGATTTTGACCATGCCGGACGAAGATATAACGCACCCGATTCCGGACTTGACCGGCTATATCACTGAGGGACAGATCATTTTGTCTCGCGAGCTGCAAAGAAGCGGCATCAACCCGCCGATCAACGTCTTGCCTTCCTTGTCCCGCTTGAAGGACAAGGGTATCGGAAGAGGGAAAACCAGAGAGGATCATGCGGACGTCATGAACCAGCTTTTCGCCTCTTATTCTCGCGGTAAGGATGCGCATGAACTGAAGGTCGTCTTGGGCGAAGAAGCCCTGTCCGACATCGACCTGATTCATGCCGATTTCTCCGAGGCTTTCGAAGCACAGTATGTCTCGCAAGGTTTTGAGACCAACCGCAGCATCGAGGAAACTCTTGATCTCGGCTGGAAGCTATTATCCATGCTTCCGAAGAATGAGCTCAAGCGTGTTCATGAAGAATATATTGAACGTTACTATATTGAAAAAGACGAAGACTAAAGAAGAAATTTACGTATAAGCAAAGGGGAAGCCATTATGGCAGTCAAACGTGTCAATCCGAATCGTATGGAACTGCTTCGACTCAAGGATCAGCTCCAGGTCGCGCGCCGCGGCCATAAGCTTATGAAAGATAAGCGCGACGAGTTGATGCGCCAATTTTTGGACTTGGTGCGTGAAGTAGCTAAACTGCGCATCCAAATGGAAGATCTTTTGAAAAAAGCGAATGCCGACATGGTTTTGGCAAGAGCCAGCATGGGCTCCGAGGTTGTGGAAGCAGCGCTGATGACAGATGCACCGCCGCTCGAGCTTTTGCTTGATGAAGAAAATACAATGGGCGTACGTTCGCCTGTTTTCAAAATGCCGGCAGAGGACAAAAGGACCGAAATCGTAAGTGATCTGCCTTACGCGTTGACTTCGGCCACGGGTGAACTGGACCAAGCGGTAGATGCCCTCTATAATGCCTTCCCGGTCATGATGAACTTGGCTCAATTGGAGCACAAGACGCTATTGATGGCTGCCGAGATCGAGCGTACGCGTCGCCGCGTCAACTCACTCGAGTACGTGATGATTCCGGATCTTCAGGACACCATTCGTTCTATCACGATGAAGATGGAGGAGAACGAACGCGAGAATCAGACGCGTTTGATGAAGGTGAAGGACATGATCTTGGAAGCCTCTATAAAGGAAAAGCAAGCTCTAAGCGAGCAGCGTCGAAGTCAAAATATTTAAGATAATCTTTAAGTGAATTTAAAAAATCAGATCCGCTGCGGGTCTGATTTTTTTACGGCTTTTTATCCTGCTCAAAGCGAAACCACTTATCTCCTAAATTAACGATCAAGCCATCTTCGTCAACGATGTACTCACTGCCTACAAAGCCAAAGTTGCTCTGATCATTTTTTTTCGGTTTCTTTGTTTGAGACACAGAGGAAGTGATGTGGCCAGTGATTGCTTGGCCTTTTTTGACGGATACCTCTGTACCTGTATCTAAATAGAGTTTTCCTTCCACCATAATCATGGGTATGTAGTCTGTTCCTATCCAATTACAAGAAGTTAATAAGCACAGTAAAACTGTAGTAGTCAGTAAAACTATAGTAGTACAGAATCTATGGAATATTTTCTTCATCTCAGCCTCCTAATCCCAATTATACATAGTTTCAGACCATTTATATCTAGCGCTTCCTGTCTCGTTAACATAAGTGTTAGTATCACTATACATACGCTCATATTTTGAGTACCAAGGATTCCAAATTTCATTCTTGGATCAAACCATTTGATCCTGTCTTGATTATTAGTTATAAATTTATGCAAACATTATATCATAATTAGAATTGCATATGTTTTGATATGCAATATCGCAATTGTGGGAAACAAGGAGTCAAGTCCATATTGCTGACGTTTATTTATGTGAATTACTCCATGCTGTGACTTTCCACGCGCTTACCTTTGAACAAAGCGTTCTATCTTGCTAGTAAATCCCGTTTATGCAATAATGTATAACAATTCTTAGCTCCCCTGAGTGGGATCAGCGGGGCAGAAACGGTCTGATATCGATATTTTGAAATATTGATACTTCAAAATTTGGCTTCAAGAGAGGGGAGACATGTCTTATTCATCTGGGGTTCATGTATATTCTGAGATAGGTCCTTTGCGACGAGTTATGTTGCATCGCCCACATAGAGAATTGGAGAACGTTACTCCATTAAACATGAGCAAATTGCTGTTTGATGATATTCCCGAAGCGGGATTAGCAGCTGAAGAACATGATCTATTTGCTCAAACTTTGCGCGACTGCGGTTCGGAAGTAATTTATATTGAAAACCTTCTGACAGAACTGCTGCTCGATGCAACGAGAAGGGAAGATTTTTTGAAACTCTTCCTATTGGAGGCGGAGGTGTACAGCGAACGCTGTCCTTATCTTTTGGAATACCTCATGTCTCTGGAAATAAAGCAGCTGATAGAAGTTATCTATTCAGGTTTGCGCCGTGAAGAGTTTTCTATGAACTCCTTCCATTTGGCGGACAACGATTATGCGGATCTCTTCTGGTTTGATCCTATTCCTAACGCCTTTTTTATGCGTGATCCGATGACAGTTATCGGTAACGGTGTCGCAGTAAATTGCATGTGGTCAAAGACTCGCCAACGTGAGGCTATGATTCTCGATTATTTGCATCGTCATCACCCGATGTTTTCTTCCACTGCTACATACTACGATCGCAATGAAAATGTATATATAGAGGGTGGCGATGTCCTGGTTTTGTCAAATGAAGTGATTATGATTGGTGTCTCGCAACGTACCGAAGCTACCGGGGCAGAAATATTAGCGCGTAATTTGATCCGTGATCCGAACAATTCGATTACTCATGCTTTGGTTTTCATGATTCCGCGCAAACGCGCCTTTATGCATCTGGATACGGTCTTCACTATGGTAGATCGCGATATCTTCACAGTTCATCCTGAAATTTTGAATAACATTGAGATCTACGACATAAGCTTGAGCGAATCTTCTGAGACTCAGATCAAGTCCTATGGTAAAGATATTAATAAAGCTCTGACAGAGCTCTTGCATCTGCCAGAAGTAGAACTTGTCCACTGCGGCGGTGCCAGTATGATTGATTCGCGGCGAGAGCAGTGGGGAGACGGGGCCAATACTATGACCGTCGCTCCGGGTGAGGTAATTGTGTATGAGCGCAATCGTATCACCAATAGGTTGCTGCGCGAAGCCGGTGTCACAGTGCACGAGATCAGATCTTCGGAACTGTCTCGCGGACGAGGTGGGCCTCGTTGTATGTCTATGCCTTTGTGGAGAGACGACATAGTTTAATAAAGATGAGGTTTGCGGGTGTTGCTTTTGACACCCGCTTTACTATTGAGACAAGTTGAACACTATTTGCTGCGGATGTTGCGGCAGCAGCTCGAATAAATTTTTGTAGCTGAACTATTAACCTGACTTTGTGGGATAATACATATGGTCGAACTAAACAAAATATGGACAACTTGAGGAGGTTGCAATGGGTATTTCATTGAAGGGCAGACATTTTCTTACACTGAAGGACTTTACGGCCGATGAGATTCGCTATCTACTGGATTTAGCGGCAGATCTCAAGCAGAAAAAACGATTGGGAATTAGGACTAATTCACTAGAAGGCAAGAACATAGTCCTTCTTTTTGAAAAAACCTCAACCAGAACTCGCTGCGCTTTCGAAGTGGCGGCGATGGACGAAGGTGGCGGCGTGACCTTCTTAGGTTCAGCCGACTCTCAGATGGATAAAAAAGAATCTACCGCGGATACAGCCCAAGTGCTGGGACGCTTCTATGACGGTATCGAATTCCGAGGCTTCAAACAGGAGACCGTCGAGACTCTAGCAAAATACGCCGGAGTTCCTGTCTGGAACGGTCTTACCGATCTTTATCATCCTACGCAAGTATTAGCCGATATGATGACAGTGCGTGAATTCGTTCATAAGCCACTTAATAAGGTGAAGTTTGTCTACGTGGGCGACGCGCGCAACAACATGGGTAACTCTCTCATGATCGGCTGTGCCAAACTTGGTTTGGATTTCGCAGCTTTAGCACCGAAAGAACTCTGGCCCGATGAAGCTTTGGTCGAAGAGATGAAAGTCGTAGCCGCTGAGAGCGGGGGCAGCATCACCTTGAGTGACGAACTCGACGTGGTGGAAGGAGCGGACGTCATCTACACCGATGTTTGGGTCTCTATGGGTGAAGAAGCATTCTTCGCCGAGCGCATTGAGCAGTTGAAAGATTATCAGGTCAATGCGGAACTGATGGCGCGTACTCAGAACAAGGATGCAATTTTCTTGCATTGTCTACCTGCTTTCCATGATTTGAATACTACAGTTGGTCGTCAGGTTCATGAAGAATACGGTTTGGACGCCATGGAAGTATCAGACGAAGTGTTCTCCGGACCTCAGTCGCGTGTCTTTGATCAGGCGGAGAATAGATTGCATACTATAAAGGCGGTCATGGTTGCCACCATAGGTCGCTAATAATAGACGGAGTCGCTGATTCTGGATAATATTTTGATTCATCATTAGAATAAGATTAAAACAATAAGGAGAAATTAACAGATGGCAAACAAAAGGATTGTTGTTGCGCTCGGTGGAAATGCACTGGGTAACTCAGCAGAAGAACAAAGGGAACTGGTGCGTCATACCGCAGTCCCGATCGTAGATCTGATTATGGAAGGTCACGAAGTGGTCATAGCTCATGGCAACGGACCACAAGTCGGTATGATTAATTTGGCATTTGATAGCGGGGCAACTCCACCTATGCCTTTCCCCGAATGCGGAGCAATGAGTCAGGGCTACATCGGCTATCACTTACAGAATGCTATCCGCGAAGAACTGCAGAAGCGCGGCAGCGATAAGCCTGTAGCTACCATAGTTACGCAAGTCGAAGTCGACATAAATGATCCGGCTTTTAAAAACCCGACTAAACCTATCGGCAGCTTCCATAGTAAGGAAGAAGCAGAAAAGATCGCTTTGGTTAAGGGCTTCGATATGAGAGAAGACGCCGGCCGCGGCTATCGTCGCGTCGTAGCTTCACCCCAGCCCATTGATGTTATAGAAAAAGAAACAGTCCGTACCCTGCTTGATGCCGGTCAGATCGTCATCACTGTCGGCGGCGGCGGAATTCCGGTCATCCGTGACGAGAATAAACTTGAGGGTGTGGCAGCAGTTATTGATAAGGACTTCGCTTCCGAGCGTCTGGCCGAATTGATTGATGCTGACTTCCTCATCATTTTGACAGCTGTGGAAAAGGTTGCCTTGAATTTTGGCACGGAAGATGAGACTTGGTTGGAGAAGGTAAGTGTAAGTGAGATGGAACGCTACTGCGAAGAAGGTCACTTTGCACCGGGTTCGATGCTACCTAAGGTGGAAGCTGCTCTACAGTTTGCCGCCTCAGCTCCGGGAAGAACAGCACTAATCACCTCCTTGTCTCGAGCCAGCGCCGGAATAAGAGGTGAGACCGGCACGTCGATCAGCCTCGATGGTAAAGAATAAGATAGACCTTAACAGCGCAGACTTTCTGCGCTGTTGTTCTATATAGGGAAAAAGAAGACACACAGAGAAGGAGTTGGAGATGAAGACAATTAGAGTGGCCATCTGGGGCTTCGGAGCGATGGGCAGCGGCATCGGCAAGATGATAGCGTCCAAACAAGGAATCCAAGTCTCAGGTGTATGTGACAAATGGGATGAGCTGGTTGGCAAGGAAATGTATGACTACCTCGGAGTTGATCGCGCAGGGCGTCCCGAGGTAATTATTACGGCTTCCGAAGCGGAGATCGTGGACCGGGACAAGACGGACATCGTGATACTGGCGACAGATTCGTTCGTTAAAGCTCAGTTCGATAAGATTATGTTCTGTCTGGAGCGCAGTGTTCCAGTTATTTCAACTGCAGAAGAGATGGCCTGGCCTTGGGCACAGAATAAAGACTTGGCGGATAAGATCGATGCTGAGGCGAAGAAGAGAGGCGTCGCTGTTTTAGGAACCGGTATCAATCCCGGCTTTGTTCTGGACTATCTGATTTTGGCGGCGTCCGGCACCTGTGAAGATGTTGAATCTATAAAAGGTGCCCGCATCAATGATCTGGCTCCCTTCGGCAAAGCAGTTATGGAAGAACAGGGAGTCGGTATCAGCGCCGAGGAGTTCGAAGAAAGAATCGCAGCTGATACCCTTGCCGGTCACGTCGGCTTTCCCGAGTCCATCGAAATGATGGCGCGTGGCATGGGAGTTAAGATTAAGGACATTGAACAGACCCGTGAGCCGATCATCACCAACGTCGACCGCACATCTGCTTATGGTTTTGCCGGTAAAGGATCTCTGGCCGGTATCCGTCAGCAGGCCTATGCGCGCGATGAGGACGGCGAGGTTTTCTATCATCTGGATCATCCACAGCAGATCTGTCCTGAAGATGAAGGCGTTTCCACCGGTGACTATGTCACTATTCATGCAGATGGCTACGATATGAATCTATCCATCGTGCCCGAGACACCGGGCGGCATCGGTACTATTTCCATGGTCGTTAATATGATTCCGCACGTTCTGGGAGCTAAAGCCGGTTTACGCAGTATGCTCGATCTGCCGGTGCCGCGGGCTATTCTGGGAGATTTCACTGAACAGGTCGATCTCGATCCCGCTCAGCATGCAGTACGCAAAAAGGGTGACTACGTTGTCGTACAACGCGTCGTGCTTAGTGCTGATGAACGCGCTCCGCAGGTGCCTGAAGATACAGCTCAAGTGCCTTTGATTGCGCTTTTCAAGGGTTATTTGGAAGACGAATGCGCAGTGCCGGGCGACGAGGTAAATATAATCACGATGAGTGGACGCCGAGCACAGGCCGTCCTGACCGCACGCGACCCATCAGCTCAGCATTCTTACGGACGTTTTGTACCGGAGTTGATGCAGGTTCATCGCCAAGTGCGTGATTTGGTTTTTGGAGGGGATGAAGCATGAAATCAATGTCTTATGAAGCTGTAATGGCTAGGAAAAATGAAATAATGCAAAGCTCAGTTGGGCTTGACTATAGCGTCTATGAGTCCGGAGGCGTCGCTTTCGATTATGATCGTCTGATGGACGATGTCGCTTTGACTCTGGATGAGGTACTGGAAATCCAATTGGAGATGGGAGTCGGTAACACTCCTTTGCGCGAGCTGAAGAACGTAAGCGCCTTGGCGCGTAAGCTGGCTCCGGAAGGAAAAGGCGCCCGCATCATGGTGAAAGACGAGGCCAATAATCTCTCCGGCAGCTTTAAAGCACGCCGCGCAGCGATTTCCGTTTGGGATGCTAAACGAAAAGGCTACGAAGGTGTCATCGCCGCGACCTCGGGTAACTATGGCGCTGCAGTGGCAGCACTGGCGGCCAGACTGGGTCTAAAAGCCCTGATCATTCAGGAATGCTACGACAGCCGCATGATAGGCCAACCGGAGATATTGGAAAAGCAGCGTGCTTGCGAAGCATACGGGGCAGAAGTGGTGCAGCTGACAGTTGGACCGGAACTTTTCTATGAGCATCTCCGCTTATTGGAAGAGACAGGTTTTTACAACGCTTCGCTCTACACGCCTTACGCGATTGCCGGCGTCGAGACGCTTGGTTATGAAATAGCTCAGCAGTGTCGTCAGCAATTCGGAGCTGACCCGGCCGTAGTTGTAGCGACCAATGCCGGCGGCGGTAATCTGACGGGGACTGCTCGCGGTTTGATCAAGGCCGGTCTTAAAGACACTAAAGTCTATGCAGCCAGCGTTGACTTGAGTGGCTTATCAATGGCGTCTGATTTGGATTTTAATAAAAAATCCTTCACCACCGGGCACACCGGTTTCGGTGTTCCTTATTCTACCTATCCCGATCGCAGTGACGTCCCGCGCAATGCGGCGCGACCTTTGCGCTACATCGATCGCTATCTGCTGGTGAAGCAGGGCGAAGTTTTCTACACTACTGAGATGCTGTCCGCTCTGGAAGGCATGGAGCGCGGACCGGCGGGTAATACCTCGCTGGCGGCGGCTTTTGCTCTGGCCCAGACCATGGATAAGGACGACATTATCGTGGTGCAGGAAACCGAATATACCGGAGCGGGCAAACACCCGTCCGCGCAGCTCAGCTTTGCTGAAGAGCAGGGCATTCACTTGATCATCGGCGATAGTGAGGAAGAAGTTCCCGGTAAAAACATCATTCTCCCGGACCATCCTTCTAGGATTAAAGTGCGTGATTTGGATATGGATCGTTTGCACACGTCTGCTTTGCGCCATTTAGTTCCGGANNTTTGATTGAGGAGATGAGGGAGGAAATGTAATGGATAAGCACAAGGAAACAGCTCAGCTTAGTCAAGATTTTTCCGAACGCAGAAAACATCTGGAAATGATGGATGAGCAAGAACTATACGATTATTTCTGGGAACTGGCAGGGAAAGTAGTTGATCCCATGCTGGAAGCCGGCAAAATTTACACAACACCGTCGATCGAGCGCAGCGTCCTGCTGCGCATGGGCTTCAACAGTATCGAAGCGGGTGCGATAGTAGATGGTGTAATTTCGCAAAATTTACTGGGCAAAGGTGCCGGTCACGTAGTGTGGCGCCTGTCGCAGAAATTGAACATGACTGTACTTGAAACCGGAGAAGCCCTTGCTCGCGGTGACTTGTGGGATGAGGTCCCCGGTCTGTTTGAGGAGGTGGGGGTATGACTTTGAAACCATTAGAAGCAGATAAACGCATGGATATCCGTGAGATTTTGGATGGTCTCGAGGATTATAAATCACCGGTTCGTCCCTGGCATTGGCGTAAAGAGAGGGATATCGAGCATCAGCACGGAGAGTTCACCTACTACGAAGCTTCCGAACCGTTGAAGCAATCGGTCCCGCTACCCGGTAGCCGTGGATTCGGCTACATTGATCCGCAGCCGGACTGTGTCATTACGACAGAAATTGCATCCGGTCGCTTTGAAGATGACGTGCGTCGGATGCGCATGGCCGCGTGGAACGGGGCTGACCACATCATGGTCATTCGTACGGCAGGGCAATCGCATATCGATTCCTTGCTGGAAGGCACCACGCAAGGTATCGGCGGTATTCCGGTGACGCGTAAGCAATGTCGTGCCTCGAGGCGCGCGCTGGACCTGATTGAAGAAGAGGTCGGCAGGCCGATTAATTTCCACTCCTATGTATCCGGAGTGGCCGGTCCCGACATCGCCGTTATGTTCCACGAGGAAGGTGTCTCGGGTGTGCACCAAGATCCGCAGTACAACGTGCTTTACCGCAATATCAATATGCTGCGCAGTTTCGTAGATGCCTGCGAAAGCAAAGCGATTATCGCTGACGGCGGTATGTTGCAAATCGACGGTGCTCATAATGCCAACGCTACCGCCATGGAAGCTTGGAAAGTTATGCCGGAGCTGATCGTACAACACGCCATTAATACTGCTTTCTCGCTGGGCTGTGGTATCAAAGCAGAGAACATAGCGCTTTCTACTGTGCCGCCGACGGCACCGCCTGCTCCATGTATGCGTTTGGATTTACCTTATGCAGTAGCTTTGCGTGACTTTTTTAAAGATTACAAGATGCGCGCTCAGCAAAACACCAAGTTTATGGAATCCGAGACTAGAGAAGCGACCGTTACCCACACCTTGAACATGGTGATTTCGCGCTTAACTTCGGTTGATGTTCAGTCGACGATCACGCCGGATGAAGGACGAAACGTGCCCTGGCATTATTTCAATATTAATGCGGTCAATACAGCGCGTCAGGCTTTGAACGGTATGGACGGCATGCGCCAGATGGTCAAGATCGACCGTGAGGGTCCTTTAGGTGATCGTGTGCGGGAGCTGAAAGAGCGTGCGATTCTCTTTATGGAAGAGATCCTACATGTCGGAGGCTACTTCGAGGCTGTGGAGCAGGGCTTTTTCGTCGATAACGCGGAATATCCTGAGCGTAAAGGCGACGGTATTGCCCGTGAAATCGAAGGCGGTATCGGGGCGAATGCTCTCTACCTGCGTGATGATGACTATTTTGCACCTGTCAGCGTGCACTACGGCAATAATACTTTGCCTGAGGGCGTGGATCATGCCAGTGATGTCATTGGCGGCGATACCTTTGAGGATCCTGCCAAAGTGAAATTTATTGATGAGCTGGACGAGACAGATAACGTCAACGTGCGTCTCGAGGAAAAGGAAGTCTATTACGACAATCCGCAGATTGTACGTCCGGAAGTTGAGTTTATGGCTGATGGCGTGATCGTATTGACCTTGCAGTTGCCCTGCGATCAGCGTCATGCTGAAGTGGCGGCGCTCGAGATCGGCAAAAAGCTGAATTTGTCCGATTGCGAAGTCATCCATTCACAGGTCTTGCATCCGTCTGAAGGCACCTATATTGAGATGAAAGGCAAGATTGATTTTGATATCGATCTGACTAAACTCGAGATGCCCGAAGTACAAGAGACTCTGTCCGAGCAAGAGATCCGCGCTGCGATCCAGGCTGAGCCGATGACTGTGGTTGCAGCCACAGTAGGCGAAGATGAACACTCGGTCGGACTCAAAGAGACTTTAGACATTAAGCACGGCGGTATCGAAGGTTTTGGTATCAGATATCATTATCTCGGCACGTCTTGTCCGGTGGAAAAACTGGTCGATGCAGCCATAGAGACCAACGCTGCTGCCATCCTAGCCTCAACGATCATTTCTCATAACAATGTCCATTACGACAATATGAGAAAGCTCGTCGATGTCTGTATAGAAAAGGGTGTGCGCGATAAATTGATCCTGATCGCAGGTGGCACCCAGGTTAACTGTGAACTGGCTGTTGAAGCCGGTATGGATGTCGGTTTCGGACGCGGCAGTAAGGGCATTGAAGTTGCCAGCTTCCTGGTCGAACGTCGTCGTGAACTTAAGGAGGAAGGACTCCTCGATTAAAAGATGAAGAACTTAAAGATTGATTTATTGCTGGCCGAAATCGGCAGCACAACAACAGTCCTTAATGCTTTTGACGGCTTGGAAAACGGGGAGTCCCCCGTTTTCCTTGCTCAAGCCTCTACTGCGACAACAGTGGAGGACGGGGACGTGCGCTTGGGCCTGAACCGAGCTCAAGCAGCCCTGAGCGCTAAGTTGAAAGTAGATGAACTTAGTGCACGTCATTATTTTGCCACTAGCTCTGCTGCCGGCGGCTTGTCCATGACCGTACATGGTTTGGTGCGGGACATGACGGTGCGTGCTGCGCGAGAAGCGGCTTTGGGATCGGGTGCCGTTTTGCGCCTTGTGACGGCGGGCAAGTTGCGTCGCTCAGATCTGACGCAGGTTAAGGAAATCGATCCCCGTATTATTATGGTGGCCGGAGGTGTAGATTTCGGCGAGCGCGACACTGCAATCTTCAATTTTGAACACTTAGCTCGAGAGCTGCCGGAGACGCCTTTTCTTTACGCAGGCAATTGTGAGAATCAGCATGAGATAGAGCTGATCGCAGAGGAGCAAGAAGTTGAGCTGCATCTGAGCGAGAATGTGTATCCGGAAATAGATCGGCTCAATATAGAGCCTGCTCGGGCCATCATTCAGGAGATTTTTGAGGAGCATATCGTCGAAGCTCCTGGTATGGCGCATATATATGATCAGGTGAGTGGGAAGATTATGCCTACTCCGGGGGCGGTGATGAAGATGGCGGAACTGCTCTATACTGAAGTCGGAGACCTGCTGGTCATCGATGTTGGCGGTGCTACAACAGATATTCATTCTGTCACTCCGGGCAGCGATGCCATGCAAGAGATTGCTGTGGCTCCGGAACCTTTCGCCAAACGTACCGTGGAAGGAGATTTGGGCGTTTTCATTAATCGCCATTTGGTTTTCGCAGAGATGCCGGAGAAATTGCGACGTCAGTTGAGTCCTGAAGCTGCCGCAGCTCTCGACGGACTCGGTGAACAGCCGCGGACAGAAGCGGAGTGGGAGCTCTTACAAGCTCTGACAGAGACTTGCCTCAGCAGGGCCTTAGAACGGCATGCGGGTAGAATTTTTGAGTCTTATTCTCCCCAGGGTCGGGAGAAGATGGTCAAAGGTAAGGACCTCACGCAGGTTTCTACGATTATTCTGACCGGCGGTGCGCTTGCTCATCTGGATACTGCAGAAGAAATTTTACGGCGTGTATTGAGCACCGCCTCGGCAGAAAAATTATACCCTGCTGCTGATGCTCGTGTTATCATAGACCGTGATTATATTATGGCTTCTCTGGGTGTGATGGCCAGTCATTATCCTAAAGGAGCTTTGAAATTATTTAAGAATTCCGCTGATTTGTAATTCAGCTTGCATTAGGGGGAGATTATGCATTATCCACAAATTCTGATTGATCGTGTCAAGCTCAAGCACAATGCCGAGTGGCTTTTGAGAAATGCTGCCAAAGCAGGCGTTCAAATTCACTTTATTACTAAGTGTTTTTGTGCTCATCGTCCGATGGTTGAGGAGCTGGTTTTGGCCGGAGTCGAAAACTTTGGCGATTCGCGCTGGCAAAATTTGCGCAAGATTAATGATTTGGGAAAATCTCGTATGCTCGTGCGTATTCCGATGCTGTCGGAAGTCAATGAAGTCGTTCGCTACGCTGACCTGAGCTTAAACTCCGAAATCGCGACACTGGAAGCTTTGTCAGATGCAGCTCTGACTCAGGAGAAGATTCATGGCGTGATTCTCATGGTAGAAATGGGGGATTTGCGTGAAGGTTTCAGGCCGGAGGAAGTGGAAGCTGCTGTTGAAAGAGTACTGTCTCTTCGTGGTCTCTACTTGGCGGGAATCGGAGCCAATTTTAATTGCTACGGTGGGGTGATTGCAGAAGAGAAGCAGATGCTTCAGCTCGTCGAGACGGCGGATTATCTCCGTGGACGCTTTGGTATTGAATTGCCGCTTGTCTCCGGAGGAAACTCAGGAGCTCTGTATATGTTGGAAGGCGGCCGACTACCTGAAGGCATTAATCATTTGCGTATTGGCGAGGCTTATCTTTTGGGGCGCGAAACGTCTTACGGTAATCGAGT
>LFRM01178134.1_pt5 | contig 18030 bp, 29 predicted proteins | sample 618341 | NCBI WGS metagenome assembly LFRM01 (sample SAMN03654438, study PRJNA283298) | anaerobic digester metagenome | isolation source: pool of bioreactors CSTR01a, CSTR02a, and CSTR03a thermophilic anaerobic... | place: Denmark: Kgs. Lyngby | collected 2014-05-21 | reverse complement strand
TCGATCATTTGCGCCTGGATGATCGGTCCCTTGACCTTGACAATCGGCTCACCCGGGAAGATCGGCATGCCCTCCGGCACCGCCCAGACATCGCAGTCGAATTTGAAATGGCGCAGGTAGTCAAGAAAAGCGGGATCGAATTGGCCCAGCCCTTCAAGATAGGCGATATTCTTTTCACTGAAATGAATGTTGCCAAGATATTCCACAAGTTGCTCAACGCCGGCCATGATGGCAAACCCGCCGGACTCCGGAACATCCCTGAAGAACATGTCAAAGACAGCAACCGTATCCTTCATCCCCTGCTTAAAATACGCGTTTGACATTGTGATTTCGTAAAAATCAGTCAACATCGCCAGATTGATATCTTCATCCCATCCGTTCGCCATTTCACCGCTCCTTTATCATTCAACACTTCATATTATAAGTTTACCGTGCACATTCTCCACACTTGTTGATTCACGGCCGAAGATGCGCTATTTTGTCCGCTCGTCTCGGATCTTGATACGCCCAGCGATCATCACCAAAGAGATGATCGGCAAAGAATACTCGTTCAAGTAACAACCCTTCGGGCGGCATCGTCGGACCTGCCAACGTTCGGTCACGCGATTCAAAGATCGTCTCAATCTCTTTGGGATCAATCTTACCTTGACCCACTGACACGAGTGTTCCCGCAAGAATTCGCACCATATGGTAGAGAAAGCCGTCCCCCATGAATGTGAAAACGAGTCGATCATCTTCTTCCGCTACACCGAGTTCATGAAGCGTCCTAACAGGTCTAGTCGTCGGAGATCCCTGATCCATGAACGATGTGAAATCGTGCGTGCCTGCCAATAACAAACAAGCTTGACGCATCGCATTGACACCGAGGGTTCCCGGCACAAAGGCCGCAAAATGGCGCGCAAGTACAGGACGCACAGAACCGGTCACGATCGTGTACCGATACGTCTTGCCCAACGCGTCATAACGTGGATTAAAGGCGCTTCGAACCTCTCGTGTATCGTGTACTGCTATGGCATCGGGCAACACCGAATTCCAAGCAAGCGCGATCCGCTCAACGGGAATCGACGTACGGGATTGGAATGAGGAAACGTGATGCGATGCCGAGACACCGGCGTCTGTGCGACTGCCCCCTGTGAGGGTAACCGTCTCGCCTGTCAGCTTGTGCCACGCGTCTTGCAGACACTGCTGGACGGACGGCGCGTTGTCCTGAATCTGCCATCCGCTGAACGGTGTGCCGTCATACTCTGTGAGTATCGCGTACCGGCGTCCATTCGATGTATTCGTGTCCTTGGGTAACAAGTTTTCCCCCCATTTTTGTCGCGCTATTAGACCTAAAAAACCATACTCATGATACCACTCACGGTTGGGAGCAGAGTTCTGGAGACAAAAACGAGAACAAACAGCGACACAACAACCGCAAGAAATAATACGTCTCGCATGACAAGTTGTGATGTGTAAAGACGGGTCCTGCCAACCTCTCCTTGATAGCAGCGCGCGTCCATCGCGACCGCCAGATCGTCGGCACGACGAAAACTCGAAATAAAAAGAGGAACTAGAATGCTCACGAGCCCGCGCATACGTCTTAACGGACCGCCCGTATCGTAATCCGCGCCGCGCGATGACTGCGCTTTCATGATTTTAACCGACTCATCGATCAGGGTCGGGACGAACCGCAACGCGATCGACATCATCATGGCGAATTCGTGAACGGGAAAACGGATATAACGCAAAGGAGCGAGCAGGCTTTCTAACGCGTCAGCGATGGCAAGAGGCGTTGTAGTCAATGTTAAAAACAGTGATGTGTTGACGACCATCAATATCAGTCTAAGCGCAGTCATGGAGCCTGAGAACAGCCCCTCTTCCGTGATGGCAACGGGGCCAATCTGGACAATTGTACGGCCGTCGACTGTGAGGACATGGAGAAGAAAGGCAAAGAGGATAATGAATACGAGCGGGCGGATACTTCGCAAAATAATCGTGAGTTTGATCCTTGATATGACCATCAGGGCGATCGTCCACACAACAAAGACAGCCATGACTCGAACATCGCGAGTGGAGAGGATCGCCACCATCAGCAGAATCGCCGCGATAAACTTGACCCGCGCGTCGAGTCTGTGAAGCAGCGAGTCGCCTGGGATCGAACGGCCGAGCAGGCTCTTATTCATGTGAGCCTCCTGCAGTATTCTCAGGCACGCTCACCGCTATGAGCGCGCGGGCCGCGTCGCACGCGTTGAAGGAGAATGTATTGAGATTGGGATAGTCATCTTTGAATTGGTCGAGAAACCGCTTGGGGGCCGGTACGTCAAGATAGACTTGTTCAAGAAATTCAGGCGACGATGTAATCTCCTCCGGAGTGCCTACTCCCGCTATTTGTCCTTCTTTTAGGACAAGAACGCGGTCAGCATAACGGGCCATCAACTCCATATCGTGCGAAACAATAACCAGAGTCGCCCCTTCTCCGGCAAGTGTCATGAGATCGGCGAAAAGCGCGTCACGTCCCCCGGGATCTAGGCCGGCGGCCGGTTCGTCGAGAATGAGAATATCGGGTTCCGCGGAGAGAACGCCCGCGATAGCAACACGGCGGCGCTGACCGCCTGAGAGTTCAAACGGCGAACGGTCCAGAATGGATGTGATGCCTACACGTTCAGCCGCTCTTAGCACCGCTCGCTCTACTTCTTGCGGTGAGCGCTTCTGCTGTTTAGGCGCGAACGCGATATCGAGCGCGACCGTTTCCTCGAACAACTGATCTTCCGGATACTGAAATAGCAGGCCGACATGGCGGCGAATGCCGCGAATGACCTTCCTGCGCGAGAGATCTTGACCCAGAACGATGACCGTTCCCTCCTCAGACGGAATCAGCCCGTTAAAGTGCTGAATCAGGGTAGATTTCCCCGAACCTGTGTGCCCGACAATGCCCAGCACCTCGCCGTCCCGCACTGCCAAAGATACATCGTCCAGCGCGGCGACAGGCGCGCCGATTTCTGTTCCGTAGGTATAAGACAGATTGTGGACTTCGATGACATCTGTCTGCTGATCCGCTTCATGGGCGAACGGTTCGGAAGGAACACATGTAGGCGCAGTGACAGTGTCCTCACTCGTAGCTAATTCCCTGTAATAACCTAGCGCGTGCCGCACATAGTTTACCGCGCCCTCAAATGTGATGATCTCTTGAGGGTTAAAAGGTACTCCTGTGTGTTCTCGAATAAGATGGGCGATGTCGAGATGCATCGGTACAGAAAGTCCTTCGCGGCGAATGCGATCACTCTGCTCGAAAACTTGGGATGGCTGCCCTTCAAACGCTATACCGCCGTCGCTTATCACGTAAATGTAGTCGGCAAGAAGCGCTTCTTCCATATGGTGCGTAATCTGGACAATCGTGAGTTCGTGGGTTTTCTTAAGTTCGAGCATAAGCGTCATAATCTCATGTCGAGAAGACGGGTCAAGCATAGCCGTCGCTTCATCGAGGATGATGCAGTCAGGTTGCATTGCGAGAACAGACGCAATCGCGAGCTTTTGTTTCTGCCCTCCGGAGAGTTCATGCGGCGCCCTGTCCTTGAGTGCGAGAAGTCCCGCCTCATCCAGTGCCTCATCAACACGGCGCAGAACCTCATCGACCGGCAGTCCCAGGTTGCAAGGTCCGAATGCGACGTCATCTCTGACTGTTGTCCCGATGATCTGGTTGTCAGGGTTCTGGAACACCATGCCACACTGCTTGCGGATCGCGTAAAGCGAGTCTTCATCAACGGTGCGTTTGCCATCCACAATGACGAGGCCCTCGTCCGGTAACAGTAATCCGTTCATGAGGCGCGCGATAGTCGACTTCCCCGAGCCGTTTCGCCCTACCAGCGCTACGTGAGTGCCCTTTTTAATTGAAAGCGAACTATTTTGGACGGCATGAACTGGCCGCTGTCCTTGCATGGCGCCGTATGAGAACGATACGTTGTCGAAGCGAATCATCGCACCTACCGGTTGAATCATCTGAACTCCAGGTCCATGATCGGACCCTCTGCTTAAAAATAAATTATTTATCTTATGCGAAAGCGCGGAAAACTGAGTACTCTCGTTGACATTACACGTCGCTTAACGCCCGTAAATTGTAACACAGAGCTATAAAAAAGGACTGAATACCTGAGGCATTCAGTCCCATGCTCTGCTCATACGTCCTGACGGACAAACAAGGGCTATACAAGCTCCAGAACGGCCATCGGAGCAGCATCGCCTCGGCGCGGTCCGATCTTAATGATGCGGGTGTAGCCTCCGGAACGATTAATGTAGCGTGGCGCAACGGTGCTAAACAGATGATTGACTGTATTGACACGGTCTCCGTTTTCATCACGCGTTTCAACCATCATTTTCATGATTTTGCGGCGAGCGGCAAGTCTCGACGGAAGATCGACCTGGATCGTCTTCTGCTTGACTTCACGTTCGACAACGTCGTATTTGCGATCGTTTTTCGAGGTCGCTGTACGAAGTTGTTTGCGCCCCTTATCATCTAGCTTGGCAGCCGACACCGTCACCGTCTTGGTAGTGAAGTTATTTTGCTCTTTCACTGCCAGCGCAATCAGTTTTTCAGCGATACGTGCAGCTTCTTTAGCACGAGTCTCGGTCGTCGTCACCTTGCCGTCAACAATCAGTGTTGTGACGAGATTTCGTAGTATGGATTTTCTCGCCGCTGTTTCGCGTCCGAGTCTTCTATATCCTGGCATGGTAATGCATTCCTCCTGCTTTGTTATCTTTAAGAATGATCAGGCTCGGCCAGCTTCAGTCCTTGCGCTTCCAGTATTTCTGTAAGCTCCTTGAGTGACGTCGTGCCCAGATTCCTGACTTTCATCAGATCTTCATATGATTTTGCGACCAGGTCGGCGACCGTGTGGATGTCGGCGCGCTTGAGTGAGTTAAAAATTCTGGTCGAAAATTTAAGATCCTCAATGGGTGCGTCATAGACACTCTTCTCTTTTTCCTCAATTACAAGCGGAGAGCGCTCTTCTGGCTCTGTCTTGTCGTGCGTCATAGAGAGAAAAAGATTTAGGTGATCGATGAGGATTTCAGCCGCTTTCATCAGCGCTGCCTCTGCCGTGATCGTTCCGTCGGTCCAGATTTCAAGCGCGAGTTTATCGAAGTCTGTGACTTGTCCAACGCGTGTATCTTCGATCTGGAAATTGACCTTGCGCACAGGTGTAAAGATTGAGTCAACCGGGATTACACCGATTGGTGCGTTCAACTCTTTATTCTGTTCAGCGCTCTTGTAACCCACCCCTGAATTGAAAGTCAGCCCCATGAAGAGCGGTCCATCTCCATTCATATGAGCGATCACAAGGTCCGGATTAATAATCTCAAGCTCATCGCTCTGATCAAATTCACCGGCGCATACAGGGCCCTTATAGCCTGCTTCTTTGTTAATGAATACAGTTTTAGGTCCGTCAACATGCGATCTTGTGCGGATGGATTTAATATTGAGAAGAATCTCGGTAACATCCTCAATGACACCCGGGATAGTGGAATATTCTTGAAATATGCCTTCGATCCGGATAGAAGTCACGGCACATCCCGGCAGGGATGAAAGCAGGACACGCCGGAGCGCATTGCCTAGTGTGGTACCGTATCCGCGTTCTAGCGGTTCGGCAACAAATAGACCATACGTCTCATCTTCGGAATGAGTCCTGTATTCTATGCTCGTGTTGTTATATTCATTCATGACAGCCTCCTAATCGGCGAAAGGTTATCTTAGTGTCCATTACTTCGAGTAGAGCTCAACGATCAGGGTTTCTTCGACACCGAGATCGATCTCGTCTCGTTCGGGTACACGGAGAACAGTGCCTTTCAGATGATCGGGATCGAATGACAACCATGCCGGTACCAATGTGTTAGGCATCTCGTCGAAGATTTTGATCTGACGGGAGTTTTCACGAACGGCAACCTCATCTCCAGGCGATACGCTCATCGACGGAATGCTGGCACGCTGTCCATTGATGTCGAAATGGCCGTGGTTTATGAGCTGACGGGCCTGTGCCCTCGTCGATGTGAAACCCAACCGGTAGACGACGTTGTCGAGACGGAGTTCGAGAAGCTTGAGCAGGTTTTCACCGCTCTTGCCAGGCATCTTGCTGGCACGATCATACGTGTTGCGGAACTGTTTTTCCAAGACACCGTAGACGAATTTCACCGACTGTTTCGCTCGCAACTGGCGACCATACTCGCCTTCCTTGCGTCGCGACCTTTTCGGGTTGCGTTTTGATTTTTTATTGATACCCAACATCTGTGGCGGCACGTCCAGTGAGCGGCTGCGTTTTAGAATGGGCGATCTGTTTTTAGCCATTGTATGCGATCTCCTCTTATACTCTTCTGCGCTTTGGTGGGCGGCATCCGTTATGCGGAATGGGGGTCACGTCTTTGATCATGACGATTTCAAGGCCACCTGTCGAGAGTGCGCGGATCGCTGATTCACGACCGGATCCCGGACCGCGGACAAAAACCTCAACGGTCTTCATTCCATGTTCAGTGGCTTTGCGCGCTGCTGTCTCCGCTGCAAGCTGGGCTGCGAACGGTGTGCCTTTGCGCGAACCCTTCATGCCCTGAGCCCCAGCACTCGACCAGGAAATAACATTGCCTGCCGGATCGGTGATCGTCACGATTGTATTGTTGAAGGACGAATGGATATGGGCTAACCCACGCTCGACATTTTTCCGGTCACGCCTTCTTGTACGGCCGACCGGGCGTCCACTTTTTTGACTGGCCATCGTTCGTCCTCCTTATCTCTTTTTCTTTGCCATGTTGCGTTTGGGGCCTTTGCGCGTACGCGCATTTGTTCGCGTGCGCTGACCGCGGACAGGCAACCCTAAGCGGTGCCTACGGCCGCGATAACAGCCGATTTCCGCCAGCCTCTTAATGTTCATGGCTGTTTCACGGCGAAGATCGCCTTCTACCGTGTAATGGTCCTCAATTTTCTCACGGATACGAGTGATCTCGTCGTCCGTTAGATTACGGACATGCGTTCCGGGATCAACTCCCGCTGCTTCAAGTATTTCACTTGCAAGCGAACGCCCGATGCCAAATATGGCAGTCAGACCGATCTCTACGCGTTTGTCGTTGGGCAAATCTACCCCGGCAATACGTGCCATTCGCTACCTCCAATTATGCTCACATGGTTATCATCACAACAAGGCTTTATCGTCATCCGATTTGTATTTCGCCTGTCGTCATTATCTGTGTTTGTCATTTAACTGAGCGTGTTGCTCTCAGCCTTGTCTTTGTTTATGTTTCGGATCACTGCAGATTACCATGACACGCCCGCGGCGCTTGATCACACGGCATTTCTCGCAGATTGGTTTAACCGAAGGTCTAACTTTCATGGTTCTTCTCCTTATCACTAGCGTACATTACGCACAGCTAATAATTCTAACCCGTACCGTTCAAAAAATCAAGAAGTACTACTTTGATCTCCAAATGATACGGCCTCGCGTAAGGTCGTATGGTGACAGCTCTACCGTGACATGGTCTCCGGTTAAAATTTTGATATAATGCTGTCGTAATTTACCGGAAATGTGCGCGATCACCTCAAATCCATTTTCCAGGCGAACCCGGAACACGGCGTTTGGCATCGTATCGACGACAATTCCTTGTACTTCAATTGCTTCTTCTTTCGGCATCTTCTCCTCCGATTGCCTTCCGGTCATCGCGTTGCGATACCCTTTTCAAGGGCCCAGCCGGAAATCAACTTCCTGATGAATGTATCACATTCACGTTCACACATCTCTCCGCCAATCAGCTCGTCTAGTTCTTTTTCTTCAATCAACTGTCCAAGCGGGCGGACGTGTTTCTTATTCTTAAGCTTCGCGTCTACATAACCTCGGGTGCGCCCATCGGCCAAAAGGAGACGCGTCTCTCCCTTTTGCGCAAGTACAAGGTACAAGCGGCCCCGGTCATGACCCTTGAGGGAGATCACAATCATCCCCTGTTTGAATCGCTCTGGCAATTCCGTGTCAACGGCTATCGGGCTACAAAATGCTTGTTCGTCATTAAGTGGCTGATCGCGGCCCACACTGCTTTCATGCGGCATCTTGTCCATATCCCGCCGTGTCAAGTCTACAGCCCTCCGGCATGCATGGTCAAAACAACTGGTCCATCTTCCGTGATGGCGAACGTGTTTTCGTAGTGCGAAGCAGGCAAACCATCTCGCGTCTCAAACGTCCAATCGTTGTCCGCTATGATCACTTCACGCGACCCTAGCGTCACCATCGGCTCTACCGCCAATGTCATTCCGGCGACAAGTCTTATCCCACGGCTCTTGCGGCCATAATTCGGTACGTTGGGAGATTCATGCAGCTCCGTCCCGATCCCGTGACCTGAGAGTTCTCGGATCACTCCGAATCCGTGTGATTCACAGTGGTCCTGGATAGCCGCCGAGATATCTCCCAGCCTGTTGCCGGGTACGGCCTGTTCAATGCCCTTCCAGAACGCTTGCTCCGTCACCTCAACAAGTTCCCTGATGCGATCCGGAACTTGACCTATGATGAAAGTCCGTGCGGCATCGCCGTGGTAACCGTTGAGATATGCGCCGACATCTACCGACACAATCATACCGTCCCGTAGGACTCTCTCCGCGCTTGGAAAACCATGTACGACTTCTTCGTCGATTGAGATGCACGTCGCCGCCGGGAAAGGTGTCGGACCCTGCCCGTCGTACCCGAGGAAAGATGGGATGGCACCTGCTTCGAGTATAACCTCGTGGGCGATGTGATCGATCACGTCAGTTGTGACGCCCTCTTTCATCATCGGCCTGATCGCGTCGAAGACAGAGGCAACCACTGCGCCTGCTTGGCGCATCAGGTCAATCGCTTCTGGTGTCTTGATTGTGATCATGCTTTTCCCTTACCTTGATTTTCAAATTTCTTAAGACCAACGCAGTTATATGCCTGGGGGTCAAATCCAGTCACGCACCGGAGCATGTCGATTCCAGCATCTGGAACAGTTCCTGCTGAACTGTTTGGTCGGGCGGTCCATTGTTTTCTAATTTGACCAGAATACCCTGATCACGATAATAATCAGCCAGAGGTTTCGTCTGTTCATGGTACAAAAGCAACCGCCGTTGTAGTGTTTCTTGCGTGTCGTCACTGCGACGAACAACTTCGCCGCCGCATCGATCGCATACGCCCTCTTGATTGGGGCGGGTCACCGACGTATTGTACGGTTGTCCGCAACCACGGCAGATCATCCGTGAAAGCGCACGTTCAACCAGAATCGCCTCGTCAACGTCAAGCGCAATGACCGCGTCGAGCTTGACGCCCGTGGCGGCGAGTATCCCATCAAGCGCTAGCGCCTGGGCAATCGTCCGCGGAAACCCGTCGAGAATGAAACCATTCTGACCTGGACCTTCCGCGAGCGTTTTCTCGACGAGCTTGATTGTCAGCTCGTCGGGTACAAGCGCCCCTTGCTCCACATAGGAGCGAACTTGCTGCCCCAATGGACTGTCATCCGCAAGTTCCTTGCGGAACAAATCTCCTGAGGAGATATGTGGCAATGAGAACGTGTCCGAAAGAATTTTCGACCATGTCCCCTTGCCACTCCCGGGTGCGCCAGTTAAAATGAGCCGCTTCACCATATCAATCAAGGAACCCTTTGTAGTGGCGCATCAGCATCTGTGCCTCGAGTTGCGTCACGATATCCATGGCCACGCCAACCAAGATGAGTACTGCAGTTCCGCCGAACCAGATCCCTTGTGCCCCTGTGATAGCTCCCAGCAAGGAAGGCATCAATACAAGTACGACGAGGAATACGGCTTCAAACCAGTTGAGCCGGCGCGCAGTCCTACCTATGAACTCGGCTGTTGGCCGTCCGGGTCTGATACCGAGTATATAACCGCCATTTTTTTGAAGGTTGCCGGCGATATCAACCGGGTTGTAACTGATCATCGAGTAAAAGAATGTGAACGCGATAATCAAGATTGAGTAAACAACGTAATAAAGCGGATTGGTATTGAAGTTCATCAGCCAGGTCGCAAACTTACCTGTGCTCCCTGTAAATGACGCGATAGTCGAAGGCACCATTAAAACCGACATGGCAAAAATGACAGGCAGAACGCCGGACTGGTTGACCTTGATCGGCAAATAAGTGCTCTGGCCGCCATAAACTTTGCGCCCCACCACACGTTTTGTGTATTGAACAGGTATCCTTCGTTCGGAACTCTGAACATAGACAACCAGCGTGATGATCCCGACGAAAGCTCCGATAGCCGCCACGACAAGCAACAGCGCAAGCAGAATATTTCTTGTCACCGTCAGATTCTGGCCGTATACGAATAACTGCTTGGCGTAATCAGGTAAACGGCTGGCAATTCCGATAAAGATAATCAGCGAGATACCGTTTCCGATACCTTTTGCATCAATCTGCTCACCGAGCCACATGATAAAAGCAGCACCGGCCGCAAAGCTCAGGATTACAACGACCAGGCTCAGCCACTCGGGAATACCCTCTGTGGTAGCGCCACGCGTAAGAAGCGCGTACGATGTCGCCATGACTAGCGAGAGTCCAAGTGTTAGCAACCGCGTGATCTTTTGGATCTTCTTCTGGCCTTCTTCGCCTTCCTTCTGCAATCTTTCAAGAGCAGGAATGGCGAACGTCAGAAGTTGCATAATAATCGACGCGTTGATGTAAGGTGAGATGCCAAGCGCTAAAACCGATACGGATTTGAACGCGCCTCCCGAAATAATATCAAGGAATTGGCCCAGTTGTCCGAACCGATCGATAAGAGCCGCAAAAGCGACCGTATCAATCATAGGGGTCGGTACAGCTGTCCCGAAACGGAAAATCAATATCGCAAAAAACGTGAAGAGGATTTTTTTCTTAAGATCCGGAACCTTCCAGGCATTCGCGAGAGTCTGAAACATGCTACCCATTTCAGATTACCTCACAAGTTCCCCCGGCCGATTCAATTTTTTCTTTGGCCGTGGCAGTAAAAGCTTTGGCTTTTACATCGAGTTTCTTTGTAAGTTCACCGTCACCAAGGATTTTCAAACCATCGTTGACTTTGGGCAGCGAAATAACGCCCTTGTCAGCCAGCGTTTCAGCTGTCACGACGTCGCCGTCTTCCATGCGCATCAAGTCGTCTACATTGATCTCAATGTAATGCTTGGCAAATCGTTTGTTGTTGAACCCACGTTTTGGGATTCTACGGTAAAGAGGCATCTGGCCACCCTCGAACTGAGGACGAACGTTGCCGCCGGAGCGAGCCTTTTGGCCCTTATGACCGCGGCCGGATGTTTTTCCACTTCCGGAACCGTGACCACGTCCTACGCGGGATGCTTTGGGATTGGAGCCGGCAACCGGCTTCAGATCATTCAACTTCATCGTCTCCTCCTTCATACGGTTCAGCAACGACAAGATGGCGGACCTTGTGGACCATGCCGCGAATCGCGTCATTGTCTTTCTGGATAACTGAATGTCCGATTTTCCTGAGGCCGAGCGCATGCACGGTCGCCACTTGATCTTTGCGGGTACTGTTGGTACTGCGCAGCAGGGTAATTTTCAATAGTGACATGTCACCCTCCTTACAGAATCTCTCGAGGATTTTTGCCCCGGATCTCCGCAACTTGCTCAAGTGTGCGAAGTGATTTTAGCCCCTCAATCGTCGCGTTGACGATGTTGTTGTGATTCGCGCTACCAAGTGATTTGGTGCGGATATCCTTGATACCGGCCAGCTCACAGACAGCGCGGACGGCGCCTCCCGCGATAACGCCCGTACCGGCCGCTGCAGGCTTTAGGAGCACGCGCGCGGCACCGTATACACCGGTTACTTCGTAAGGGATTGTGTCTTTATAGGTTGAGATCCTAATCAAATTCTTCTTGGCTTCCTCAATTCCCTTGCGAATTGCTTCGGGGATTTCAGCGGATTTGCCAACACCTTTTCCGACGCGGCCTTCGCCGTCACCGACGACAACCAGCGCGGTGAAACGGAAATTGCGGCCACCCTTTACGGTCTTCGCAACACGGTTGATATGGATCACGCGTTCTTGGAACTCATTATCGCGATCTCGATCGTCTCTTCTGTCGCGGTTACTTTGTCTTCTCATATTGCCACTCCTCAAAATACAAGTCCGGCTTCACGCGCGGCCTCAGCCAGCGCTGCGACCCGTCCGTGATATGGATACCCGCCGCGATCAAAGACAACGGTTGTTATACCCTTCTCAATCGCGCGCTCCGCAACAAGTTTTCCAACAGTCTTTGCCGTTTCGACATTCCCGCTGTTAGGGTGCACTTCTTTTACGCCGGCGTCGAGCGAAGAAGCTGCGACCAGCGTGAGATGTGCTGTGTCATCGATTATCTGCGCATAAATATGAGAAGCGCTCCTGAAGACACAGAGTCTGGGGCGGTCTGCCGTTCCGGAAACGAGCTTTCGCACGCGAGCGTGACGGCGGAGACGCACCTTATTACGTGGTTCTTTATTAATCATCGTGCATGCTCCTTACTTGGCACCGGACTTGCCGACTTTGAGGCGTAGTACCTCACCGGCATAGCGGACGCCCTTGCCTTTGTAGGCATCGGGCAGACGTGCGGCCCTGATTTGTGCGGCCATCTCGCCAACCAACTGCTTGTCGGCACCCTTCACAGCAATACGGGTGGGGGATGCCAATTCAAACGTGATTCCTTCCGGTTCTTCAAAGATCACCTGATGTGAATAGCCAAGATCCATGATGAGTTTGTTATCGCTCTTCTGGGCTTTGTAACCGACACCCGTGATTTCTAGATTTTTCTTAAAACCTTCGCTAAGCCCAATCACCATGTTGTTGATGAGCGAACGCAGTAACCCGTGAAGAGCGCGCGTTTGGCGAAGATCATTGTCACGTTCGACAACAATATTGCCCTCATCGACGCTAACCCGGATACCGGGGACAATCGCTTGAGTGAGCGATTGATCGCCGTGGCTTACTTTGACCTCAGTCCCGGTGATATCTACTTTGATATCCTTCGGGATCGGAATCGGTTTTTTGCCAATTCTTGACATAATAGTCCTCCTGCTCTTAAGATTGCGGGTTCAGAGAACCCATTTCAGAGTGTATGCCCTGATCACCATACATAGGCGAGTACTTCACCGCCGATTTTTGTACGGCGGGCATATTTATCTGTCATCACACCTTTTGAGGTTGAAATAATTGCAACTCCCAGACCATTCTGAACTCGCGGCAGATGATCAACATCCGCATAGACGCGAAGACCCGGTTTAGAGATGCGTTTGATTCCCGTGATGACCGGCTTGGAGCCGTAATACTTTAGTGTAACTGTCAGCATTCCCTGTTGGCCATCTTCGCGGTAGGTAACTTTTTCAATGTAACCTGCATCGATGAGAATATCCGCGATAGCGCGCTTCATGTTCGAAGCGGGGATCTCACAAGTCAGTTTGCCGGCTCTCCCGGCGTTGCGGATGCGTGTCAGCATATCCGCGATTGGATCCGTAACCTGCATGATATCTCCTCCTTACCAACTGGCCTTGCGAACGCCAGGGATTTGACCGTTATGTGCGAGCTGGCGGAAGCAAAGACGACAGACGCCGAACTTGCGAATGTAAGCGTGTGGACGCCCACAGAGCTGGCAGCGGTTCTTTTGGCGCGTCGAATACTTCGGCGTGCGTTGTGCTTTAATTATCTGCGATTTTTTCGCCATATTGTCCTCTCCTTACTTACGGAACGGCATGCCGAATCCGGTGAGCAGCGCTTTCGCCTCTTCGTCGCTATTAGCTGTTGTGACGATGACGATATCGAGGCCGTTGATCTTGTCGATGCTATCGTAGTCCACTTCCGGGAAAATCAGCTGCTCGCGAGCACCTAGCGAATAGTTGCCGTGCCCATCGAACGAATTCGGATTAACGCCGCGGAAGTCACGGACGCGAGGAAGCGCAATGCTCACTAGCTTGTCAAGGAATTCATACATTCGTTCGCCGCGCAACGTCACTTTGACGCCGATCGGCATACCTTCCCTTAACTTAAAGTTAGCAACCGATTTTCTCGCATTTCTCACGATAGGCTTTTGACCGGCAATCGTTGTCAAATCACGAACTGCCGATTCGATAGCTTTCGGGTTTTCGCGCGGGTTGCCAACAGCCATGTTCAGCACGATCTTCTCGAGTTTGGGAACTTGCATGATGGATGAGTAGTTGAACTCTTTCATCAGGGCATCGCGCAATTCATTTAAATATTTTTCTTTCAAACGGTTCATGCGTTATCCCTTCTTTCCCTTTGTGATCACGGAGACGGTCGCACCACATGATTTGCAGTAGCGAACTTTATCGCCGTTTTCTAGATATTTTCTCCCGACCTTAGACGGGCGTTTACACTTTTGACAAACCAGCATAACGTTTGACACGTCAACAGGCATCTCCTGGCGGATTATTCCACCTTGTTGATGCTGCGAACGCGGCTTTACGTGGCGTGTCGCAATGTTGACACCCTCCACGATAACGCGCCTCTTCGCCGGATATGCGGCGATGATCTTGCCAGTTTTGCCCGCATCTTTACCACTCAGGATGTACACCTGGTCGTCAATCTTGACGTGTAGCTTATTGCGAGACATCCGTTCCTCCTTAACCATTACAGGACCTCCGGTGCGAGCGAGAGAATCTTCATGTAGTTTTTCTCGCGCAGCTCTCGGGCGATGGGTCCGAAGATGCGTGTTCCTTGCGGATTGCCGTCGTCTTTCAGGATAACCGCCGCGTTTTCGTCAAAACGAATAACGGAGCCGTCCTTGCGCTGGATGCCTGACTTAGTCCGGACAACCACAGCTTTGACAATTTCGCCTTTCTTGACTGTGCCACCTGGCGCAGCCTCCTTGACGGAACAGACAATCACGTCTCCGACATTGGCATAGCGGCGGCCTGTGCCACCGAGCACCTTAATGCACATCAGACGTTTCGCGCCGGTGTTATCGGCGGATTTGAGCCTGGATTGTACTTGAATCATTGACCTGTCCTCCTAAACCCGCCGCACTATCTGGCTTTCTCGATGATCTCAACGAGGCGCCAGCGTTTGTCACGGCTCAACGGTCTTGTTTCCATCACGCGGACGCGGTCGCCGATCCCGCACTCGTTATTTTCGTCGTGCGCTTTCATTTTGACGGTACGCTTAATGTATTTCTTGTAAAGCGGGTGACGAACGTGCTCAGTGACGGCAATGATGACTGTTTTGTCCATCTTGTCGCTGACCACAGTGCCCACGCGCAGTTTTCTCTTATTGCGTTCTTCGCTCATGGTTCTCTCCCCTATCTTGAGACAAGCTGCTGACCAAGCTCTTGCTGGCGCATTACTGTCTTGACGCGAGCAATGTCGCGTTTGACGCGTTTCAGCTCCATCGGATTGGCGAGCTGGTTAGTCGCGTGCTGGAAGCGAAGCTTGAAGAGTTCTTTTTTGAGCTCTTGAAGCTCGGTCTCAAGCTCGGTCTGGTTCTTTTCACGTAAATCTATCGCCTTCATAATCAGACCTCCTGTTGCTCTGACTCAGAATCAGCCGCTGTTTGGGCATCTTCATCATCAGATTCACCGTCTATCACGGTATCCCCGGCAATATCTGCCAGTTCATCATCGCTCAGGAGTTCATCCGGTATGTCAAGCACTTGAACTTCGGCAAATTTCGCGATCTCTTCTTCGGTGAACTTGCGCTCACTTTCGATGAATCGCACTTTGCAGGGAAGTTTATGCGCCGCAAGGCGGAGCGCCTCGCGCGCCTGCTTCTCTGATACACCGGCAACCTCAAAGAGGACACGGCCAGGTTTCACAACCGCTACCCAAAATTCAGGGGCGCCCTTACCTTTACCCATACGGGTTTCGGCAGGTTTCTTTGATACAGGCTTGTCGGGAAATATTTTAATCCAAACAGTTCCGCCACGCCGGAAATACCGATTGATGGCAATACGTGCAGACTCTATCTGATTTCCAGTGATCCAGGAAGGTTCCATTGCCTGCAGGCCATACTGCCCGTAGGTCACTGTATTGCCGCGAAGCGCTTTCCCCTTCATGCGCCCGCGGTGCTGTTTCCTATGCTTGACGCGTCTAGGCATTAACATCGGGGATCGCCTCCTTATCTTGTTGAGCGACGTTCCCAACCATCAGGACATCGCCTTTATAAATCCATACTTTGACTCCGAGCTGTCCATAGGACGTCTTCGCCTCAGCAAATCCATAGTCAATGTCGGCATGCAGCGTGTGTAGGGGGATTGACCCCTCACGATACTGCTCAAAGCGAGCAATTTCTGCGCCTCCGAGTCGCCCGGATACCATTGTTTTTATACCGCGAGCGCCGTTTTTGGTGGCACGGCCGAGTGCTTGTTTCATAGCCCGGCGGAAGGAGACACGCTCCTCCAATTGGCTAGCGATGCTTTCAGCAACCAGTTGCGCTTCGCAATCAACATTGCGAACTTCCTTGACATTGATATAGAAAGTGCGTCCGAATTTCTTCGTCAGCTTCTTCTTTAGATTCTCAATCTCGGAACCGCCACGGCCGATAATGATGCCTGGCTTTCCGGTTGTAATCGTTATGGTCGTCTTATCGTCGCCCAGGCGTTCGATCTCGATTCTCGAGACACCGGCACGCTCTGTCTCCGCTTTGACGTAGTCGCGGATTTTCTTGTCCTCGACCAAATAGCGGGCAAAATCTTTTTTGTCAGCGTACCAGCGCGAATCCCAGTCTTTAATGATTCCTACGCGCATACCATGCGGATTGATTTTCTGACCCATGTTAGACCTCCTGCTCCTTTTCCTTCAAAACAACGTTAACGTGACATGAACGTTTGCGGATCCAGGTTGCCTGGCCTTTTGCCCGAGCACGGACACGCTTTAGTGTCGGCCCTTGAGTCGCGTGACATTCGGCGACGTAGAGCTCTTCGCTATTCATACCGTTGTTGTTCACAGCATTGGCCTCAGCCGATTTGATGAGTTTCGTCAAAGGCTGCGCCGCGCCGTGCGGGGTATATTGCAGGATCGCGTAAGCTTCTTCGAGCGGCTTACCAACAATCAAGCGGATCAGTGCGTTCACTTTGAACGAATTGATGCGAAGATACTGAACCGATGCGCGACCTTCATCGCGACCGATCCCAAGCACCTTGCGCTCTCTTTTTGTTAATACGCGTTTTTTTGCGTTTCTCGGAGTCTGCTTCTTATGATCCGCGATAATCTCTTCACGACGATCAAGCAACTCCTGTCTGCTCATTACTTTCTTTGCCACAGTGATTCCTCCTCGCCGTCTCTTAACGAATCATCTTGACGCGTTTTTCAGAGCCGGCATGGCCTCTGAATGTTCTTGTCGGAGCAAATTCACCGAGTTTGTGACCAACCATATCTTCCGTAATATAGACCGGAACGTGTTTTCTTCCGTCATATACGGCAATAGTGTGACCCACCATCTCGGGGAAAATGGTGGAGGCGCGCGACCACGTCTTTAAAACGCGTTGTTCATTCTTTTCATTCTGCTCGTTGATGCGCTTCATAAGCTTTTCATCAACAAAGAATCCTTTTTTTGCGGAACGACTCATGCTGTCTCCTCCATCTCTAGCTCTTTGTCCGGCGTCGGACGATCATTCGGTTAGTTCTCTTGTTACGCTTGCGCGTTTTGTAACCGAGTGTCGGCTTGCCCCAGGGTGTTACCGGACTGGGCATTCCAATCGGCGCTTTCCCCTCGCCACCACCATGTGGATGGTCGACAGGGTTCATTGCCGAGCCGCGAACGGATGGGCGGCGGCCCATATGGCGACTGCGTCCGGCCTTGCCGATACTGGTAATCTCGTTTTCGATATTGCTAACAACACCTACAACAGCGCGGCAGTTCTGGAGAACAAGCCTTACTTCTGTGGAGGGCATACGCAAGGTTGCGTATTTTCCTTCCTTGGCAAGTAGCTGAGCCGATGTGCCTGCTGACCGAACTAGCTGACCGCCGTGACCGGCGTTGAGCTCCACGTTGTGGATCTGTGTGCCGATGGGGATCGAGGATAGCGGCAAGCAATTGCCAGCCACTATGTCCACGTCAGTTCCGGAGATAACCGTCGCACCAACCTTGAG
>LFRM01260493.1_pt1 | contig 18047 bp, 17 predicted proteins | sample 618341 | NCBI WGS metagenome assembly LFRM01 (sample SAMN03654438, study PRJNA283298) | anaerobic digester metagenome | isolation source: pool of bioreactors CSTR01a, CSTR02a, and CSTR03a thermophilic anaerobic... | place: Denmark: Kgs. Lyngby | collected 2014-05-21 | reverse complement strand
CCAGGTTTGGGTGGTGAAGTTGATAACCCAAAATGGCGTGATCTGTGGTTAGGTAAAAACGTATTTGACAGCAATGACAAAGTCGCCATTCGTGTTATTAAAGGCAACGTCGATAAAAGCAGTGCTACCGCAGTCAACCAAATTGATGGTTTAGCTGGGGCAACGCTGACCAGTAACGGCGTGACTCACTTAGTGCAGTTCTGGCTGGGTGAACATGGCTTNNTAGCTTTATTGAGCATTTACGTGCTGGGGAGGCTTAAGCATGTCACAGCCAACAATTAAACAGGTTCTGCTTGATCCGATCTTTAATAACAACCCCATTGGCTTACAGATCCTTGGTATCTGTTCAGCATTGGCGGTCACGTCCAACCTGAAAACTGCGCTCGTGATGTCGATTGCCTTAACCTTGGTAACCGCATTCTCTAGCATGTTTATCTCAATGATTCGCAAACAGATCCCCAGTTCCATCCGTATGATTGTGCAGATGGTGATTATTGCTTCATTGGTGATTGTGGTTGACCAAGTTCTAAAAGCGTACGCGTACTCACTCTCTAAGCAACTGTCGGTGTTTGTCGGTTTGATTATCACCAACTGTATTGTGATGGGTCGTGCGGAAGCCTTTGCTATGGCCAATCCACCCGTACTGTCATTCTTTGACGGTATTGGTAACGGTTTAGGCTACAGTGCGATGCTGATTGTTCTAGGTATTATCCGTGAGCTATTTGGTGCCGGTAAGTTAATGGGTTACACCATTCTGCCTGTGATCAATGATGGTGGTTGGTACTTACCTAACGGTATGTTGTTATTACCGCCTTCAGCATTCTTCTTAATTGGTTTGATAATCTGGGGACTGCGTATGTGGAAGAAAGAGCAGCTTGAAAAGCCTGACTTCAGCATTGCTGCGCACTCTCAANNAGAAGGAGGCGTACTGATGGAACATTACATCAGTTTATTTGTTAAGGCCGTTTTCGTTGAAAACATGGCGTTGGCGTTCTTCTTGGGTATGTGTACTTTTATTGCGATTTCCAAAAAAGTGGAAACTGCAATTGGTCTAGGTATTGCGGTAGTGGTGGTGCAGGCAATTACTGTACCGGCTAACAACCTAATTTATACTTACTTACTCAAAGATGGCGCATTGGCTTGGGCAGGAATGCCTGAAGTTGATTTAAGCTTCTTAGGTTTGCTCAGCTATATCGGTGTAATCGCCGCTATTGTACAAATCTTGGAAATGCTACTCGATAAGTATGTGCCAGCGCTGTACAACGCACTGGGCGTATTCTTACCCTTGATCACCGTAAACTGCGCCATCATGGGTGGTACTTTGTTTATGGTTGAGCGTGACTACAACTTCACGGAAAGTACTGTATACGGTCTAGGTTCAGGTTTCTCCTGGGCATTAGCTATTGCACTGCTGGCTGCTATTCGTGAAAAGCTAAAATACAGCGATGTACCACAAGGCCTGCAAGGTCTAGGTATTACCTTTATTACCATTGGCTTAATGTCACTGGGCTTTATGTCATTCTCTGGCGTTCAACTGTAAGGAGTAGCGAGTCATGAACTTTGAAATTTTTCTCGCTATTGGTATGTTCACCGTAATTGTACTGGCGTTGGTAGTGATGATTCTTGTCGCTCGTGCGCGTTTAGTATCGGACGGTGATGTAACCATTACGATTAACGGCGAGCGCACCATTACCGTGCCAGCTGGTGGTAAGTTGCTACAAACCCTAGCGGGTAACGATATTTTCTTGTCATCTGCCTGTGGTGGTGGTGGTACTTGTGCGCAGTGTAGCTGTGTGATCAGCAGTGGTGGTGGTGAAATGCTACCTACTGAAGAGTCACACTTTACTAAGCGCGAAGGAAAAGAAGGCTGGCGCTTATCCTGCCAGGTTGCAGTTAAGCAGGATATGGAAATTCAAATCCCCGAAGAGATTTTTGGGGTGAAGAAGTGGGAATGTACAGTTGAGTCCAATCCCAACGTTGCCACCTTTATTAAAGAGCTGACCCTGCGTATTCCTGACGGCGAAGATGTTAACTTCCGCGCCGGTGGTTATGTGCAGCTGGAATGCCCACCGCATGTGGTGCAGTATAAGGATTTTGATATCCAGCCTGAGTTCCATGCGGACTGGGATAAGTTCGATATCTGGCGTTACAGTTCGACTGTCACTGAGCCAACTATTCGTGCTTACTCCATGGCCAACTACCCAGAAGAAAAGGGTATTGTTAAGTTTAATATCCGTATTGCTACACCGCCGCCAGGCCGTGATGACTTACCAGCAGGTATTATGTCATCGTGGGTGTTCAGCCTGAAACCTGGCGATAAAGTCACTGTTTACGGTCCATTTGGTGATTTCTTTGCCAAAGATACCGACGCGGAAATGGTCTTTATTGGTGGTGGTGCCGGTATGGCACCGATGCGCTCGCATATTTTTGACCAACTCAAACGCTTGCACAGTACGCGTAAAATCAGCTTCTGGTATGGCGCACGTTCATTGCGTGAAGCCTTCTACGTGGAAGAGTACGATAAGCTGCAAGAAGAGAATCCTAACTTCACTTGGCACTTGGCGCTATCTGATCCATTGCCAGAAGATAATTGGACAGGTCCAACAGGCTTTATTCATAATGTTCTGTATGAGAACTACTTGAAAGATCACCCAGCGCCTGAAGATTGCGAGTTCTATATGTGTGGTCCACCGATGATGAACAATGCAGTGGTGAGCTTGCTGGAAAATATGGGTGTTGAGCCTGAAAATATCTTACTTGATGACTTCGGGGGCTAATATGCTACGCAACCTGTTGCAGGGAGCGTGTTTAGTTTCAATATTAGCTGCAGCGCTCAGTGGTTGCGAGAGCAACGCTGAGCGTATTGAAGTGCTGTCAGGTCCAACTATGGGCAGCACTTACACCATCAAGTATGTCTATAACGCGACAACACCTGCAGCCGATGCTGTGGGTGTTGAAGTGCAAAGCATTTTGGATGAGGTCGATCGTCAAATGTCGACCTATCGCTTAGATTCTGATATCGCGCGCTTTAACCAATCCCCTGCCAATACCTGTATGACAATGCCACAACCGGTTCTTGAGCTTGCTCGTTACGGTGATACATTGTCACGCCTGAGTCATGGCGCTTTTGATCTCACTTTAGGGCCACTACTGGATGTATGGGGTTTTGGGCCACAAGCGCGAGGTAAAAAAGTACCCAGTGCTGCAGAGATTGCTCAAGCGCAAGCGCAGATTGGCTATCAGCATATACGTGTGGTTGATGGGCAGTTGTGTAAAGATGCTGATGTGAGCATTGACTTTAATAGCATTGCTGCAGGCTATACAGTGGATCGTATGAGCGAGCGTTTTGCCGAGCTTAATATTGGCAGCTATATGATTGAAATCACTGGTGAATTGCTTGCTAAAGGGCTTAAACCTGATGGATCGCCTTGGCGTATTGCTCTTGAGCAGCCGCTCGGTGATGGTCAGCGAGCAATTCAGCGGGTGCTGGAGATTGATGGTTACGGTATTAACACCTCGGGTGATTATCGTAATTACTTTGAAGAAGATGGCGTACGTTTTTCACATACCATTGATCCGCAAGTGGGTGCACCCATCAGTCATCGACTGGCTTCTGTCACTGTTATTGATCCTTCCACCTTACATGCTGATGGTTTAGGTACACTGTTGTTAGTTCTTGGGCCTGAACGTGGTTTAGCTTTTGCAGAAAAGCATAAGATTGCTGCTTTTTTTGTAATGCGCGAGAGCGAAGGTTTTACGACGCAAGTCAGCTCTGAGTTTTCCAGGATTTTTCCTGAGGGAGGTAAGTAATGAGCGGATTGATGTTATTTGTAGTGGTATTTACTGTGATGCTGCTGGTGGTATTGGGTATGTCAGCCGGTGTTTTAGCTGGACGTAAGCCTATTGCCGGTTCCTGTGGTGGTATTGCTAATTTAGGTATTGAAAAACAGTGCTCTATTTGTGGTGGAGTGCGTGAGAAGTGTGATGAGGTCAATGCGCCACAAGCTACTTTAGCGCAGAATGCCGCGCAGGCTTATGACGCGACCAAACGCTAATTGTTCAGCCTTGGTTATACTGGCTCAATAAGCCAATTTTTTGTAGATATGCTGCAGTAGCCAACTTATTGTGCGCTGAGCATATTGTAAAGGAGTCCAAATGGCAGTTTACAACTATGATGTAGTAATTCTTGGTTCAGGGCCTGCAGGCGAAGGCGCAGCAATGAATGCTGCTAAAGCAGGTCGCAAGGTGGCAGTTGTTGAAAGCCGCGGTGTATTAGGCGGTAACAGTACGCACTTGGGTACTATTCCATCCAAGGCATTGCGTCATTCTGTTCGTCAGATTTTACGTTTTAATACCAGTTCCATGTTCCGTCAAATTGGCGAGCCACGTTGGTTCTCATTCCCTGATGTATTAAAAAACGCAGGCAGTGTGATTGAGCGTCAAGTGGCCTCACGCACAGGTTATTACGCACGTAACCGTATTGATGTGTACTTTGGTACTGCAAGCTTTGCTGATGAGCATAGTGTTGATGTGGTTGGCCCCAGCCGTGTTGAAAAACTGGTCGCCAATGAAATTATTATTGCTACAGGCTCACGTCCTTACCGTCCTGCCGATGTTGATTTCAATCACCCGCGCATTTATGACAGCGACACGATTTTAAGCCTGAGCCATACACCACGCCGCCTGATTATTTATGGCGCAGGTGTGATTGGTTGCGAATATGCATCGATCTTTAGTGGTCTAGGCGTATTGGTGGACTTGATTGATAACCGTGATCAGTTACTGAGTTTCTTGGATGATGAGATCTCCGATGCCTTAAGCTATCACTTACGTAATAACAATGTCTTGATTCGTCATAATGAAGAATATGAGCGTATTGAAGGCGTTGATAAGGGTGTGATTTTACATCTGAAATCCGGCAAGAAAATTAAGGCAGATGGTTTCTTATGGTGTAATGGCCGTACTGGTAACACAGACCAATTGGGTCTGGAAAATGTCGGTTTAACGGCTAATAATCGTGGTCAGATTGACGTGGATGAATATTACCGTACTGCGGTACCAAATATTTATGCTGCAGGTGACGTGATTGGATGGCCTAGTTTGGCCAGTGCTGCTTATGACCAAGGTCGTTCGGCTGCGGGTAATATTATCGATGCTGATAACTGGCATTTTGTTGATGATGTGCCAACTGGTATTTATACCATTCCTGAAATCAGCTCGATTGGTAAAACTGAACGTGAATTGACTGAAGCCAAAGTACCCTATGAAGTCGGTAAAGCCTTCTTTAAAAGCATGGCGCGGGCGCAGATTTCTAATGAACCGGTAGGTATGTTGAAAATTCTCTTCCACCGCGAAACTTTAGCGATCCTGGGTGTACATTGCTTTGGCTACCAAGCCTCAGAAATTGTGCATATCGGTCAAGCTATTATGAATCAGCCGGGTGAAGCTAATACGTTAAAGTATTTTATTAATACTACGTTTAACTATCCAACTATGGCTGAAGCCTACCGTGTTGCAGCTTATGATGGTCTGAACCGACTTTTTTAAGCGGCTCCGGTCAGTGGCCTGATTCGGTCGGAGCCTATTTGCAACAGCGTTTTAGTGATTCCCAAGGGTGGCAATGGCCAAACCGGGAAAGTCAGTAATCAGACTGTCTGCACCATATGCAACGAGTCGGCGCATTAGCGCTGGCTCGTTGACTGTCCAAACTGAGACATGTAATCCTGCTTGCTGCGCTTTAATAATACGTTTTTGCGTAGCTAAGGTTGATTTAAGAACCAGCATAGAGCAAGCATAGCTTTGTGCTGTCTTAATTGGATCCAACCCAGCGTATTCAGCAACAAATCCCCGTGCGAGATGCGGTGCTAACTTGTGTGCTGTCTGCAATACACTGCGCGAACTGCTGGTGATAATAATTTTATCCTGAATAGCTAAGTCTGCACTCAGTCGATTGATGGCGCGGACCATTTCGGCTGCGCGCGTTTTAGACGTTTCTTTGACTTCTAATTGCCAGTGCGTAAAGGGACATTGCTCAAACAATTGTTCAAGGGTTGGGATGGGGCAGGGCGCTGGCCATGGCGCAGTATTGTGTCGAGCATCCATTTGCATCAGTTCTGCCGCGTTATGCTGGCTAACCTGACCGCGGCGCCCTGTGGTGCGCTTAAGTGTGGCGTCGTGAATGACCATCAATTGGCCGTCTTTAGACAGGTGTAGATCCAGTTCACAGCGGGTTACACCAGAATTTAAACAGGTTTGAAAACTAATAAGGGTATTTTCTGGTGCTTCGCCGCGCGCACCGCGATGGCCGTAAATCAGTGTCATAGTGTGTGCGTATTATCAGGTTGCAGTGCCAAGCGTCGTTGTTGTGCTTGTTTGTGTAAAATATGCCGCGCTAATATTTGCCGAGTGGCATCGGCTAGATTTTCAAATAATGCGACCATTTGTATTCCATCTGCTGTATCGCGATGCTCGATCACTCGCGCATCCACCCGTAAACCAAAACCTTGTGGCAGCAACACGACTTTTAAACTGAGTAAGGTGCCCACAGGGTGTACTTGCGTATCGACAAAGGCTAGGCTGGATTCAGACAAGCTAACACTGCGTGCGGGGCCGATATCTTTGAGTAAATCCCGTGCTAAGACTTGTGCAATTAGATCAATACGTCTGTTGATCACTTTTAAGTAGCCCGCAACTGCGCGATCGCCTTCGCCGACTGAACGCAGTAAGGGTTGTGCGTCATATTCGAGTAAATGTAGATCGCCCAGTAAATTAAACAACAGTGAATCTTCGTTTGCTGCAGAATCTGCTAAACGAATTTGCAGTGCGATTTCATCGTCAATGCGATAGTATTCACGTCGATCTTCGGTATCTTGTGTGGACATAACGAACCCATGGCTGCAATGGAGGTCAGAGTGTAAATCGGCATGCAATAAACTGCCAACCTATCGAATCTTTTCTGTGAATATATCCATTATGTTTCGACCCTTAGCTTTATTTATTGGTATGCGTTATACACGCGCCAAACGTCGCAATCACTTTATTTCTTTTATCTCTCTGACATCCATGGTGGGTTTAGCCTTGGGTGTCTTGGTGATGATCTTAGTTTTATCCGTCATGAATGGCTTTGACCGTGAACTGCGTACACGTATTCTTGGCATGGTGCCGCACGCGACTGTCAGCTCCTATACGCCGCTGGATGATTGGCAGCAGGTGGGTGATCAAGTGTTAGAGCACCCTGAAGTTCAGGCGGTTGCGCCCTTTAATCAGTTGCAAGGCATGCTGACCCACAGTGGTAGTGTGCAGCCAGTGCTGGTCAATGGTGTATTACCCAGCGCTGAAAAAAACGTATCTATTATTACTGACCATATGGTTGAAGGCAGCCTAGACGCTTTGCAAAGCGGTGAGTTTGGTATTGTGATTGGTCAGCAAACGGCAGCGATGTTTAATGCTTCAGTGGGCGAGAAACTCACTTTTGTGTTGCCAGAAGCCTCTATTACTCCTGCAGGTGTTTTTCCACGCCTCAAGCGTTTTACCGTGGTTGGTATTTTTAAAGTGGGTGCTGAGCTGGACAGTTCATTAGCGCTGATTCATATCGAGGATGCGGCACGTTTATCACGCTGGCAGCCTCATCAGGTTGAAGGCGTACGTCTCAAACTCAATAACTTATTTGATGCGCCACGTGTAGCTTGGGAGATTGCTCGCAGTATGCCGAACGAGGATCTGCACCCACGTGACTGGACGCGCAGTCATGGCAATTTATTCCAAGCCATTCAAATGGAAAAAACTATGATTGCTCTGCTGTTACTGCTGATTGTAGCTGTTGCCGCGTTTAATATTATTTCCACTTTAATTATGGTGGTCACAGACAAGCAAGGTGATATCGCCATCTTACGTACTTTAGGTGCCTCGCCTGGACAAATTATGGCGATCTTTATGGTGCAAGGCTCATTAATCGGTGTGGTCGGTACTTTGATTGGTGGTGTGCTGGGTGTCATTAGTGCTCTGAATGTCACGACTTGGGTGGCGGCTTTAGAGAAACTCTTTGGCCATCAATTCTTAAGCTCTGATGTGTATTTTATCAGCTACCTGCCATCCGAGTTGCGTGTTGATGATGTGGTAATGATTTGTGGTGCTGCTTTATTAATGAGCTTTTTAGCAACGCTATACCCAGCATGGCGCGCTTCACGTACTGAACCTGCGGAGGCTTTACGTTATGAGTAATACAGCTGTTTTAGAGTGCCGAAAATTAGGTAAAAGTTACAGTGAAGGCCCTGCTGATGTACAGGTTTTGCAGGGTGTTGAGCTGCTTTTAAAGCCTGGTGAGCGGGTGGCTATTATTGGTAGTTCAGGTTCAGGTAAAACTACATTGCTGAATATGCTCGGTGGTTTGGATACGCCCAGTAGCGGTAGTGTTTGGTTAGCTGGGGAAGAATTATCAGCTTTATCGGAAAAGAAACGGGGCTTGTTACGTAATCGTGCTCTCGGATTTGTGTATCAATTTCACCACTTGCTAGCTGAGTTTAGTGCGCTAGAAAATGTCTGCATGCCGCTGTTGATTGGTAAGTTGCCTGTGACAGAAGCACGTCAACGCGCTGAAGCATTATTGACTCGTGTAGGGCTTGAGTCGCGTATGCATCATAAACCGTCAGAGTTGTCCGGTGGTGAGCGTCAGCGTGTGGCCATCGCTCGTGCCTTGGTCAATCAGCCTGCTCTAGTCTTACTCGATGAGCCGACCGGTAACTTAGATCGCACTACTGCGCAGAACATCCAAGAGTTGATTTTAGAGCTTTCAGTTTCCTTAGGTACAGCCTTTTTAGTCGTCACGCATGACCCTGCTTTAGCGCAGCAAATGGATCGTATTCTGACTTTGGAAGATGGACGACTGGTTCCAGTGGCGAAAGACGTTTGTGCTTAATCAAGCGATAACGCATTGCTGCTATGGACGGGCAGCAATGCGCTAATCAGTTTAAAGTTTAGGCCAAACAAACTTCAAGCACTTCAATCTGCTCAAGCGTTAGATAATGCCAGCGCACCTGTACATCCCAAAATTGCACGCCATAGATGCGCTCAGGCGTCGGCTGTTGATAAGCCGGTCGAGGGTCTTGCGCAAGGCATTGCTCAATTAGTTCGATTAATGGTTGCTCTAAGCGCTGTGCATGTTGTTGTGCTTGTTGTAGAGCTGCGGTCTGCCAGCTCACATCGATCAGAGTGGGCGTGCTATCGGCAATCGCGTTATGCGCCATCGGTAAGCTATCGGCATAGGGTACATAGGGTTTGATATCCAGCACCGGCGTGCCATCCAATAAGTCGATACCTGAAATCCATAAGCGACCGGGTTCAACCCGCTCTAAGCGCACGGCAGATTGCCCAATACCATTCGGACGATGAGTCGCACGGCTGGCAAAGACACCAATACTTTTATTGCCTCCTAAGCGCGGCGGACGCACCTTTAAGCGGGGTGTGCTTTCTAGGGTCTTATGAAACAGAAAGATCACCCAGATATGACTGATATCTTCAAGGCCTGCAATAGCGTCAGCTTGATTATAGGGAGGGAGTAATTCAATGCAGCCTTGTGCGGCAGGAGCCAAGAGCGGCTGGCGGGGGATGGCAAACTTTTCTTTAAAGCACGAGTGCACATAGCCAATCGGATTGAGTGTGTAAGTCATGGTCTTGCCTCTATGACTGTTGAAGGTGTTGCACTGCAGAAATTACAGCACAACACCATCAAGCTTTTTAGCCTGCGACTAAGACGCGTATGGCTTCAAGGCGTAAACCCGCTTTATCGAGCATGGCTAAGCCTTGCTCTTTATAAGCGCGCAAAGTGTCGATCTCTTCATCGCGAACGCTGGGGTTAATCGCCTGCAAAGCAGTCATACGCGCAATTTCTTCATCCATGCTGGCCTTAAATGCTGCGCTGGCTTGTGCCACACGCTCAGCATGACGTGGCTGCATGGTTTTTTGCGCATTGTCGACTAAGCGCAGTAAGGGCTCGCGTTGCGCACGAGCAAACTTACTGGCACTGGAACGTGGCACACTCTTTAGTTGATCGTTGAGGGTCTCGAAGCTGACATGGTTGGCCAGATCAGTGCCTTTCTCATCCAGTAAGCAACGCAAGGCAATCGGTGGCAAGAAGCGACCCAGTTGCAAGTGTTTAGGCGCAATAGCTTCACTGACATACAGGAGCTCAACCAACATGGTACCGGCTTTAATGGCTTTGTTTTTCAGTAGAGCAATTGCGGTATTACCCATTGAGCCTGACAGCACTAAATCCATACCACCTTGCACCATTGGGTGTTCCCAAGTGATAAATTGCATATCTTCACGGCTGAGCGCTAAATTACGGTCATAAGTGATAGTGACAGCTTCATCATTGCCAAGCGGGAAGCTAGCATCGAGCATTTTTTCGCTTGGACGTAAAATCAATGCGTTTTCTGAATGGTCTTCGCTTTCAATACCGAAGGCATTAAACAGCTGTTCCATATACATGGGTAGGGCAAAGGTGTTGTCTTGTTTAGCGATGGCTTCTACCAATGCTTGTCCGCTGCCAGCACCACTGGAGTTGATTTCCAACAGACGGTCACGGCCTTTTTCCATATCACTTTCCAGCTGCGCACGTGCAGCACTTGCCTGATCCAATAGTGTTTGCCAAGCCTCATCATTTTCATCATCCAGCAGTAAGGCTTCCAGTCGCGCACTAAACTGCAATTGCACTGCGTTACCGGTAGGACAGGAGGATAAGAAAGCATTTAGTGCGTGTTGATACCATTCAAAGACCCGTTGCTGCGCGGTACCCAGTAAGTAGGGCACATGAATCTCAATGGTGTGCTGCTGACCAATCCGATCCAGACGGCCAATGCGCTGCTCAAGTAAGTCTGGGTGCTGTGGTAAATCGAATAACACCAAGTGATGACTAAACTGGAAGTTACGACCTTCACTGCCGATTTCTGAACAGAACATCACCTGTGCGCCCAGCTCATCATCCGCAAACCATGCCGCAGCACGGTCACGCTCAATAATGCTCATGCCTTCATGGAAGGTGGTCGCAGGTATACCTGAACGAATACGCATGGCATCACCCAGATCTAGAGCTGTTTGCGCATGCGCACAGATCACCAGCACTTTTTCTTGCTTAAGACTTTTCAGCGTATCTAGTAGCCAGTTGACGCGTGGATCAAAGCGCCACCAGAATTGCAGGCTTTCATCTTCTTCAGATTCATCCAGCGGGCCGTCTACGTAAATCTCTGGGTAGAGTTGTGCATGCAGGTCGTCTGGATTATTCAGGTACTGCGCAGGGTAGGCCAATGGCGTAGCATGCAGTTTGCGCTCAGGAAACCCAGAAATAGCGGCGCGGGTGTTGCGGAACAATAAGCGGCCAGTGCCATGACGGTCGAGTAACTCACGAATCAAGCGCGGCGCTGCTTTTTTATCACCGCTATTAAAAGCGCTGGTCAAGGCTAGGCTATCATCGCCTAAAAACTCTTGAATGGTTTTTTCTGCAGCCGCTGTGAGTTTTTCTTGATCTAACAGTTCACGCACAGCTTCAGCAATAGCTTGGTAATGCTGGCTTTCTTCGCGGAATGCGGCTAAATCATGGAAACGGTGCGGATCGAGCAAGCGTAAACGAGCAAAGTGGCTGTCTTGACCTAATTGCTCAGGTGTTGCCGTCAGTAAAAGAATACCTGGAATATGTGCCGCTAAGGTCTCAACTAATTGATAGGCAGGACTGGATTGCTCTGGATGCCAGACTAAGTGGTGCGCTTCATCGACCACCATAATATCCCAATCGCATGCGCACAGAGCGTGTTGTGCACGTTCATCTTCAACCAGCCAGTTCATCGCAACTAAAGCAATTTGGCAGTCTTCAAACGGATTATCTGCATCACTGGCTAAAAATCGCTCGGCATCAAACAAAGCCACATCTAAGTTAAAACGGCGGCGCATTTCCACCAGCCACTGATGTTGTAAAGTTTCTGGCACCATTAATAAAATACGGCTGGCGCGACCACTGAGGATTTGACGGTGAATAATCAAGCCTGCTTCAATAGTCTTACCTAAACCTACTTCATCAGCCAACAGTACGCGTGGTGCAATTCTGTCTGCCACTTCTTGGGCAATATGCAATTGGTGCGCAATAGGCTCTGCACGCACGCCAGCCAGCCCCCAAAGATTGGATTGCTGTATGTCGCTATTATGCTGCAAAGAGTTGTAACGCAAAGTAAACCAAGCTAGTGGGTCGACTTGACCTGCCACTAAGCGGTCACTGGCTAGACGAAACTGAATAAAATTTGAGAGTTGTGTTTCAGGCAGTACGCACTCTTCATTGTTGCTATTTAGGCCCTGATACACCAGCAGACCATCGATTTCTTCGACTTCATGCACTGTCATAGTCCAGCCTTCAAAGTGACTGATTTCATCACCTTGCACAAAGCGCACACGGGTTAACGGGGCATTGCGCTGCGAGTATTGGCGAGTTTCTCCTGTGGCTGGGTAAATGATGGTTAATATGCGGCCATCAGAAGTTAAAACGGTACCCAAACCTTGTTCGGCCTCGCCGTCACTGATCCAACGTTGTCCAGGTTGATACTGCTGCGTCATGCTTGTCTCCGTGTGATGTAAAAAGCGCGCTATGATAACGGATAGTGACGCCAAGGACACGGGTCAATCGTTATCAGCACTTACAAAGCTATTTAAGCGACAAAATATTAAGCTCTGGTTATAGTGTAGTTTGTACATTGAATTAAGGAACGGCCCAATGCTACCTCCTATCCCCCATGGATTGGTTCCAGTGACTGCGCAGCATGATCCGGTTAAGCCTAAAGCACTGATTACTCCTATAGCGCCTGCCAAAGAGAGTACTAAAGGCGGTACTTTAGGTTTAGAAGGCGATGAGGGCTCTACAGCGCAAGAACGTGCTCTTGAAGAGCAGCGTAGGCAGCATCAGCGTGAGAGAAGTCAGTCTGAAACTGATGCAGAGCTTGAAGTCCCTATAGAGGAAAACGAGCAAGGTGAGCAGAGTGAAAAGGGCGAGTTATCACGTAAGGGCGTTTGGGTTAATATTAAAGTTTAGTCATGCGCTATGTTGTGTCAGTCGTATTGTTAGAAAGGTGTGAGGGTGAGTATGAGTGATAAAACTGCGGAAAATATTGTTGATTTATCCAGTGAGCGTGTGCGGCGTGTGCATGACTTAAATGAAAAGCGCTTGCAGACAGTCCGACTGGCTTTTGCCAACGCTTTGCCTTTAGCCCAGCCTGTAGCTAAATTGAAAAAGAAGCTAAAGAAAAAGCGTTAATCCTCCCTGTTTACTAAAATAAGACCATGATGGGTGGGGTTTGAAATTTATCAGGCCAGTCTATTGATCCCCGTCAATGTCTTTATATTTGACATGTCATATATTTATTACAAGTTAATTATAAAGCGTGAGGAGATTGCAATGTTTATGGATGTAGTCGTTTTTGCAGGCATTGGTACAGTCGCCCTTATGGTCGCTTTCTTTGTAGGTTTATTTTATTTCGTTAGAAAGGTAGAGCAGGATCGTAAATCAAGCTGATTCTTTTTGACACAACGAGCACGCAAGGCAATTTGGGCAACTTAGGTTGCCCTTTTTTTGTTTAAAATGGGCACTTATAACTGCAGCACTCCTTCAATTGAGGCTGCAGTGGTTTTATTGCAAATGTTTAACTGGGTATATGTCGGTTAATCAGAGCGCGTAATGCCGCAGGTTTAACTGGCTTAGCTAAAAAGTTAAGTCCGGCGGCATGCACTTGACTGATAAGTTCTGGGCGTCTGTCAGCGCTGATCACAATGCCCGGCACGGGTGCGTTCACCTGCTGACGCAGCCAAGCCATCAAAGCAATACCGGTATCACCGCCATCTAAGTGGAAGTCCACCAGCGCTAGATCAGGTATATGGCCATTTTCAATCAATGCTGAGCACTCATCTCTATTGCTTGCCGTTAGCACATGGCAGCCCCATCGGGATAGAAGGCTGTGCATGCCAGCTAAAATTGTGCTTTCATTATCCACGCAGAGAATGCTTAATCCAGCGAGTGGCTGCAGTGCAGAGTTGTCCTGTTTGGTCGGCGCTGGCGCTGTATTGAGTTGACCAGAATACAGTGGCACCGTGATACTGAAAACACTGCCTTTTTCCAACCAAGAGCGAACTTCTATTTGATGGTCTAAAACTTTACTTAAACCATCAGCAATAGCCAGCCCCAATCCTAAACCTTTTTCTTCTCGTGTTTGATGGCTATCAAGACGTTTGAACTCTTCAAAGATAAACTTGAGTTTATCCTCTGGAATGCCTTGGCCGCGGTCCCATACATCAATGCGGACACTGTGGGCTTGGCGGCGTACGCCTAATAAAACACTGCCATTGGCGTAGCGGAATGCATTGGTTAGAAAGTTTTGCACAATGCGCCGCAGTAATCTCGGGTCGCTAACAATATTGAGTGACGTCTTGCGTAAGCGAAAATCAATTCCTTGCTGTTCTGCTAAAACAGTAAACTCAGCACCCAAAGCTTCAAGCCATGGACCCAGCGCAAAAGGTTTACACTGCGGGGTAATACGTCCGCTTTCTAGGCGGGAAATATCTAAAAGGTCACTGATTAAGTCTTCAGCGGAGCGCAGTGAGCTGTCGAGGTTTTTAACTAACTCTTGGGCATCACTGGGTAAGGCGTCCTGATGCGATAGTGCTGCTGAGAATAGACGAGCGGCATTGAGTGGTTGCATCAAATCATGACTGACCGCTGCTAAAAAACGAGTTTTTGATTGATTTGCATCTTCCGCAACATGCTTCGCATCACTGAGCGCAATATTTAATTGAGATAACTCGTGGGTGCGTTCACTGACACGATGCTCCAAGCTTTCATTGGCTTCTTTTAAAGCTCGTTCAGCTTCACGAAACGCAGTAATATCAGTGAAACTCATGACAAAACCGCCGCCGGGCATTGGATTACCAATCAGTTCAATCACGCGGCCATTTGGAAATAAACGTTCGGAAGTATGTGCAGCACCTTTGCGCATCCAAAATAATCGTTTGCTAACGTGAGAGCTCACATCACCTGGACCGCATAATCCATTTTCTGCGTTATGCTGAATAATATCAGCGATAGGGCGGCCGACCTTGATGAGATCTTCGGGGTAATTAAACAGTTTTAAATAACGACTGTTCCAAGCCACCAAACGTAAGGAACGATCGACTACGCTGATACCTTGAGTGATGTTTTCAATGGCGCCTTGTAGTAAGGTGCGGTTGAATTGTAAAACTTCAGAAGCCTCGCCGACAATACGCACGACGTCTTCTACATACATTTCTCGGCCTTCAATAGCTGCTTTGACAACTACCCGTGTCGATGAAGCGCCTAAGACGCCATTCAATAAACGCTCAGTGTGTGCCACCCATTCACTACTGGCTGTCTCTGATGGATTAAAACCAATACCTTGTTTATAGGCGAAACGGATAAAGCTTTGTTTAGCGCGATCTTCGCCAACAAAACGTCCAGCTAAAATCAATAGATCACTGACTTGTACAGTAAAAGTTTGACGGCCGCTGACATGTTGACCAATAAAACGGCTGGCTTGCCAATGTTCTGATACTCGTGTTCTGGAAAAGAGTGATACCAGTACAAACAATAAAAAGTTACCACTCAGTGATAGTAAGACTCCCAGTGTAAGAGGGTCGATGGGTAAGCCAAAAGGTTGGCTGGATAGCCATGTCAATCCAGGGAATGATGCGAGTGACCAATCCATGCTGCTGGCTATTAAAGGTAAAACTAAGGTGTAAGCCCATAATAAAGAACCGGCAATTAACCCGGCAAAGACACCTTGGCGATTAGCTTGCTTCCAAATTAAAGCGCCCAGCATGGCTGGCGCCAGTTGTGTTAACGCTGCAAAAGCAATCTGCCCAATGGTGGCAAGGCTGGTATTGGCACCCAACAAGCGGTAGCTGGTATAGGCCAGTAATAAAATAATAATGATGCTTAAGCGTCGAGCGGTAAGCATCCAATAGCGAAAGGCCTCAAAGGGTCGCTCAGTTGTGCGTGAGGCCAGCATTGAGGGTAATAAAATATGGTTGGAGATCATAATAGCTAAGGTCACTGCTGCGACAATTACCATGCCTGTTGCCGCAGAAGCACCACCAATAAACGCCAGTAGGGCTAGGGTGGGGTTGCCCTCAGCAAGTGGCAGGCTAATAACAAATGAGTCGGGTACAACTGAATCCGGTAAGCGCAGTTGGCCAGCTAGGGCAATCGGAATAACAAATAAAGCAACCAGTAGCAGATAAAGCGGGAAGACCCAGCGTGCTACACGCAGATCAGACTCGTCGTTATTTTCCACAACAGTGACGTGAAATTGTCTAGGCAGTGTATAGATGGCCATCATTGCCACACAGGTTTGGACAATCATCGCCGGCCAGTTGGTGGCTTCATTCCAGTAGGATTCAAGCTTGGGTGCGTCTTTGGCCTGCTGCCATAAATCACCCATGCCATTATAAAGCCCGAAAATAACAAAGAGCCCAACGGCAATAAATGCCATTAGTTTCACTAGCGATTCAAAAGCAATCGCAAACATTAAGCCGCGGTGATGCTCAGTTACATCAAGATTGCGTGTGCCAAATAAAATTGTAAACAGCGCAAGAGCAACAGTCACAATCAGGGCAGTGTCTTGTGCGTACATTCCGGTTGAGTTGGCTGACGTGCCAGTTAATAAGTTAACTCCCAGCACAATCCCTTTGAGTTGCAGAGCGATATAAGGCAATACGCCGACTACTGTGATCAGTGTTACTACAACGGCTAAGCGCTGTGACTTGCCATAACGAGCGGCAATAAAGTCTGCAATGGAAGTGATGTTTTCTTGCTTGCTGATAATAACCATTTTTTTGAGCACCCAAGGTGCCAAGGTCAGCAATAAAATGGGGCCTATATAAATCGGCAGAAAAGACCATATTTGCTCAGCGGCCTGACCGACAGAGCCAAAAAAAGTCCAGCTACTGCAATACACTGCCAGAGATAAACTGTAGACGGTTGAGCGCATACGTGGACTCACAGTTGCGCTACGGCGATCACCGTAAAATGCTATGGCAAACAGGATCGCCATATAAGCCAACGCGACCAGCGCAATAAGCCCTGCTGATATAGACATAAATACAATCCGAAACTTAAATTAGATTCGATTATATTAAGGAATAGTGCTGTTATAAGATAGTAATGGCTGGCGCTGAAGGTGGATGAGCTCTGTTGGGCGTGTGAGTCTTGCGGATATTTTAAATGTGTTTTTCTTGGCAAATGTTCCTTTGTTGTCGTTGAGGTTCGAATTCTTGTGTTTTATAAGACATTGCGATTAATTGCTTGTGCTGCTGGTAGCGTTTGAGGCGACTGCCTAAGGCTTCTGGTAAATGCTGTGTTTGCCTAAAACCAAGTTTGCTATAAAAGCCGCTGAGGTCTGGATGGCAAAACAGCCAAATTGGCGAGTTTTTGTATGCTAATTGAAGTTGTTGTATTAGGAAATGAGCGGTGCCTTGTTGGCGATAGCTAGGAGCGGTAAATAAGCTGGTGAGCCAGTAGCCTTGATCAACAGGAGAAAGACATACACCGGCTATGATTTCAGATGTACGAGCAATCCAGGTGTCTGCTTTTTGTGTAATGCGCATTGGGCTGTTGTGATTGCGGTAAAATTTACGCAAAAGAGGCTGCTGCTCTTTTGTTAGGAGTTGAACTGTAAGCTGAATAGGTGGTTGATTCATTTGTACGTGCTCTTATTGCCGCGAATAGATGTGCTTTACTATAATCATGCGCGGGTTCTGTTCCTAGTGTGTTGTTGAATGCGGATCCGACTGTGTCTATATAGTGCATTAATGTGCTTGGGGTTTTAAGAACAGTGCTTATGTGTAACCCAGTGGTCGGTTCGTTATGCTTGGTCAACGAGACCTAGGTTATATGGAGTCATCTATATAGTAGTGGTGAAGGGTGTTGAACGGGTCTAAAAGAGTCTTTGTAAAGTATTTTGGTTTTATTTCATAAATGTGGTTGACAGGGTGCATCTCTGCTGTAG
>LFRM01085638.1_pt2 | contig 18049 bp, 16 predicted proteins | sample 618341 | NCBI WGS metagenome assembly LFRM01 (sample SAMN03654438, study PRJNA283298) | anaerobic digester metagenome | isolation source: pool of bioreactors CSTR01a, CSTR02a, and CSTR03a thermophilic anaerobic... | place: Denmark: Kgs. Lyngby | collected 2014-05-21 | reverse complement strand
GTGCATTGCAGGGCGTAGCCTCGGGTGCGTTTTACTGGTCGAATGATGTATTGCCTGAAAGTGAGCAAGTGATCTTTGGTGATCGTAACTTTGGCCGTGGTTACCCCAGTGATCAAGCTAATGGTGATAAAGGTTGGGGTGTGGGTTATGAGCTGAACTACAGCGTCAAACTTGATGAAACCTGGATGCGTTTAGTGCAACCTTATGCAGCACTGGATGCGGCGCGTACTTGGTATAACTTGAGTGATCGAGTGACGTCAGAATTATCCTCAGCAGCACTGGGTGTGCGTTTAGCTGATAATAAGTTTTATAACTTAGGAGTTGAAGTAGCGCGCCCATTGGGTAATAAGGCGATTGATAGTCGTGATCGCAGTGTACGATATGGTGTGACTTTGAGTTATAGTTTATAAATTTTTTAATAAATATAGATTGCTTGTTCTGTTTGTAATTTTAATAAGTAATATATTTTAAAATTATTTATATTAATATAATAAAACGGGCCTAAAAGGCCCGTTTTATTATTAAGATATTTTTAGAGTCTCTGCTATTTTCTGAAATATAATTTCTGCATTAGTACCAATAGCTGTTGCTCCACCGATAATAACTACTGCAATCAACCCAGCAATAATTGCATACTCAATCGCTGACGCTCCATCTTCACGCTTGAGAAATGACTCAGCTTTCAGCTGTAGTTGAATAATTTTTTCCATCATGATGGTTCCCTCTTCAATTAGTGTAATGGCAGCACCCATTTTAGGTGCTGTATTTACTATTGTCTATATACATATAATACTAGTATTTTTTGTGTATTAGCTACCACTTTGTATCTGTTTCCAGCCTGTGGGCTACATGATAATATCCAATGATTATCAGGTTTATAACTGAAATATAACTAGAAGCAAGGTTAGTACACACTACTTTTAATTTGAAACTATGGCTAAGGAGGGCGACACATGAGTAGTCGTTTAACCATGATCTTGGCGGTCGCTTTGTTTTTTGGTGCGATAGCCGCAGGATATTGGGGTTTGATGATAAGCCAACCTGCAAGTGAACCTACCACTGAGCTTTCTGCTCAAGGGCTGACTGAATCACAGTCTGATTCTATTTTAAATATAGGTCAAAATGCAGCACTGAATGAGTTGCTGGCTGTTAAGGGCGAAGAGATTCAGCGCGTACCTGTTATCGTACTTGCACGTGATATCAAGGCAATGTCTGAGATTCAAGCTGATGATTTGGTTGAGGAAATGCTCAGAATTGCACCACCGGGCAGTTATAATGATGCGCAAAGCCTGGTGGGTAAAGTGGTTTGGCGTGACTTAGCTGCAGGTGCAGTGCTCAATGAAGCCAGCTTTGCTGTAGCAGGTCCACTGGCGCGTATGATTCGCCCCTCTGAGCGCGCCTTAGCAATTGATGTCGATGAAGTCACTTCTGCTGGCGGGCATTTACAGCCCGGCGATTATGTTGATGCGCTATTGTATCTACGTGATGACGAAGTCAACAGTGATCGCACTGCTCAAGTTGTGGTCCCTGCTCTGCGCTTACTCAGTGTAGGTAGTACCTTAGGTGCATCCAGTCAAGGCGAGCCATTGATGTTGCCTGAAGAGGAAGAAGATCCTAATGCGCGCCGTCCAAAACGTGTAGAAGCTGCACGTACCGCAGTCTTAGCCATTCCAGAAAGTTTAGTCAGCCGCTTTATGCTAGCAACCCAAGTCGGTAAATTACGCTTGGCTGTACGCAGTGTCGATGAGAAATTGCTAGCTGCATATCAAAGTGGAGAAGAGCCGAGTGCTGAAGTTGAAGAGCTCAAACGTCAATTGTTTCAATTTGAGAAGTTAGCCTTGAAGCAGACGAAGAGACCTCAGCCTGGCTTAGTAGCGCCGCGTCCCGCAGGTATACCTGTGTACAGTGGATCTTCAATCTCCCGTCAAAATCCCTGAATTGCAAGGTAGCAGATCATGAAGTTTAAGATTTCTCACAACCTAAGCTGCGGATTTCTACTTGCAGCAGCAAGCCTGCTGGCGTCTCCAGCGTTGTTTGCCGCATCCGCGTGTTCCAGTCTAGCACCTGCCCCAGCTGTTTTAGAGCTGCGTCAAGGTGTGCATCAAGAGTTTCATCTACCGGTCAATATTAAGCGCTTGGCGGTGGGTAACCCTGAGATAGCTGATGTTAAAGTCACAAGTCGTAATAGTTTCTTAGTGCTGGGCTTAGCCAATGGTGTGACCAACTTAAGTGTTTGGACATCCTGCGCTAAAGAGCCACGTCAAAGTATGGTCTTTATTGAGGGCGAATCCGTCTCGGCCTTAACTCAACCAGTGGCTGTTAAAACTACTGCTGAAGTCCCCCTTTCGAATCAAGTGCAAACTGATATTCGCTTTGTTGAAGTGAATCGCACCAAGCTGAAAGAAATTGGTGTCTCACTTTATGGTAAAGGATCGCATAATAAAGTTATCACAAGCCCGGGTGCAGCTATTGTTGATGCTGCAACTGGTTCGCTACTGGGATCAAGTTTATTAGGTGACGGTTTTAATATCGCTTGGGGTGGCGGTAGTAAAAAGTATTTAGGGGCACTGAATGCGCTTGAGACCAGTGGTTTTGCTTACACTTTAGCGCGTCCAAGTTTAGTGGCTATGAGTGGTCAAACTGCGAGTTTTTTAGCCGGTGGAGAGTTTCCAATACCTGTTCCTTCAGGTGGTAGTGATTCAGTTTCTATTGAATATAAGCCTTATGGTATCAAGCTTAATTTAACTCCTACTATTATTGATAAAAATCGTATTTACTTAAAAGTTGCACCTGAAGTGAGTGAAATTGATTTTAACCCTAATAACAGCATGATCATTAATGATATTAAAGTACCCTCATTTACTGTGCGCCGTACTGATACCAGTGTTTCATTGGCTGATGGTGAGAGCTTTGTTATTAGTGGTTTAATGACAACACGTAATACTGCTGAGGTTAATAAGCTGCCAGGACTGGGTGATATTCCAGTTCTAGGTGCATTTTTTCGTAATACAAAAAACAGTGTTGAAGAGCGTGAGCTGTTAATGATTGTCACTCCGCACTTAGTGAATCCTCTAGCAGCTGATGCTAATTTGCCTGAGTTACCGGGTGCATCATTGCGCGAATACGACCCTTCGGCATTTGAAATGTTGTTGTTGGAAAATGGTAGTTTCGATAAGCGTAATGGCCTGTCACGGTAAGGGAAGGATACGATTATGATGGAACAGACGTTTCTTGCCTGTGTGGCAGATGATGAAGATATTAATTGGTTACAGAGTAGTATCGCCACTGTGGGGCATGTGTTGCGTACCCCGCAAAATCTTGATTCCCTATTGGGCTTAATTGAAGCAACAGGCGCAACGCTAGTTTTTGTAAATATTGATCGCAACAACCTGATTAGTCAGTGCGCATTGATTGAGAGTTTATTAGAAGCGCGTCCCTTAACTGCTGTAGTGGTGGTGGGCGATGGTTTTGATAATGAGTTGGTGATTGCCGCTATGCGCGCAGGTGCACGCGACTTTATCACCTATGGTCAACGTAGCAGTGAAGTTCTGGGGCTTGTTCGGCGTATCAGCGATCGTTTACCGCAGCTCCAGTCGCGTCGTGAGCGCGGTGAGTTGAGTGTGATGTGTGGTAATCAGCCAGATGCTGATGCCGCCTTTGTTGCGGTGCATTTAGCTTTGCTACTGCAAAAACAAGGTGAACGCGTACTTTTTGTGGATCTGGGCGTACCTAATGGTGAAAGTTTAGATATTTTAGGCTTGGAGTTAGGTTTTACTTTTGACGATGCAATGCGTAATTTACGTCGGATTGATCGCAGTTTAATTGATAATGCTTTTGTTGTGCATGAGTCATCAGGCCTTACGGTGTTGCCAGCAGGTGATAACGGTAGCGTGTTAAGTGGTACCAACTCATCAGAGCTTTTCTTATTGATGTCGGCTTTGCGTCAGAGTTTTGATAAGGTTTTTGTTAATCTGTGTGGTCAAAAAAGTTGCGAGGCACTACATACTTTAATGGGTTTTGCTGATGAAATTAATTGGTATTCCAATACCAGTGTTTCAGCCTGCCGCCGTAATTTGGATTTATTAGCACATTGGCGTGACAGTGGCATAAAGCTTGAAAAAGCTCAGCTGATTCTTGACCGTTACTCTGCCCAAGTTCCTCCTGACTCACGCACTTTGAGTAAGACTTTTGGTATGCCTTTACGCGGTACATTACCGCACAATCCTGAGCTGCGGTTACAGTCCATCAACCAAGGTCAGTCAGTATTTATGCTGGCACCTCGAGATCCTCTCAGCAAAGGTTTAGTGAGTTTATTGAAGGCTGATAGTCATCAGCAGAAATCTTCATCACCTGGCTTATTTGCTCGTCTGATGGAGATCACCAAGTGACTCGTAGATCCGGTTTTTTGAATGCTACAGGCGTTGATAAAGATCTCAAAGCGCTACTGCATCGGTTTATTATTGATGCCCTTGAAGAGGATCGAGACAATCTTCTTGACGGGCCGCGCGTTCAGTTATCACGTTTTGTTAGCGATAAAGTACATGACTATACACGTCGCCGACAAATGGCTGTTTCACGCTATGAAGTTGACCGTTTGACCGAAGAATTGGTTGATGAATTAACCGGTTTTGGTCCGCTGGAAGTCCTCTTACGTGATGATTCTGTTTCAGAAATATTGGTCAACGGTCCGCATAATATTTTTGTTGAGCGCCATGGTGTTTTGCACCACAGTGAGCTGCGTTTTATGGATGATAATCATCTATTGCGTGTGATCCAGCGCATTCTTGCGCCCATGGGTCGTCGTTTAGATGAGTCCTCGCCGATGGTGGATGCACGCATGCCTGATGGCAGCCGAATTAATGCGGTGATCCCGCCGGTTGCCCTAGATGGTCCGTGCTTATCGGTGCGTAAGTTTAGTCGCGAGATGATGAATAGCAGCGACTTAATTGCTTCAGGCTCGATTGATCAGAAGATCTTTGAGTTCTTTACCTTGATGGTCAATAAGCGTTGTAACGTATTGGTGAGTGGCGGTACCGGTACCGGTAAAACCACAATGTTAAATATGCTCAGTCAGTTGGTTAATGAGCGTGAGCGTATTGTGACCATTGAAGATACCGCTGAACTGCAGCTTAAGCACAGTCATGTGGTTCGTCTAGAGACACGTCCGCCTAATGCGGATGGCCATGGTGATGTATCCGCACGTGATTTAGTCCGAAATGCCTTACGTATGCGCCCTGACCGTTTGATTCTCGGTGAGATACGTAGCGTTGAAGTACTCGATGTGTTGACCGCAATGAACACTGGTCATGATGGCTCGATGAGTACTGTGCATGCCAATACCGCAGCAGATGCTTTATTGCGTTTAGAAACCTTGGTTGGATTTTCAGGATTACAAATCCAGCCGCAAACATTAAGACAAACGATACAGTCTGCAGTGGATATTGTTATTCAACTGACCCGTTTATCTGATGGCCGTCGCTGTGTCTCCGAGATCCTAGAGGTGGTGGGTTTGCGAGATGAATATTATGTAACCAATACCTTATTCCGTCTGGATCCAGCTACTCAAGGTGGCTTTATTCGCGAGGCAGTGAATATGGCGGGTGATAAATTACGTAATGAGACATTACGTGGTTCTGCAACCCAGGCTACTTTAAGTGGTGGCGCGCAGATGAGTCGCTCTAATCGATATCAAGGATGACAGGTAAAATGAGATGATAAATTTTCCAATCATTCTCTCAGTAGCGCTACTTATTGGAGGCTTGCTTTTCTTCCGACGTAGTCAGCATGCAGGCGCGTCAGAAAAGGTTGTCGAGCGCTTGAGTCGTGGTTTTATCAGCGATGATAAAGTGTATATGGGTTTCTTACAGCGTGAACTGTTGCGTTCAGGTATCAGTTTAACAATACGTAAGTTGGTCTTTATATTTTCAATGTGGTTGCTGATCTTAGTTCTGGCCTTTGTTGTTGGTGGTGTGTTGGTTTGTTTGATCACGCTGATAGGGTCTGTGCTTTTTGTACGAGCTTACTTAGCGATACGCTTTCATCGTCGTTTGCAAAAGATGATTAGTCAGTTGCCGCAGTTTCTTGACCATATTATTCGCAGTTTAAAATCAGGCCGCACCTTGGGCGATGGTTTTGTATTAGCGATTGAGAACAGTCAAGATCCATTAAAAGGTGCTTTCTTGCGCACGCGCAATAATATTCAGCGTGGTATGCCCCTCACCGATGCTATCAATGATTTTGCTTCTCTGTATAAGCGTGAAGAGTTTCATATGCTGGCGTTATCGATTGCAGTTAACCAGCGCTATGGTGGTAATGCCAGTGAAGTACTAAAAAACTTAATTACGTTAATTCGTGATAAAGATTTAGCTTCACGGCAGTTACGAGCCTTAACCGGTGAAACGCGTATGAGCGCTATAGTTTTGGGCAGTATGCCAACAGCTATGGCAGGGTATCTATTTCTCAGCAGCCCTGAATTGCTACTGGGTATGTGGGAGCAAAGTGCTGGACAGTTAGTGCTACTGTTTGCCTTTGCCTTGCAGGCTATAGGTATTTTTGTACTCTGGCGCATGATGAAGAGTATTTAAATATGAATGCTTTAATAGTGGCATCTTTATTGTTATTAGCATCTGCACTACTCCTGCTGAGCTTAGTCCTTCGTCGACATATGGCTATGCGCCAGATTGTTCAGCGTTTAGGTGGTGATGGCTCTATCAGTACTTTAGATGCGTTGACCAACAGTGCAGTATTGTCCAATAGTAAGTTTCTTGATAATGAAGCAATAGGCTTTCTAAATCAATTAGGCTGGCGTAGTGCTCGACATAGAACGCGTTTTTTAGCAGTGCAGCTTGCTGTACCCATTCTACTCACTGTATTTGTAGCTTTTTTTCAGACTTGGGTGGCTGAGCCCACTGAGTCCGATAGCAATATATTTTGGATTGTGTTGCTGTTTGTTTTTGGCATCGGCTATTTAATACCCAAACGCTATATTGCTAAAGCCGCTAAAAATCGCCAAGACAAGTTGAGTGTAGAAGTTTCAACGATGATCCCACTGCTGCGTATGTTATTTGAAGTGGGTATGACCGTTGAGCAAGCATTGCGTGTACTGATGCAAGGTGGTGAAAAAATACTGCCTGAATTAACACGTGAGCTGAAGTACATTTTGCAGCGCGTGGACGTGGGCTTAGAACTTGGAGCAGAGTTACGTGAAAGTGCTTTTTTGCTGCAAGTCGACGATTTAACTGATGCTTTTACAATTCTTGAACAGTTGATACATCAAGGTGGCGGCGGAATGAGTTCGCTGCTATCGCTGAAGGAACTTCTCGATGAAAGGCGCATGACTGCTCTTCAGGAAAAGGTTTCTAAAATGTCAGCAAAAATGTCGATTGTAATGATGGTTTTTCTTTTTCCGGCACTGTTAATTATTTTAGCAGGTCCCGGTTTTCTTGCGATTATCCAAGCCTTGGGAGATATGGGATGAAACATATCGTAGTGATGTTGTTGCTTGCTGGAAGTTTAGTTGGGTGTGCTACAGAGTCTTCTTCACCTTGGTTGATTAAGCGTGAGCAGAGCCAGCCTAAAAATTGTAATCCCTTGACTGACGATCAAGAATTGGTGTTGAGTATCTCACAAGAAATGGCAAATTCAGGCCGATTACATGCGGCCTTAGCTAACCTTGAGCGTTTACCTACTCAGTTGCCTGAAGCGCGTTTGCGTAAAGCGCAACTGTTACGCGTACTCGGTCGCAGTGAGGCTGAGCAGTTGTATACTGATTTGCTTAAGAGCTGTTTGGTCGCTGATGCTCATCATGGTTTAGGGCAGATGCAAGTTGCACATAAAAATTATCCGCAAGCATTGGATCACTTGCGTAAAGCGACCAGCTTATCGCCCGCCAATGATGCAATGCGTAATGATTTAGGTGTTGCCTACTTGAATATGCAGCGCTTGCCTGAAGCCCATTTTGAACTGATGACGGCTATGGAGCTCAATGAGTCAGATACACGTGCTGCGCAAAATATGCTGACATTATTGATTTACCAAGATAAGTGGAATCATGCACGTGACTTGGTGACTCGTAAAAAGTTAACTACAGCGCAGTTTCGTGATGCCGAGCAACGTGCCAGTCAACTTAAGAAAGAACATGCTGAGTTAGCTGATGCTCAGTCTAAGCGTACTTCGCGTAATCAGGTAAAAACGCCTGCTGTAGCGCCGCAAGTGCAAACGAATCTGCAGCACAATAATACCGCGCGTACTACACCAGCTGAGCAACAGCCGGTTTCTCGTCCAACATCTGTAGCTGTCCGGCGACAAGTGACAGCGTCACATACTGCTGCGCCGATGCAGCGTTCAACACCAGTATTACCTAAACCAACCGTTCAGCGTCCGGCACCAACGCTTGCACAGCCTGGGGTAGAGGCTTCACGTTCTATATCAGTGGCACCTAGGGCCGCGGTTCAGCGTTCAGCGCCTGTGACTGCTGTTCAGCACGTTCAGCAGCCAAAGCCAGTGGCAACATCACCAGTTGTAGCACCGCGCCCTACCCCGGTTCAGCGCTCGACTCCAGTAGCATCTCAGCCGCAAACTATAGCGCCACGACCTATGTCAGCTCTGCGTCCAGTACCTGCGGCACCAGCACAGCAGCAAGTGGCTGCTCCACGTTCTATCTCAGCGCCAGTGCAGCACTCTGCTCAGCAAACTGTGAGTGATCCACGTTCGACTCCAGTGTCAGCACAGCCAGTGAGCACAGCAGTTGGTGGAGCCATTCAGGGCATTCAGCGTGCGCCATCGACAGGTTCACGACCTATTGAAGCAATTACAGGTTATTAATAGCTAAATCGATCTACATGGAGTTATTTTATGAATATAAAGCTGATTTTTTCAGTGGTTCTATTGAGTTTAGTTAGCAGTCAGGTTGTTGCTAAGCCTGATCAACGTGGATTGATTGATAGCCCTGAATTACAAACAGAGCTGTGGTTAAAGTTGCAGCGTGAAGGTAGTTTAAAATCTGAATATGCACAAACTGCAACGCCAGCTGAGCGTGAACTTGCTATGCAGCGCTTATTAGAAAGTTATAAGCACCCTATTCCTGAGTACTTTGAGAAAACTGACGGTGGTGAATTCGAACGTTAGAGTATTAGGTTTGTGAATAGGGTTGCGCAGAGCATACCTATAAATAGAAAAGGTGCATAAGGCAGTGATTGACCTGCTGTAGGATCCATCAGCGGAACTGTTTTATGCACTATTTCAGGTAGTTTTACCCAGACAGGTTTGAGTAAAGACCAGATCACAAGCGACACTGCTGCACCAATCACACAGACCAAAACATAGTGATCTTGAGTCGCTAACCCAATCGCACAGAGCATTTTTACATCTGCAGCACCCATTTTTCCTGTTATATAGCCAGGCAAACTTAATGCTATGGCAAACACTAGACCTGTTACGGCTTCTCCTGCAGTTGACTGAGTTAGCGAATGACCTGTTATAAAAAGATAGCTTAAAGCAACTGCAAAGAGTCCGAGTGTGAGTGTATTGCTTATTTTTTTAAAGCGCATATCTTGCGTGGCACAGATAAGTCCCCACACTAATAAAACTATATATATGAATAATAATGACATGATTTTTCCATTTCGAGTTTAAATATATTGAATAGTATATTGTTTTTTAGTCGTAGGTGTAAAACCTGATTATAGTATGTATTTAACTAATAGCTAATTGTAGCTATTAGTTAAATACATTTTAGCTGGTTGACTGTTATTTTTAATTAATAATAAATTGAATTTTAATGAAAAATAATATTTATGTGGGTCTTATTTTTAAAATAATAAGTGATAATATATTCGGACTCATGCATCAGTGAGTAGTCTCCTTGATACCAGTGGAATTAGAATAATATAAGTCTGCTTGCTGATACATTTTAATGGCTTAAAGCCATCTTATTAGATTGAGTCGTTTACTGTAGCTTGGGGTTTTAATATATATGTTTTGGCGTAAACGAGACACTTCGCAAAGGGAAATAGCTGCAGTTTCGCCAGAGAATCAGGCGTTGCCAGGCTTGAGTTTGCAGCTTAATAAAAAAGGACAAGTGCTTGAGGTCAGTCAAGAATTAAAATCTTTACTAGCTATTTCTGCACCAAAGCTTCCATCTGAATTATCAGATTTTCTCGCTGCACCATTTTTTGAAATGACTTTGCCAGTTGATCAGTGGCCCAGTCAGATGTCTTTGGTGTTTTTAGGTCAGGATAAACGCACACTCTATATGCAAGGTACATTATTTTATAATGCGCCGTCTTGGTGTATTGTTTTAATTGATAATACCTCGCTTGTGGAACGTAATGCTAACGAGCAATTACGTCGTAAAACGCTGGATTTTACTATTCTTCAAGCAAGTTATATAGGCTCTTCATTCGATGAGCGTTTGCAAAATCTGACTGAAGAGTGGCTTGAAGGGCTGATGTTGCGCTTGCGCTTGCCTTGGTTATATTTTCTTACACAGCAACCCATACAATGGCAAATTTATGCAGCTGCGTCCTTGCCTGAAACAGGTTCAACTGTAGATATTATTGATGAATTGCAAGATATTCTACTGAATTTGCATCCCAAAACGAGAGCGCCTATTCGTCTTATTGTGGGGCTCAATCAGACGCCAATCGTACTGATTCCTTATGCTGAACAAGATGGTGTACACCTTTGGTTGGTCATGAGTGATGTGGGTGATAAGGGTACAATTTATGGCCTGGATCAGTCGGATTGGCTGGCTATTGTGTATTTATTTGGCTCACCTTTCTACTCAGCGCAGCGTAATAAAACTATGCGCCGTACGGCTGAGCGCAATCAGTATTTGCAGAAGATTTTAGCCTCAGGTTGGTGGGAGTATTATCCTGATCAGCAAATGTTGTATATGGATTCCAGTCTTGCCGATGTTTTAGGTTTCGATTTAACTGCAGATGGCAGAGTCAGTTTTGAAACTGCTATGCAAGCTATTGATCCACTCGATGAAATGGAATATCGCCATCGACTCAATCGTGCTCTGTATGAGGGTGCCAAGCTGAGTATGGTGGTACGTGTGTGTGTCAATGGTAAGTCATCATGGTATCGCATGCTGGGCGACCTCAGTGCCAACGTAACTGAAGGTAAGTGCTTAGTCGGCTATGCCATGAATATTGACGATTTAAGACAGATGGAAAATGCAGTCAGTGATGCTCAAGCTCGCTTAGAAGGACTGATCTATAACGCACCCGCTATTGTTTATATTTTAAACTATGTAAACGGTGCCTTTACCCTTGATTTTTGTAGTGCCAGTATTGAGGCCATGCTGGGTTGGACTTATGAGCAGTTAAGCACAATGCCGCTGGGTGAAATTATACATCCAGACGATCGCGAAGCTTATTACCACGGCTTAAGAGAGCTACTGCGTGTAGGTTCCATTAGCCGCCGCTATCGTGTTCGAGATCACAATAATGGCTATCATTGGGTGCTTGATGAGTCCAAATTGTTGCGTGATGAACGCGGCCGGCCCAAAGAAGTTGTGGGTCTGTCGATTGATGTGACTGAAGCAACAGAATCTGCCGAGTTGGTGCGTGAAAGTGAAGAGCGCTATCGTTTATTAGTTGAGGATGCTCCTGCAATTATTTGCCGCTACTTACCTGATTTAAGTATTGTTTATAGCAATAGGCAATTACTGACATCTTTAGGTCTTGACCCTGATACGGCTGCTGATTTAAAAGTGAATCTTGGTAGTTTTATGTCACCCGAGAATCGTCAGAAGTTACTCACACGTTATGAGCAACTGACCCCTGAAAATCCAGGGGGTAGCATTGAGTTGGTCTTAAATATTTCAGAAAATGTACATGCTTGGTGGATGTGGGCAGATCGAGCGACTTTTGATGAACAAGGCAATATTATTGAGATCCAAAGTGTCGGTCGCGATAATACTGAGGTGCATAATGCTCGTCAGCAAGTGTATCAAAGCTCAAAAATGGCAACATTAGGCGAGATGGCTACGGGTTTAGCACATGAAATCAGTCAGCCATTGACTGTGATGCGCATGGCATTAACTAATATCTTAAAACGCCTCAGCAGTGTTGATACGCTTGACCCACAGTACCTATTAAAGAAATTACAGCGCGTTGAAAGTCAGGTGATGCGGGTGTCGAAGGTGGTCGATCATATGCGCGTGTTTGGACGTCTTTCTGAGATTGAAGGTGCTTTATTTGATCCGATAGTCTCTATTGAAGCAGCTGTTGCACTGGTGCGTGAGGGAATGGATCAAGATGTGGTACAGATAGGCATGGATTTAATGCCTTTGCCGCAGATTAAAGGACACAATGATCGTTTTGAGCAGGTACTGATCAACTTACTTTTAAATGCTAAATACGAGGCGTTGCGTTCAACAGCAGAGACCGGACAGCGGCCTTGGATTCATATTTCCACTCAAGTGGCTGATGGCACTGTCAGTATCACAGTGGAAGACAGTGGTAAGGGTATTCCAGAGGATCTACTGGATCGTATCTTTGAGCCGTTTTTAACGACTAAACCTGTGGGTAAAGGTACGGGGTTAGGCTTGTCAGTTAGCTACGGTATTATTAATTTGATGGGTGGTAAGTTGACTGCCAAAAATGGCTCGCATGGCGCACGCTTTACCATTGCATTACCTATTGCTGCTGAATAAACTGTCCTTTACAGTCTGTGGCCGATAAGCCACAGACTGTTTTAAGTTAGGCTGGGTGCTGTGTCTGTTCTAAGACATGCTCAGCAAGCTTCATTCCCGTCTCTGAAAAAGTTTTATGGATAAAGTCAGCCCCTGCTGCACGTATAGTGTCAGCATCTTCAGGGTATAAGCAGTGGCTGATAATGGTACCTTTGAAGCCACTTTCACGCAGTTTTTGTGCTGCTAAAGTTTTCGCTTCTAAATCATTCGCGGCTAAAATCACATATTTTAACTGCGGAGCACGCAAGCGTTTCCAGAATACAGAGTCTTCTGCGTCAGCAAATAAACTATTGATATGATCGAGGGCTTGCTGCTCGATTTTGATGGGGTCAGAGTCGATACCCAGTACCCTATGTCCTGTCTCGTTCAGGGCGTTATAAGCCGCCATACCGGTACGGCCCATACCAACAATTAAAATTTCATCATCAATGTAGAGTGGCTGCTCATCAGGGTGATAGCCTTTACGCTCAAAAACCGTCAGGTACTTATTGAGCTTGTCATACAGGGTATGGGCGAAACGATTGAGGGGCGCTGATACCACAAAGGAAAATGCCACCGTCATCGCCAACGGCACAATCCACTCAGGGATAGCAATACTGGCAACAATTAGGCCAAATTCACTATAGTTAGTCAGGCTTAAGCTGGTTAAAAATGCACTGCGGGCGCGCAGCTTAAACAGCACCATCAAACCGAAGAACAGTGCACCTTTAATGGGTAGTGCAACGGCCATCACCAGTGCAAAAATAATCGCCTGTTGATCGGGTAAACCGCCAATACCAATTTGTAAAAAGAACCCCACCAAGAAGATTTCTTTAATGCTCCACAGTGCTTTGGATAGCTCGCTGGCGCGTGGGTGGTTGGCCAGTAAGGCACCAAAGGCTAAAGCGCCCAGTTCTGAGCTTAAGCCGACCTGTTCAAAGCCATAACCGCCGACGACTAGGGCCAGCAGTAAGCCGAGTAAAACCAATAGCTCTTCGTGACCACTGTAATCCACTAAACGATAAATCAGTGGGCGCAGCAGCGGGATACCAAACACCACTAAGGCCCACATTGAAGGCGTTTCCCCGCTGGCAACACTCATCACAAACAAGGCAATTAAGTCTTGTACCACCAAGATACCAATGGCAACACGACCATGGAAGGCGCGCAGTTCACGCTTACTTTCTAGAACCTTAGCGGCCAATACGGTACTGGAAAAGGATAGAGCAATGGCCAGCATCAACGCTGTGTACCAGCTGATATCTAAGAAAAATACAAAGGCCGGGGCAAGGATTGGAATGCTGATCAGAAAGTGCAGTAAGCCACCGCCCATCACTTCGGGACGCGCTAAGCTTTTGACTTTAAGCTTGAGGCCTACGGTAAATAATAATAAGAGTACGCCCAAGTGCGCAATATGTTGCAGGGCTGCGGTGCTATCGACAGAAATACCAATATAGTCAGCTGAGCCAGCAATTAAAAAGCCAGCAGCAAGGTAGCCGATCAGGGGGGGTAGTCCAATCAGGCGTACGCCAATGCCTAAGCTAAACGCAAATACAATCCATACAGCTTCAATCACGACAGTTCCTATGCGGGCGGTCAATTCAATAGGCTAGGCATTTTAGCAAACAACGGCGGCCAGCTAAGAATAATTTGCCGCTGGCTGCCGTTATCTTTGTATAGGAGTATATTTATCTTGTCGCTGAGTAAACAAACTGCAGGCTATAGCTTGTTGCGTATCTGCTGAGCTGCCTGTTGGCCACTGCGCCAAGCGCCGTAGACATCGCCATGACTACACCAGTCACCGGCGAGATACAGGCCGCGTTGTGGGTCAGCTAAGTTATCCATAGGCGTCTTCAGCGCTCCTAAGCCATAGCGCCAGCGATGCGCAAATGCGCTGTCGTGCTCTGGTAATGGTGTAGCAAATAAAGTAGAAAAAGCCTCTGTGAGTGTAGCAATTACCTGCTCGCGTTCATCCATAAGATGTTCAATGCTCCACTCCACGCTGGCTCTTAGCATCCAAGTCTGCATCGGATGATCTTCAGTCAGTGGCGTGTGGATGATATCGGCCAGTATGGCGTTGTGATGCGCAAGATTTGGCGTGCTAGATAATGGCTGTTTAAAGCCTAAAGCCACCATCCATACGGGCTGCATCTCCACTGTGGCGGCGTGCTCTGCTAAATCAGGTGCACAATCGCTGAGCAAGATCTGCGCTTGCGGTGCTGGAATAGCCACAATTAATTGCTGAAAGGGTCCATGCTGATGTTCGTGCTGGTCATATAATAACCAACCGTGTGTGCTGTGATTCAGTCTATGAATTTCACAGGCAAAGTGGGTGGTGATATTGCCCAATAGATTACGGGTGAGGGCGCTCATATAGGGTGTGCCAGTCCACTGTGTTGGATCGGCCGTACTCTGCTCAACCCAACCGGCTTGCTGCCAGTTGTGCAGTTCCTCAAGAAATGCTGAGTCGTCAGTACTGAAGCTTTGTGCGCCTAAGTTCACCCGTCCCATATCACTGCGCTTACTGGCTAAACGCCCACCACTGCCGCGGCTTTTTTCAAAGATTTGCACGTTATGTCCTGCAGCAGTTAGAGTTCTGGCTGCAGTGATTCCGGCCATTCCGGCACCAATAATGGCGATTTTAGAAGACGACATAAAAATTCCTTGCACACAAATAAGTTTGTACGAATATTCAACATCCGTGTATAACAAATACTTATACTAAATTAAATAGATTGTACAAGTATTTGTAGTCTATCTATAGTTTAATGATGGCAATAGCGTTTTGTTTATTAAGCGCTTCCGTGCGATTGAATAGGCTGGTTCGATTCGACCGTACAACCTGCAGGAGATCTGAGCGATGCGTATTTTAATAACGGGTGGTACCGGTTTAATTGGCCGTAATTTATGCCGGTTGTGGTTGGCGCAAGGTCATGAACTCTATGTTTGGAGTCGCAGGCCTGAGCAGGTGAAAGCACTATGCGGTGAGGCTGTACAGCCTGTTGCTGAGTTGACTGAGCTGAATGCAGTGCAGTTGGATGCGGTGATTAACTTGGCTGGTGCACCTATTGCTGATCGACCTTGGACTAAGGCCCGCCGTACATTATTGCGTGACAGTCGCATCGCCTTAACTGAGCGCCTCGTGAGCTGGTTGGCTACTTTAGAGCATAAACCTGAAGTATTGATCTCAGGTTCAGCTGTGGGTTGGTACGGTGATGGTGGCGAGCAAGTGTTAACTGAAAGCAGTCCTATCCAAAAATCAGACTTTGCTACCCAGCTCTGCGCTGATTGGGAAACTGCAGCGCAGGCTGCTGAGCCATTGGGTATTCGTGTGGTATTAGTGCGTACAGGTTTGGTGTTGACCGGCCAAGGTGGATTCTTATCACGCTTATTACCCTTGTTTCGTTTAGGGTTGGGCGGTAAGCAAGGCAGTGGTCAACAGTGGATGCCATGGGTGCATTTACATGATGAAATAGCCTTAATTGATCACTTATTACACAGCACCGATGCGCAGGGTCCATATAATGCCTGTGCCCCGCAGCCGGTGCGTAATCAGGACTTCGCTAAGACTCTGGGTCAGCATGTGCGCCGTCCAGCGTTTATGGCCGCCCCTGGCTTTATGCTCAAGCTGATGCTCGGTGATATGGCCGGTTTATTATTAGGCGGCCAGAATATACGACCTGAGCGCACCCAAGAAACTGGTTTTGAGTTTAAGTACCATGATCTCAAGTCAGCTTTAGCTGAGCTGTAATCAGGCGCAATCAGTCTGTAGCAGCGGACTAATGTGCGCAGGATGTTGGATCCGCTGCTGCGCAAATAAGTCCACCACATGGCCAATCACGGTCAAGGTGGGTGGAGTGAGTTGTCCGCTAGCTGCCATTTCTTTGAGTTGCGCTACTGTGCCACGTACGACCTGTTGGTTGGCATAAGTACCATTACCAATTAAAGCTGCGGGTGTATCTGCCGCGAGGCCTGCACGCATCAGATTATTGGAAATGTCTGCCAGAGCACTTAAACCCATATAAAACACCAGCGTTTGATTGGGACTCGCCAAACTTTGCCACTGTAGATTGAGTGCACCGTCTTTTTGCAAATGACCGGTAATAAACTGACAGGATTGCGCCACCCCACGATGGGTCAGCGGAATGCCTGCGTAGGCAGTGCAACCGGATGCTGCAGTAATCCCCGGTACGACTTGGCAGCTGACCTGTAATTTCAGTAAGAAATCCAGTTCTTCGGAACCACGACCAAAAATAAACGGATCACCACCTTTGAGGCGCGCCACTTTTAAGCCTTGTTGCGCTAAATCGGCCAATAACTGATTGGTTTGTTCTTGCGGCACGCTGTGATGGCCGCTGGCTTTACCGACATAATAGCGTGCGCAACGTTGTGGAATCAGCGCCATTAACTCAGCGCTGACAAGACGGTCATAGACCACTGCATCGGCTTGTTGCAGCAAACTCCAAGCACGTAAGGTCAGCAAGCTCGGATCACCAGGACCGGCACCAATCAAGGCAACTTCGCCAGGGGCAAAGGCTGCGTGTAGCGAAGTAGGAAATGCGGTTGTCTGATCCATATTGGCTCCAAAGTGACTGAGAGTCAGCAATCTATTATTGGGCCTACACTGAGCATTGGTATCACTTAAAGCGGCATCTGAATGGCTGCTGTTCAGTTGGATCTAATGGCGTTTTGAGGCGACTGGCATAATGGTAGCATTTGTTATGCTTTGCAGTTATATCGATTTCTTATAGCCTTAAAACCGAATGCATTGCTGCAATGCGCTTAAGAGAAAGCAGATGACAGGCTGTGGATAACTTAAATAAAGAGAGTAGTGTTGCGCAGATATAGAGAAAAGATGCCAGTAAGCGTCATGCCGTGGACCACTACCTGTGTACTGGGCAGTGGCTCACTGGATGGCGCTGTATGAGTTTCAGTTAAGACTTAGAATCCACTCAGCGAGAATCTTTGCTTCGTCTTCAGTGACAACGTTAGCAGGCATCGGGATTGACCCCCACATACCGGCGCTACCTTTTTTGATATTGTGAGCAATTGCTTCAGCAGCGCCTTCAACACCTGCATTTTTTGCCGCGACATCTTTAAGTGCTGGACCCACCATTTTATTGTTGACTGAGTGACAGGCGACACACATATTGCTTTTAAATATTGCTTCACCATCCTTTGCTAATGCAGGTTGTGCAGCAGACGCAGCAGCCACGACAAACATTGTAATGAATAGCTTTTTCATATGTATTCCTTAGGGCTAGTAATAAGCATGTCATAAGAGACTTATTACAGGTAATATTGATTCTCGTTAGTATTTATTTTAACAGATTTCAGCAGAATTTCCCCGCCTCTCTAAAGTGGCGG
>LFRM01298942.1_pt1 | contig 18053 bp, 18 predicted proteins | sample 618341 | NCBI WGS metagenome assembly LFRM01 (sample SAMN03654438, study PRJNA283298) | anaerobic digester metagenome | isolation source: pool of bioreactors CSTR01a, CSTR02a, and CSTR03a thermophilic anaerobic... | place: Denmark: Kgs. Lyngby | collected 2014-05-21 | reverse complement strand
GTGAAATTTTCATGCGATAAATTTGACCCATTTAGGGTGAAATATTCAAAAAGTATTGACAGGTAGTTTACCCATCATCCGGGGTACTTTATTAAAAATTTAACACACTTTTCTTTGTGGTTATATCCATCTTTCCCCGATCAACTAAAAGCAATTCCTTCATCTATGGAGAAGGGGCGAAACACGTTTGTAGGATACAAATGTCAGCAATGAAACAATAATAACTTTGATGATATTGAAGGGTACAACTCCAAACAGTATAAGGGTCTTGAAGTCCATAATACCCTGATTTTCCTCGGCACTCATCTGGATAATGTTCTGCATGGACTGTTCAGCAGTGATATTGAACTGCTTGGCGAAGATCTCCACATAGAGGGGAATCATAACAAAATAGTTAATAAGTAATGCCAGAACCACCATGGACAATGAGCCGATGACCAGCCCCTTGATGGCTGTCTTCATCGTTTTGTTCCGCTTATACACCAAGGCCGCTGGAACCACCAGAGCACAGCCCACAACAAAGTTGGCAAATTCGCCCACTCCCCCTGTTATGGTAAAGGGCAAATGAACCAGGTTTTTGACAAGCTCAATGGCCACCCCTGCCAGGGGTCCTAAGGCAAATGCTCCCAGCAGCACGATTATTTCGCTTAGATCCAGCTTCAAAAATGGAGGCATAAAGGGAATCGGGGTTTCGATAAACATGATGGCCGAAGCCAGAGCCGAGAGCACACCAACCTTGGCAATGAATTTTGCTTTGCTCTTCTGCATAAAAAACACTCCTTCTTTTTAGTACAATCAGGGTGTCCATTATCTTGAGAGATGCTTGCAGGGTCAAGATATGTACTGCCTTCAAAAGCCGTAAAATGAAAAAACCCTGAAGCAATCTCAGGGGTTCTTTTATAGAACAATGTCCATCTTCTCCCATCCAGACTATACTGTCGGCTCCGGAATCTCACCGGATCGTGCTTTGCGCTCGCGGGCTAATGGCTGAGCCATATTACCGCCGGTAGGGAATTTCACCCTGCCCCGAAGATTGTACCGTATGATATTTATTATGTTATACCCATTGTAAACCCATGTGAGCCGAGAGTCAACATCTTTCCAACAAATTATGGGGATTTAGGGCTCCACATTCTGTTTAATACACCTTTAGTGCAAACACCGGGCAGGATGCAGAACAATACCCGCATAAAACACATCTGTCATGGTCGATCCGGAGTTTGCCGTCCTTCAGGGAAAGAGCCTTTTGTTGGCAGCGCTCGGTGCATCTTCCGCAACCCTCACACCAGAAATCCACATGCAGTGCCTTCCTTGACCCTGTGGCAAGCCGGGATCTGTATTGACCTATGGCTTCGATATCCTGAAATAAAGCCACATTCATCCGAACCTCTTCAATGCTCTGCATGCCAACTGCAATGGAATCCAGCCATGGTATGCCTAGAGCAAACCTTAAGGCATCCTCAAAATCACCCAAGAGGTTGCCTCCGCCAAAGACCTTCATTCCGTATATGCCCTTTCCTGCATCATGGGCTTCTTTTATCGCTTCCAGCATTTCCTCGGCAGTGCCGTCACAAATCCCCAGTCCCCGCTTGTTTATAATGGGATGGATAACGTCCATTTCTGGAATCGCAGCAGCGGCCTTCACTGCCGCAATATGATGGGTGGAAAGTCCAACGGCTTTTATTACCCCCAACTGCTTTTGTTCCAGGTAGTATTCAAAAGCTTCCCAGTGCCCCCGGATAGTATGTTCGCTTTCCTGCTCATGCATTAAGAAAAGATCGATGCAGTCAACACCTGTTTCAGTAAGCGCCCTGTCAAGACAGCGCTTGGCCTCCTCCCGGTTGTAGGCATAGCATTTTGACGAGATGACAGGACGGATCCCGCTTCTCTCAATGGCACGTTTAATATACGGATATGTGTCGTAAAGGTCGGCCGTATCGATGAAATTAACGCCAAGCCTCAGGGCTTCCGCAATAACCTCCGATCCCTCTTCCACACTCAGATTCCTTTGAAGCGGCCCTATAACCAAAGCCCCAAAACATAATCGTGAAACCTTAATTTCTGTGTTTCCCAAAAGATGATATTCCAAAGCGGTCACCCCTGTACATAGCCTGTTGCCTGCATTTTCTGCTAACAAACTGGTTTTTGATCAATCCTCTCCTAATATATCATAAAGTTATTGCCCGGCATATTCCGGGCAATAAAAAACCTGCCATTAGGCAGGTCTTGTTGTATCATGGGTCAAACATCTTGATCTAAGTAATGGCGCAGAAGTTCCTCCATGATCTCATCCCGTTCTACACGGCTTATGAGGCTTCTGGCATTCTTGTGGCTGGTAATGTAGGTGGGATCTCCAGACATAATATACCCCACTATCTGGCTGATGGGATTATACCCCTTCTCTGCAAGTGCTTCATATACCTTTAGAATGATATCACGGGTTTGGTTCGGATTCTCATTGCTAAAGCTAAATCTCATGGTGCCCTGACTCATGGCTTCACCCGCTTTCTCCATAATCAACCTGCGTCACTTCCCACAGCATGCCGTCTTCAAATAAGCTTTTATTCTTCAATGCTGAAGGCTGACCTCTGCTACGGTTGTTTGGCAACCTGTTGGATATAAGACATCCATACAATTGCATGATTATTCCAACCATCTACTTAATCTTAATATATCATCCGGCTTAAATCAAGCATCCAAAACCTTTGTAACCAATCTTTAATGTGACAGAACGCCCTTCATGCGTTCACCATGAATCCCTTCAATCCTGACAGGCAATATTTCTCCAATCACTGCCCCATCAAGCGGTACCTCCACCGGAATATAGTTGTCCGTAAGCCCTTCCGCCAACTCCGGGAACCCATGCACGGGCTGTTCAAACAATACTTTTTGCTCGGTGCCGATAAAGCGTCTGTAGAAGGCCTCACGGTTCTTTTCCGCCAGAGCGATCATAGCCCGGCTCCTCTCCTCCTTCTCCTCCGGGCTCACCTGATCCTTGAATCTGGCTGCCGGCGTCCCCTTCCTGGGAGAATACTTAAATACATGTGCCCATAGAAAACCCATTTCATCACAGAAGGCAAGGGATTCCTCAAACTCCTGCCGGGTTTCACCGGGAAAACCCACCATAACATCGGTAGTGATGGCCACATGGGGAATCGCTTCCTTTAAGGCAAATACGACCCGCCTGAAATCATCGGGCGAGTATCTGCGATTCATCCGCTCTAGTGTTGCGGCGCTTCCGCTTTGCAGGGAAATGTGAAAATGGGGACAGAGCTTGGGTGTATTTCTGGCATGCTCAATGAACCTTGGTGTTATGAACAATGGTTCAAGAGATCCCAGCCTGATACGCTCAATACCTTCAATGTGGTTTATCTCACCGGTGAGGTCGGTCAGATCCGATCCTGTCTCGCTGTCCTTAAAAGAGGTCAGGTGTATGCCTGTAAGCACAATCTCCTTGAACCCCTGCCGGGCAAAGCCTTCCACTTCCTTTATGACATCCCCCATCTTTCTGCTGCGCACAGGTCCTCTGGCATATGGAATGATGCAATAAGAGCAGAATCGGTCGCATCCGTCCTGTACCTTGATAAAGGCCCGGGTATGTCCCGTATAGGTTTCCACAGGCAGTTCCTCAAATTCGTCAAGCTGCTGCCTGCCCCGGACATGAATCCCCTTATCAGCGTTGGCTGCCTGTTCCACCAAAGAGACAATTTCATTTTTTAAATTGTTTCCAACAACCAGGCTGACCCCTTCAATCTTAGCCGCTTCCTCCGGCGACACCTGAGCAAAGCACCCCACAGCGGCAACCACTGCTTCAGGGTTTATGCCATGAACCCTCCGGAGCATCTGCCTGGATTTGCGGTCCCCCATATTGGTTACTGTACAGGTGTTGACTACATAAACATCTGCAAACTCATTGCTTTCAACTATCCGGTAGCCTGCCTTCTCAAAGAGTCTTTTCATTCCTTCAGTCTCAGCTATATTTACCTTGCATCCAAGTGTTATGAATGCCACGCTTTTTTCTTTTATCATCTTCTCAATTCCTTCCAGGTAGTTCCAATGCACCAGAACAAGTCTGTTGTATCTGTGATATAATAATCTTAACTAATCAACTTTAACAAATTTTTAACAGAATGATTATTGACTACAAACCTTAAGGATACTAATATATAGTAGTATGGTTAATTTTGTAGCAAAAACGCATGAAAGGCGGTGCAATATATGACCACATATAATATTCTACTGAAGTCCATCAACGATGTGAAGGACTTTGTTAATATTGTCAACAAATATGATTTTGATGTGGATCTCACATCAGGAAGGTACATTGTGGATGCCAAGTCCATCATGGGCATCTTCAGTCTGGATCTCAGCAAGCCCATCAAGATGGAGGTTCATGGTGACACTCCTGATACATTCATCAACGAGATTCAAAGCTTTATAGTTGACTGACCGGTCTGTCTGAAGCTTTTCGCTGCGATTCGCTGCAATTGGAACCGATGCAATTACTTATATGCGGTTAAACCAGCAATAATTCTAATTGACAGATCAACCCGAAAATCTCAATAATTAAAGCCCGATACACTTGTATGGGCTTTCTTTATTGCCTGTCACCCTATCTTCATCACAGGCGCCAACCCCAGGTCATTGCTAGTATTCAGAGATTTGCTTCGTCGCTTCCTGTCTCGCAATGACTTAGAATTGTCATGGCGAACAAAGCAGTACCGCACATCATTTTCAACTTCCTACTTTTCACGCTTCACATCCAGTATGGCATTGCGGGTGTAGCGCTGTGAAGCCCCGTGTCATTTTGAGCGCAGCTCGACAACCTAGCACAGTATCAGCCCCGCACCCATAGCGATGAGTACAATAAGAATCACATGGATTTTTGTGAACACAGCCGCGAGAATAGCTCCCACAAAGATCACAAAAGGTCCCCAGTTCACTAAGAGCGGCGCCTGAAGATTGATAAAGGATTCCAATGCAAAGAATATGGCTGCCGAAGCGATGAAGGCAACCGTGACAGGCCTTATTCCCTTCATGCAGGATTCCACAACACTGCTTGTTTTAAACTTTAAGATGAAGTGAGCAACCAGGATTACCAGAACGAAGGAGGGCACAGATACACCCAGTGTAGCCACAACCGACCCCCAAAATCCCCCAATCCGGTATCCCACATAGGTAGCGGCATTCACTGCGATAGGACCCGGTGTGATCTGGGAGATAGCTGCGATATCGGAAAACTCCTGAATCCCGATCCAGCCCCGCTGGGTCAACTCCCTCTGGATAATGGTTAGTATGGAATACCCTCCGCCAAAGCCGATCAGGCCGATCTTTGCAAATACCAGGAATAGTTCAATCAGTATCATGGTGCCTCATCCTCCTGATATGGTAATAAAGATAGCCTGCCAAAGCCCCGGCGGCAATAATGATCACAATGCTTACCCCAAGCCATGTAGTCAAAACAAAGGCAAGCACTGCAAGGACAAGGGCAAATACGTCCTTTATCACCGATTTGCCCAACCTGAAGACAGTGACCGTTATAACACCTGCAACGCCTGCCTTCACTCCTGTCAGAGCCTTATTCACATAGACATTCCCACTTACGGTGGTAAACAGTATGGCAATCGCCAATATGATGATGAAGGAAGGAAGAATCACGCCAAAGGCCGTCACAACAGCCCCTGCTATTCCGGCTATCCTATAGCCGATATAGATGCCGGAGTTAATTGCAATCACGCCCGGAAGGGATTGGGACACGGCAAAGGCATCCACGATTTCTTCCTTTGATATATACTTCTTTTTATCAACAATCTCCCTTTCAATTATGGGCAGCATGGCCAGCCCACCACCTATGGTAAAAGCGCCGATTTTAAAAAAGGTGATAAAAAGATCAAATAGCAGCGCTGCTTTCGTTTTTTTCATACTGTTCTCCAAAAATCCTGATTTATATAACAGCTTTGATTGTATCATAGGGTATGAAAATGTAGCAATAAAGATACAAAGCGCTGTTCATTTTCCGAACAGCCTTCCCTGTTCATTGACCACCTTTTTTCATTATGATAAGATTCAACTGAAATGCAAACAATCAGGATGGGTGATTCATTCATGAAGAATGCTACTAGAAATAACACGGTTCTGGTCACCGGCGGTGCGGGATATATCGGGTCTCATACGGTGGTAGAACTGCTCAATAAGGATTATGACGTCATAATAGTTGATAATTTCTCAAACAGTAAGCCCGAGGTTCTTAAAAGGATCAGGGAAATTACCGGGAAGGACTTCATTTTCTATGAAAAAGATCTTCTGGATAAGGAGGGTCTTGAGGAGGTTTTTAAAAAACATCAGATAGAGGCTGTCATTCATTTTGCCGGCCTGAAAGCCGTCGGAGAATCGGTTTCTATCCCCATAAAGTATTATCATAATAATCTGACAGGCACGCTGAACCTCTGCGACCTTATGCAAAAACATAATGTGAAGAGAATGGTCTTCAGCTCTTCGGCCACGGTTTACGGCCTTAACAACAAGTGTCCCTTTACCGAGGACATGCCCCTTTCTGCCACAAACCCCTATGGCTGGACCAAGTTCATGATTGAGCAGATGTTACGGGACATCTATATTTCAGATAATTCCTGGAGTACCATCCTGTTAAGGTATTTCAACCCCATCGGGGCTCATGAAAGCGGAAGGATAGGCGAAGACCCCAGCGGCATCCCCAACAACCTAATGCCCTACATCACCCAGGTTGCAGTGGGTAAGAGAGAACACCTCAATGTTTTTGGCAGTGATTATGATACTCATGACGGAACAGGCGTGAGAGATTATATCCATGTGGTAGATCTGGCAAAGGGNNGGAGTGGGATACAGTGTCTTAGATGTGGTGAAAAGCTTTGAGAAAGCCAACGACATTAAGATTCCCTATAAGATAACAGAAAGAAGGCCTGGCGATATAGCCACCTGCTTTGCGGATCCCAACAGGGCATTGGAAGTACTGGGATGGAAGGCCGAAAAGAATCTTGAAGATATGTGCCGTGACTCATGGAACTGGCAAAAGAACAATCCGGATGGGTATGGAGAATAGAAAGACATAGATATAAAGTGCAGCCGCCTGGTGCTATCCTGGCGGCTGTTATAATAATATGAAAAAGATGCCTTGGAGCGCTTAACCGATCCCTACGTTTTCATACTTCCTGATGCGCTACTTCAATGATTGGATCCTCGAATATATGGCATAAATCAGAAGAAACACCAGCAGGGCAACAGAACATATAACTCCCAGGATATCATGAACAAAAAAACCCCCGAGGCCAGTACCGGCTTCAGGGGTGAACAATGCTTAAAACCTCTATTTATCCTTTAATTCCTGCCATGGCCAAACTCTCCATGAATTTTCTCTGGCTGAAGAAGAATACGATCATCATGGGCAGGGTTGAAAATGTTGCTCCCGCCATGACCAGATTCCATTCCACCCCCATCTCAGAGGCGAACAGCTTAAGACCCAACGGCAGTGTATAGGTTCTGCTGTCATTTAGCAGTACCAGCGGCATCAGATAATCGTTCCAACTCTGCAGGAAGCTGAAGATTACCAGAGTTGCTATTGTTGAGCTGGCCAGCGGCAGCATGATCTTATTGAAGATCCGCAGATGGCTTGCTCCATCGATCTTGCCTGCTTCTATCAATTCGGTTGGTACCGTGATAAAGAACTGCCTCATCAGGAATGTGCCAAAGGCACCACAATATCCGAATATGGGCTGAATGATCAACCCAAAATGAGAGTTGGCAAGGTTCATCTCTGACAGAGCGAGGAACAATGGAATGATGGTGACCTCTATAGGCATCATCATACCGCTCAAGATGACCAAAAACAGGAAGTTGCTGCCCTTGAACCTGATCTTTGCGAAGGCATAGCCCGCCAAAGAAGACACGAACACAACGCCCAAGGATACAAGTGCCGCTATATAAACACTATTCCACAAATATGTAAGGAAAGGATGCCTTGAGAACAGCTCTATATAATTATCAAGGGTAAATGGATCCGGCCACCACTGCGGCGGAAACTTCATCACATTGCTATAGGTCTTTAAGGACGTGGTTAACATCCAATAGAACGGAAACAGCATGATCACCGCAATGATGGAACAAACCAAATAGTGAACAATCTTTTTTCTTTTCTTTGTGCGTCTTGCCCTTTCAGAATCAATTCTCATGATACACCCATCTCTTTCTCATTTTCCACTGGATAAGCGTCAGAACAACTATAATGGCAAATAGAATAGCCGATATGGACGACGCATACCCGAAGTTATAGTACTTGAAGGCCTGTTGATAGATATAGTAAACGAATACAAATGAGCTGGTTCCCGGGCCTCCCTCGGTGAGAGTATCGATTTGTGCAAATACCTTCAGTGAACCTATGATTGTGATAATGGTAACCAAAAATATCGACGGAGCTATGGAAGGCAGCGTGATGCTGAAGAACTGTCTCAGTTTTGAGGCTCCATCAATTTCTGAGGCCTCGTAATACATGTCCGGTACATCCTTCATAGCTCCTATAAAGATGACCATGTTCAATCCAAGACCCTTTACCAGGGTAACAAATACTGCTACCGGTATTGCCAGCTTGGCATTATACAGCCATTGGGGTCCTTTGATATCGATCATGCTCAAAAGAGTGTTAACCAGGCCATTGTCGGTCTGAAAGATGTATTTCCACAGAATACCCCAAACAACAACCGTGGTAATGACGGGTGTGAAAACCGCTGTTCTGAAGAATCCCACACCCTTGAAGTTACGCTTCAGCAGTGATGCCAGGCCAAGGCAAAGCACCAGATTGGACGGGATAAGCAATACGGTGAACAAGATAGTGTTCTTTGTAACCTTATAAAACAGCGGATCATTAAACAGTTTTTTATAATTCTCAAAGCCTATGAACTCCACTTTATTATTCAGCAGCGCCCAGTCGGTCAAACTGATAATAAAGGTAGCTATGATGGGCAATAGGCTGATGACAATAAAGCCAATGAGCATTGGGGAGATGAAAGTGTATCCCCATAACGGATCTTTGCCGTACAGTTTTGATTTGCTTCTCATATATAGGTCGCCCCCATTTTACGTATGATACCTGCGCCGCTGATGACGCAGGTACCATACGTCACACTGTGATTTGATAGATTCTAACTGTCCCGAGTATTATTGGTTCAGCAATGCCCTGACGGCCTGTTCCATGGCTTTAACAGTTTCCTCAGCTGAAGAATAGACTCCTGCAAAATAGTTGTCGAAATCCATGGTGATCTGATCCTGGATCTTGGAGAAGTTCTTGTGTGCAGGATAGGATCTTAAGCCGCGCTCCTCGATAACATGAACAAAGGAACTCAGAATTTCGTCCTTGGTTGGCTTTCCACCTTCCTGCTGCAGGAACTCTTCTGAATTCAGCAGGGAAGCACGGGGTGCAACAAATGTGTTAACCATGGTCTTCATCATGTCGGTGGTGGTCATGTACTTCACAAGCTCCGCTGCCAGCTGGGGGTTCTTGGAGTTGGTGGTTACGCAGTAGTATGCAAAACCAGTGACAACTGGTGCGTTGGCAGCAGGTCCTTTCGGAACGGGCACAACTTCCCATTCAAAGTCCACATTTGATCCCTTGATAGTCTTGGCATAGCTGAATGTGCTTCTGGCCATGGCTATGGTCCCGGCGGTAAACTCGGTTGCGTCACCGGGTTTCAGATGGCTCTGATCTTTGTAGATAACATCGTAAACTGCCTGAACAGCGGCTATACCTTCTGGAGTGTTGAGTGTGAAGTCGGTGGTATCCTGGTTGAAGTAATCTGCACCATAGGCCAGAACCAGATCATAGAACGCATAGACATAGTTGGTCGCAGAACTGGTATCCCACAATTTGAGACCATACTGTCCCCTGGATATATCGGTCATCTGCCTGGCCAGGTCATACATGGCTTCATAAGTCCATTTACCTTCAGCAACATACTCCGAAGGGCTCTTAACGCCAGCCTTATCAAACAGAGTTTTGTTTACATAAATAACACGCGGGCCAAAGGAGAATGGTATACCGTAAACGGCATCGCCATCGGTAATGGCTGCCATGGCTGACTCGTATAGGTCCGGATAATTGTAGTCAGAATCGTTCTTGACATAAGAGGATATGTCCACCAGGTTGCCGCTCTGCAAAAACTGTGCTTCCATACCGTCTGCCAGCCATACAACATCGGGAGCGTTTCCGGCTGCTAGCTGGGTTGCAAGCTTTGTTGCGTAATCCTGGTATGCAACAAGGTTTACGACCACGTCACAGTTATTGGCTTCTTCGAAGGCAGCAAAAAGTTCTTCAAAGGTCTTTTTTCTGTTTTCATCGCCCCAGATGGCAATGGTGATTGTGGGCTTTCCTGAAGATCCCGTTTGCGGTGCAACACTGGCTCCAGGTCCTTCCGGTTGAGCAGGAGCCTGGGTTCCCCCGCAGGCACTTAACAGGCTTACAGCCATCACAATAATTAACAATACACTTAAAATTCTCTTCATTTTATCTTCCCCCTTTTTGGTTAATGAAGCCTTTTAGTTTGTCTTAGGTGACTTGATCTGAAAGATTTGCCCTTGCATGCTCACCCCCTTTTTCACTTTTGGAAAAATCGGCAATAGACGTCTTTATTGCATTTGGTTTTCCTTCATCAGAATCCCGATGCTTAAGAATGTATTTTCTGATTCCGTAATATGAAAAGTATGCTGAAGTGAACATGGCAAGTGAGAACAGCACCATAAGGCTAAGAGGCACTGTCACAGGAAACAGCAGCACCCCTATACCCCCAATGATCAGGATATATACACCTGAACACAGGCTGTACTTTATGTTGAGTATTGCAAGCATGTATGCGTTTTTAATGATGTCCTTTATTGGCAGATCCAATATAGCAAGCATGGTGAATATGTAGGAGCTCATCAGATAAACCAGCAATGCGATTGAACCGATAATAACGGCGGGTACCATAAAGAAAAGGTTTTCCCCGGCGAAGCGGATATAGAATAAAAACCCTGTTACCGATACCAATAGCGCAAGCAGTACCAGAATCCCCGCGAGCAAGGACCTTCCAAATTCCCGTTTGAATACGGGTAACACATCTTCCTTAAAACCTGGCTTTTCTCCCCTGGCAATACGCACGAATACATAGTGCATGGAAGTGATGGCGGCCGGTATGGTCACTACGGGTATGCAGCACAGTAGAAACATCAGGTTATACCGCACCAGCAGGAATAATTCGTCCCAAATACTGCGAAAATAGTTCTTCCAGCTGAAGGGAGACTCTTCCTTATCGATTTTTTCGTTCTTTACCAGCTCGCTCATCACTTGCTCACCTACTCCACGTTGTGCCTTTTAGCGTGGAAAATCAATAGATTCGTACTTCGAAAATGCGGGCAGAGGGATATCCATGTGTTCTATAAACGGTTATCCTAACACTGTCACAGACCACATTCGGGATATCCAGGATATTCAGGCGCTGGGTATTATCCTTAACTTCCCAGGTGTACACTACTGTTTCTTGGTTTATACACTCCACTTTATAGTCCCTGACAAGTTCAGCAGGCATCCCCTCAACTTGTCTGTCCAATACCGTTTTGGTAATGGAAGGCATGATTTCCTTAGTGAAATTGGGATCAAAGTAAATCCTGATCTCCCTCACATCTGACTTTTTGTCAAGTGAAAGGGTTATGCTTTCACCTTTTTCCCCCAGGGGCTTCGATTCCCAAACATTTGACCCTGACTCGGTGGTACGTGATATGCCGTTGATAACATTCTCAGGACCGCATCCTTCGGTGCTGCTTGTTGCCGAGACCTTCGCCTGTCTGGCCATATCCTTTTCGTCAATGTTCCTGAATCCCGGGATGAAGCAGTCGTCCTTGAGCAAGGTCTGCTGCAATTCAGTAATCCTTTGCTGACCCAGTTCCCTGGGGGTGCAATTGTATTTGACAGCCAGGGCAGCCGCAGTACCTGCAGCCTGGCCGCCGATGGCGCAGGTGCCCATGACCCTGGTGGAGCCAAAGGCCATTTTTGAAGTGCTGATATTTCGTCCGGCCATCATCAGGTTTGATACATTCTTGCTATAATAGCAGCGGTACGGAATGGTGTAGTTGCCTTCAAAATTGAGTATACGGGATGGCAGCTTGTCAAAATCCATGATGCCGCCCCTGGTGTGTTCGTCCATGGGCCATCCGCCATAAGCAACAGCATCGTCAAATATGCGGTTTGCACGTATATCGTTTTCTGTGAGTATGTAATCGCCTTCAAGCCTTCTGCTCTCTCTGTATCCTGGCACGATACCCACCCAATCCAGGTCATAATTGGTCAGGCCATGGTCACCACAGTTCTTCAAATGATCCCATACGCCATAAACGCATTTCAGCAGTTCGTCCCTTATGTCTTCAGCCTGCCTGATGATATCCTCATACTGGCCTCCAAGCTCTATCCACCAATAGCCTGAGTCTACCGTTGAAAAATGGGGGAGTTTATTCGTTTTCTCCACATCTTCCTCGACAAACTCACCGCCATCGGCAAAGACGGTGGTTTGATCCACATGGGGCCTGTATTTCAAATCATCTTCGGTAAAGGTATAAGCCCAGAACGGCTTGACAAACTTCACAGGTCTTCCTCTGTCTATCGCTTTAAACATCAGTGTATTGCCCATGGTATCATTGTTGGGCTCATCTGGAGCATTAGGTTCATTGAATTCTGCCTTACCCTCACTGCCCATCCTGCTGGTGGCTCCCGCCAAACACCCCAGTGTACCGTGGCCGGTAGCGTCAATGAAGATCTTTGCAGTAAACTCATACTCTGTCTCGGTGGTGTTCTGATGACAGATAATGCTCTTGATCTCGTTACCCTCAGTTATGGCGTGATCCATATTGGTATTCAGATACATGTCCAGATTTTCCTGATAGCGAATCTTCTCCCAAAGGACAGTATCCCATACCGAGAAGTTCTGGCTCTGGTTACGTGCCTTGTTTGCCAGGAGAATCTCCATAAGAATGCCGCCCTCACTCAGGTTTTCCTTAGATGCGTGGCAGTTTGCACCAACGATATGCATGCGAATTTCGGAACTGGCATTACCTCCAAACATGGAGCGATTCTGGATAATGGCAGTTTTAGCTCCGTGACGAGCGGCTGCTAAAGCAGCACAAACCCCTGACATGCCTCCGCCTACTACTATTACATCATAGTGTTTTGATTGTTTATGTACAGACATATGGCACTTCTAACCTCCGCTCAGCAAATATTTTTTACATGTAACAATTGTTGACGGTTTCAATATAACATAATGCATACATACTGTCAATATAAACGACAAATTCTTTGTTATGTATTACATTTAGCCCGGTTGTACCGGATAATTTTGCTGAGTTTATATATACATACTGACGAAAATACAAGATTAAAATAAGACATGACAAATAAAGCAGACCCTGCTGTTCTATATGCCTGATGCATATTAAACAGCAGGGTCTGCGTCATCAGCCCTGTTTGAGTCAAAAATGATAAACATACTTACATATTGATGGATTTACAATGCAAATTCTGAGTTCTACAGTCTGACCCTCAGGATAAACTTGTTCCTGTCGGCAGGATAGCTGCTTTCGGCGTATTCAATTTTTCTTCCGGTTTTATCCCATATAATCGCCTTAACAAACAATGCAAGATCATTTTCTCCAACACCCATGAGCCGGCTTTTTTTTGCATCCAGATATTCGGTCATAATCTCCTTTTCAACTATGTCACGATAAACGCCATGCTGTCTCAATGTGGTGTCAATTGTTTGCTTCTCCAGATCATAATGCTGGACAAATGACAGTTCATCTAAAAAGTATGAAACAGTGTAGACGATGGGACCTGTATTAAATTCATCCTCAAGGTAGCGCAGCCTTGTCAGCTTGGTTACCGGATCCCCAGGTTTTATCTCAAGCTGTTTAGCCACATGATCCTCTGCTGGTACTGTGCGGAATTCCAGTACTTCAGTTTTTATTCTGTCCTTCTCTTCCTCGTAAAAGCTTTCTATGAAGAGGGTTGTTTTTTCAAGGATCTGGGTCTTCTTAACGAAAGTGCCCTTACCCTTTATCCTTACCAAATATCCTAAGTTGACGAGTTGCATCAGTGCCGCTCTTATGGTGGGTCTGCTCACGTTGTACATCTTGCATAATTCTGTTTCTTTTGGCAGCATATCGCCTTCAACAAGCTCGCCATTGTCTATCTTACTCTTTATCTCATTGCTTATTTTTTTATACAGTACTTTCAAAATCCCAATCCCCTTACTGTTTCTTTAAATCAATTATAATTATTATGTTAGTACAAATCAATAAAAAAAACCAGATATCAAAAAAAAGGAACAGGATCTATACATTTATGTATTAACATACTGTTCAAATATGATTATGGCATTAAATACCGAAATCGTATTATGTTTCTCACTCCAGTTTCAAATCCCCTTCTTTTATCCAGCCAATGCGCCGGCATACAAGCCCCAGCGCCCAGCAGATAACAGCCGGCAGAATAAAGGAAATCAGAATCAATCCTGCCCAGTCAAAACCTGTCACTGCTTGCTTGAGTCCTTTGGCAATATCCTCAACCCAGCCGGTATAGACACCGATGGGCCCTACCATACCGCAGGTTCCCATCCCGGAAGATACTGCAGGTCCGTTCATTTCCAGCCTGAACACACATGTAGCTACAGGCCCGGTTATGGCACTTGTAACAATGGCCGGAATCCATATCCTGGGGTTGCGGACGATGTTACCCATTTGCAGCATGGATGTGCCCAGCCCCTGGGAGATGAGCCCACCCCAGCGGTTCTCGCGGAAGGACATAACAGCAAATCCTACCATATTGGCACAGCATCCTGCCAGCGCGGCCCCTCCTGCCAGTCCGGTGAGATTAAGGGCGGCACAGATGGCAGCGCTGCTTATGGGGAGTGTTAAGGCAATACCCACAATAACCGATACCAGAATCCCCATAATAAAGGGCTGCTGCTCGGTTGCCCACATAATGACCTGCCCAACCGAGTTAGCGGCTGATCCAATGGCCGGGGCAATAAGCACTGAAAGGGCTGTGCCTGTGAAAATGGTTACCAGGGGCGTGACAAGAATATCGATCTTTGTTTCCTTCGAAACCAGCTTGCCTGCCTCTGCTGCCAGAATGGCAATGACGTAAACTGCAAGAGGACCGCCTGCTCCCCCAAGATCGTTTGCCGAGTATCCAACGGCCGCCAGAGAAAACAGCACCAGAGGGGGACAGCGCAACGCATATCCGATGGCTATAGCCATAGCCGGTCCGGATACCTTTACAGCGAACCCGCCGATGGTGTTTAAAAACGGCAGTCCAGCCTGGGTTCCGACAGTGTTTATGATTGTACCGATGAGCAAAGAGCAAAACAGGCCTTGCGCCATTGCGGCAAAAGCATCAATACCATAACGGCGAAGCGAAAAAATAATATCCTTTTTCCTTAAAAACTCTCTTACCTTATCCATGTCCATTATACCTTCTTTAGCAAAGTAGTACGCACAGATGGGTTTTTCCTGCCACACTTCCATACCTTGGGCATGCCAAAAAACCATTAGTATTTACCATAAGACAAAACTGGAAAAAAGGCAAGTAAAAATTTATAATTTAAAGAGTTGGGAAGGATATCAGGATATGTACAAAAACTCCCACTGCCTGATACAATGGGAGCATTTTTCTGGAGCCACCAAAGGGACTCGAACCCTTGACCCGCGCATTACGAATGCGCTGCTCTACCAACTGAGCCATGGTGGCATTTTCGGAGGTGAGATGGTGGAAGTTCTCACTTCTCACTTCCATTTTGGACGAATGCCATATGACACTGCGAGGAAAAACGACGAAGCAATCTGGTTTCGCTCGCAATAACTTATAAGTGGCGCTCGCATGACGGTGCGCCATAACATTTTACATGGCAAGGGTTACGCTGTCAATATCAGCGGAATCCTTTTCTCTTGAGAAATGTAGGAATCTCGGGACCTTCAGTGTCTTCTTCGTCCAGAACCAGCCTCTTCGCCGGAGACTCCGGCTTCTGCCCGCCGCTTCCCACTGCAAACAGGCGATCCGGCCTTTTGAGCTCGGGCACCTTGTTGAAACCGGTGGCGATAACTGTTATAACCAGCTCGTCCTTCAAGTTCTCATCTATAACGGCACCAAAGATGATATTTGCTTCCGGATCGGCGGCTGCCTGAATCAGTTCGGCCGCCATATTGACTTCCTGCAATCCAAGATCCAGGCCGCCTGTGATGTTCAGAAGAACACCCTTGGCACCCTCAATGGAGGTTTCCAGCAGAGGGCTGGATATGGCCTGCTTTGCAGCCTCTTCTGCCTTATTCTCGCCTGTTCCCCTGCCTATACCCATATGAGCCAGCCCGGTATCCATCATAATGGTCTTTACGTCTGCAAAGTCCAGATTTATGAGTCCGGGAACGGCAATCAGGTCGGATATGCCCTGAACGCCCTGCCGCAGAACATCGTCCGCCAGACTGAAGGCCTTCACCAGTGACATCTTTTTATCGGCTATCTGAAGCAGCCTGTCGTTGGGGATGGTAACCAGGGTATCCACTACGCCTTTAAGGGCTTCCACCCCGTTTTCAGCGTGCTGCATACGCCTCTTGCCTTCAAAGGTGAAGGGCTTGGTCACGACACCCACGGTTAGAATACCCATTTCCTTCGAGATCTGCGCTATGACCGGTGCAGCTCCTGTTCCGGTGCCGCCGCCCATGCCGGCGGTTACAAAGACCATATCGGCATCCTTGATAGCCATGGCGATTTCATCGCGGCTTTCATTGGCTGCCTTTTCCCCGACCTCCGGATTGGCTCCGGCTCCCAGGCCTTTTGTGAGTTTATCACCAATTTGGATTTTTGTATTGGCTTGCGAAAGGAAAAGCGCTTGTTTGTCCGTGTTTACGGATATAAACTCCACGCCGCGGAGACCGGCGCTGATCATGCGGTTGACAGCGTTATTGCCCCCGCCTCCAACACCAACAACCTTCAGGCGAGCAAAGCTGTCCATTTCAATATCAAACTCCAACACTTTTGTGTCCCCCTTTATCGGTTATCGTAAGTAAATCACTCTTATTCTTAACTGGTTTCTAAAACCGGACACGTAAGCTTTCGAATACTCTAATATCATTATATTAACAAACCCTGTCAAAGGCAATGATTTCTTTCAATTTTCTGTCCTTTGGCATCAATATATTGAGTGTTTTTCATCATTTACGTCTGCTCACACGGTATATATAGTATTTATTTCAATTCTTCCAGCTTTAACAGTTTCCTTCTTATATTGCCGAAATTAATGAATATTCTGTTGCCAAAGGCGAAGACCGCAGCCAGGTAGAGTTGGATTCCCAGCTTATCCCCGATGAAAGCAAGCAGCGCTGCCAGAAGGGAGTTACCAAAGAAGCCCGAAAGAAATACCCTTATATGGAACTTGCCGTCCAGTGAAGCCGAAAAGCCGCCCAAAACCGAATCCAGAGCAGCCAATATCGCCACAGCCGCATAGTTGGAATATGCCTGTGGGATATGGAATGGAAGAAAAATACCAATAATCAGTCCTGCAATAAGTCCAAGTATGGGAATCATAATAACCACCTCAATCCGGAATAAAACTCGGGTTTTGACCGCGGATGAATTCAAGTCTTCCCCGCTCTGTTGCGCTAATCTTTGTAAAAAAGATCTGCTTGGAAAAATCAATGGTATACTGGAGCTTGTCCACTGGGTCGAATCTCACCACAACACGGTTGTCATAGGACATCATGGCCGTGTTATCATCCACCACATCTATCCAGTCCACCACGGGCCATAATTTGAAATCGGAATTCTCATCGGATTTTCTGACCGCCCTGACAATATTGTCTGCAATCCGTACATGCTCGATATCATCTGTTTCAAGCTGTTGCCCCACTGAGTACCTGGTGAATTCAATACCACGCAATTCCTTAAGGCCTGCTGGAGGCATATTCTGATTTACCTCAAGCACATATCCTTCGGGATCCACTGTCAGATA
>LFRM01290407.1_pt1 | contig 18053 bp, 15 predicted proteins | sample 618341 | NCBI WGS metagenome assembly LFRM01 (sample SAMN03654438, study PRJNA283298) | anaerobic digester metagenome | isolation source: pool of bioreactors CSTR01a, CSTR02a, and CSTR03a thermophilic anaerobic... | place: Denmark: Kgs. Lyngby | collected 2014-05-21 | reverse complement strand
ATTTTGTTGATGACAACGATTGGGATTAGTTTTTGTTCCAATGCTTTTTTCAATACAAAACGCGTCTGTGGCATTGTTCCCTCGTATGAATCGACGATAAGCAACACGCCATCGACCATTTTCATGATACGTTCTACTTCTCCACCGAAGTCCGCGTGACCTGGTGTATCCATAATATTAATACGGTTTCCTTTGTAAGAAACTGCTGTATTTTTAGCTAATATTGTAATACCACGTTCTTTTTCAATATCATTAGAGTCCATTGCACGCTCTTCTAACTGCGCACGAGCATCTAGTGTATCAGACTGTTTCAACAGTTCATCCACCATAGTTGTTTTACCGTGGTCAACGTGGGCGATGATTGCGATATTTCTGATATCTTCTCTTAATTTCATTTTTTTATTCCTCCGCTTGTTTACTGCCAAAAAGAAAGACCCCAACTTTGAATAGTCTAAGGGTCACTCCGCTGGTTACGGGAAAATATTTATTCAATATTTCCACTTATCTCAAGTACTTTTTCAACTGTTCCATTGTACCATGGCTGGTTTTGTTTGGGAAGAAAAAAAGCTCATTATATGGAAAAAGTTTGTTTTTAATTGCTAAACTTTCCGATAATTTGCTCATAAGCCATTGGATTAGCNNCTAAGCGGGGTTGTCACATAAGCCGATATACGGTTGGAAATGACTTGAACCATTTCAAGCCCGGACGACCCCATCAGACGGACACCTAAAGAATCGCCTACAATGCTTCGCGCGCGTTCAGGATCACGCATTTCCATTCTGGTATTTATTGACACCAGACCTTCGCTTATTGGATGTTCTGCAATTGGCTCCATTAAATGACCATTACAACGCACGCCATGCCCTTTCACGCCCTCATATAACTCTTCATGAATGACGTCGTTTATAAAGCTTAGGACAGGTTCTCCATCGTTAAACACTGCTAGCATAGAACAGAAGTTTCGCTTTTGTTTGACATAATTTAAAGTACCATCAATTGGATCAATTACCCAAATGAAGCCTTTTAAATCTTCAAATGTATCGTATGTCCCTTCTTCGCCCAGAATTTTGTGGTCCGGGAAATGTTCTTGAATTTTCTGAACGTAAAATTTTTCAATAAAACGGTCCATTTCTGTGACTAGGTCACTCGGATTTGTTTTTTCTTCCACTTTAATGGAGTTATCTGCTAAGGATTCACGTAGTATATCTCCGGCTTCTTCTACCCATCCCCGTATCATCTCGGCCATTGCAACATAATCAATCATCCTTGGCATCCTCCTACTTTCTATGTTTTTCCATATTAATGGTTTTCGCTTCTATTTTAGAAGCTTGCACAACTCTATATAAGGAATAATCTGATATTCTTTCAAATTCATTTCCAAGTCTTTTCTCTTCACCTTTTGAAGGTACAACTTCTTTGAAAGCACGGTATTTTCTCAAGAATTCGTCCCGATTAATACCCCCTTCATAGGCAGATTCAACCGCATTCCACATTGAAATCACTGAACCCATTTCTTGGTGAGTCCACTCTAAATCAAGCGGATAACTATAATTTTTCATTTATGACCTCCAGAATTGTTTCTTTTATCATATCACAAAAAAACCAGAAACGAGACACGCGGTCCTGTTCCTGGTTTGATTTGATTAAATATGGATTGGTAGTCCAAGTGCCAACTCAGCAGCATCCATAACTGTTTCAGATAGGGATGGGTGTGAGTGGATTGTCAACGCGATATCATCAGCGTTCATGCCTGCTTCGATAGCTAAACCTAGCTCAGCAATTACATCTGATGCGCTCACGCCGGCAACTTGTGCACCAACGATAACATTGTCTTCTTTTGTCGTTACTAAACGAACGAATCCTTCAGTAGCATCTAATGACAACGCACGACCGTTACCAGATAATGGGAATTTATGCCCTTTAACTTTTAGGCCTTGGTCTTTTGCTTCTTTTTCAGTTAAACCTACTGTAGCCAATTCAGGATCTGTAAATGCTACTGCAGGCATAGCTGTGTAGTCAATCGCAACTGGTTTGCCAGAAATTGCTTCGGCAGCAATTTTAGCTTCGTAACTTGCTTTATGAGCAAGAGCAGCTCCAGGAGTGATATCACCGATTGCGTAGATGTTTTTAATGTTTGTACGGCCTTGGTTATCAACTTTAACTAATCCACGATCAGTCAATTCAACCCCAACAACTTCTAAACCTAAATCATCTGTATTTGGACGACGACCAACAGTTACCATTACGTAGTCAGCTTCGATAGATTCTTCTTTACCAGCTGCTTCGTATTTAACAGTTACGCTGTCTCCGTTATCAACGGCTTCTTTAGCCATTGCGTTTGTAACGTATGTAATACCTTTATCATTGAATGATTTCTCAACCAATTTGACCATGTCTTTTTCAAACGATGGTAATAATTGTGGAGAACCTTCAAGAATTGTAACTTCTGCACCTAGGTTAGCATAAGCAGTACCTAATTCAGTACCAACTACCCCACCACCAACGATAACAAGTTTCTTAGGAACTTCTTTTAAGTTCAAGCCGCCTGTTGAGTCGATGATACGTCCGCCAAATTTGAATCCTTTGATTTCGATTGGACGGCTACCTGTTGCAACGATAGCATTTTTGAAAGTATATGTTTGTGCAGCGTCTTCAGTGAAAACACGTAAAGTGTTTGCGTCATTGAAGAAGGCAGTTCCCATAATAATTTCAACTTTATTTTTCTTCAACAAGTAAGAAATACCACTTGTTAGAGTGTTGACAACTTTTTTGTCTTTCCACTCTTGTGTTTTTGTAAAATCAAGTTTTACATTTTCAGCAGTAATACCGAAAGTTTCAGCATTCATTGCTTCTTGGTAACGGTGACCAGCAGCAATCAATGCTTTTGAAGGAATACAACCAACGTTTAGACAAACGCCGCCGATGTACTCTTTCTCGATAATTGCTACTTTTTGTCCCATTTGTGCGGCACGGATGGCAGCTACATAGCCACCAGGTCCGGAACCAATCACAACTGTATCTAGTTCAACTGCGAAATCGCCTACTACCATTCTAAAATCATCCTTCCATCAATAGTAATTCTGGATCAGCCAACAAACGTTTGATGTTGTTCAACGCTTTTTGAGCTGTTGCGCCATCGATAGCACGGTGGTCATAACTCAATGAAAGTTTCAATACGCGTCCTACAGCAAGTTCGCCTTCTGCATTCACGATTGGTTGTTGAGCAATTGTACCAATTCCTAAGATAGCAACTTCAGGATGGTTGATAACTGGTGTGAACCAACCGCCACCTACAGAACCTACGTTACTGATTGTGATTGAACCGTTTCTCATTTCAGCAGCTGCCAATTTGCCATCATGAGCTTTTGCAGCTAATTCATTGATTTCGTCAGCAATTTGGAACATACCTTTAGAGTCAGTATCTTTTACGTTTGGAACGTATAGGCCTGCATCTGTATCAGTTGCGATACCGATATTAAAGTAGTTTTTATAAACAATTTCATTTGTAGCATCATCAATTGATGAATTCAAAATCGGGAACTCGCGTAATGTAGCAGTCAAAGCTTTTACTACGTAAGGCAAGAAAGTCAATTTCGTACCACGGTCTGCAGCAACGTCTTTGAATTTCTTACGGTGATCCCATAGTTTAGAAACTTCTACTTCGTCATGGTGTGTTACATGCGGAGCAGTATGTTTAGAGTTAACCATTGCTTTCGCAATTGCTTTTCTCATTGGAGTCATTTTCTCACGTGTTTCACTTTCAGCAACATTTGAAGTATATGGTTGTGCTGGTGCCGCTTCTTTAGCTGCTGCTGGTGCAGAAGTAACTGCTGAAGTTGCTTCTTGAGCTGCTGGAGCTTGTGCTACAGGTGCTTGAGAACCGAAGTTATCAATATCTGCTTTAACAACACGTCCACCTTTTCCTGTTGGTGCTACTTGTGTAATATCTACGCCTTTTTCACGTGCATATTGACGTACAGATGGCATAGCTAGAATACGTTTGTTTGGATCTGCTGCTGTTGGAACGCTAGCTGGAGCATCTTGTGATACTGGTGCTGCTGCTGGTGTCGCTTCTTCAGCTGGTGCAGATGAAGCTGCATTGTTGTGACCAGGTGCATCGATTTCTACCAATACATCTCCGATTACTGCAACATTACCTTCAGGAACAACAATACGTACGATTGTACCTGTAACAGGAGATGGAATCTCTTCTACAGATTTGTCGTTTTGGATTTCTACCAATGTATCATCTTCGTTGATTGTGTCGCCTTCTTTAACTGGCCAAGATGCAACTTCACCTTCCATGATTCCTTCACCAAGTGCTGGTAATTTGAATTGGAAGACTCCGCCGCCTGTAGCTGGTGCTGCTGGCGCTTCTGTTGCCGCTGGAGCAGGAGCTGCTTCCGCTGCAGGTGCTGCTTCTTCAGTATCTTCATAACCAGGTACGTCGATTTCTACTAATACATCTCCGATTACTGCAACTTCACCTTCTGCAACTACGATTTTTGTAACCGTACCTGTTACTGGTGATGGAATTTCTTCCACAGATTTGTCGTTTTGGATTTCAACTAGCGTATCATCTTCATTGATTGTGTCGCCAACTTTAATTGGCCATGAAGCAATCTCGCCTTCCATGATTCCTTCGCCTAATGCTGGCAATTTGAATTTGTAAGCCATTATCATATCATCCCTTCGATTCGTTCTATCCCTTTTTGTTTTAATAAACAGGGAAAAATACAGTTTTAGAAAAACTGTATTCATCCTGTTCAATAAAATAAATTAGAAGTTGTATACTTCTTTAATTTTCGCTTCGATATCAGAAGCATTTGGTAACCAAGCGTTTTCTGCCTGACCAAACGGGAATACAGTATCAGGAGCAGCTACACGCCCGATTGGTGCTTCTAGTGAAAGAATAGCGCGTTCAGAAATTTCTGACATAACCATTGCTCCAACACCAGCTTGACGTTGTGCTTCTTGAACTACTACTACGCGGCCTGTTTTTTCAACAGATGCGATGATTGTTTCCACGTCTAATGGAGAAACAGTACGTAAGTCAACAACTTCAACTGAGATTCCTTCTTTTTCTAAATCTTCAGCAGCTTTAACTGCTTCACGAACCATTGCTCCGTAAGTAATGACAGAAACGTCTTTACCTTCGCGAGTAATAGCTGCTTTTCCGATAGGAACAGTGTATGACTCTTCTGGAACTTCATCACGGAATGAACGGTAAAGTTTCATGTGCTCTAGGTAGATAACTGGGTCGTTATCACGAATAGCAGAAATCATTAATCCTTTTGCATCGTAAGGGTTTGATGGAATAACCACTTTAACACCTGGAGATTGTGCCATTAGGCCTTCTAGGTTATCAGAGTGCAATTCTGGTGTATGTACACCACCACCGAAAGGTGAGCGAACTACGATAGGCATTTGGCGTGTACCACCCATACGGTAACGGTAACGAGCCATTTGCGCTACGATTGAGTCCATTACTTCGAATACGAAACCGAAGAATTGGATTTCTGGAACTGGACGGTAACCTTCAAGTGCAAGACCGATTGCCAATCCACCAATACCTGATTCAGCTAAAGGAGTATCGAATACGCGGTCTTCACCAAACTTTTCTTGTAGACCTTGAGTCGCACGGAAAACACCACCGTTTTTACCAACGTCTTCACCAAAAATCAGTACATTTGGATCACTTTCAAGTTCATTTGCAAGCGCATCTGTAATCGCTTGGATCATAGTCATTTGAGCCATGCCTATTCATTCTCCTTTGCTTCGAAAATTTCAATTTGTTCTTTGATACCTTGTGTTGGTTCTTCGAACATGTTCTTCAAGAATGAAGATACTTTTTGTTTAGGAGCTTTGTCAGCTTCCTTGATTGCTTCTTTAATTTCTTCTTTTGCAGCTTCAATTACTTCGTTTTCTTTTTCTTCAGTCCATAGACCTTTTCCAACCAAGAATTTACGCATACGGATTAGAGGGTCTTTTGCTTGCCATCCTTCTAATTCATCATTGTCACGGTAACGTGTTGGGTCATCACCTGAAAGTGTATGTGGTCCAAAACGGTAAGTGATTGTTTCAATAAGAACAGGTCCGTTTCCAGCAACTGCATATTCACGTGCTTTCTTAGTTACAGCATAAACAGCCAAGAAGTCCATACCGTCAACTTGAATACCAGGGATTCCAGCAGCAACAGCTTTTTGAGCCAATGTTACAGCAGCTGTTTGAACGTGACGAGGTGTCGAAATAGCCCAGCCGTTATTTTGGATAAAGAATAGTGCAGGAGCTTTGTAAGCACCAGCAAAGTTAATACCTTCGTAGAAGTCCCCTTGTGAAGAACCACCATCACCTGTATAAGTGATTGCTACGTTTTTCTTACCACGTTTTTTAAGTCCTAAAGCTACACCAGCATTTTGAATGTATTGAGCACCGATGATGATTTGTGGCGGTAAAGCCTTCAAATCACTGTACGAGAGAATTCCATCAGCGTGTCCTCTTGACCACAAGAATGCTTGCGCTAAAGGCAAACCATGTTTGATTAATTGAGGAACATCACGATATCCTGGAAGCAATACGTCTTCTTTTTCGATTGCAGCGATAGATCCTAATTGGCTCGCTTCTTGTCCAGCAGTTGGTGCGTAGAATCCTAAACGTCCTTGGCGGTTTAATGCAGTTGAGCGTTCATGTAGAATTCTTGACCAAACCATATCAGTCATGAATTGCACAAGTTCTTCATCAGAAACATCAGGCATTAAATCAGGATTTACGATATTACCTTCCTCATCCAAGATTTGAACCATGCGAAAATCTGTGTTTGACGGATTTAGTAATGCGTCAATATCAATTTTCTCTTTTTTTGTAACCATGCTAACACATTCCTCTCTTTACATTTGAGATTTCATCAATTTTGATGAGCTTTTTTTGTACAGTTCCAAAAAACTGTATTATTCTTGTTACCTCACATCAATAATTTACCACTGACCCCCATTTAATGCAAGGCATTGAATTTCTTTTTTTATGTTCTTTAACTGCCCTAACAACAATGGAAGCGCTTCTCTTTCGTTACTTGTTCAATTGTTAACGAACGTTTTATTGCTCTTTTCTCCTTGTTTTATTACGACTTAATAAGTCTGAAAGCGGCTCATCTGTGCTAGGCTGTTATATTATAACAAACGAACTGTATTAGTAATAACCTCATAGAATAGTCTTAATACCAACTTTACAATTGAAACAGCCTAATTACCCGAGTGTTACGTGACTTTTCATTCTCTATATTTAAGTATATAAACAAACACTTCGTAAGACTGTTACATTTTCCTGAGTGTATTTGGGTTATGAAAACATTCACAAACATAAAATTAATTTTTTCTAATCTGTTTTTAAATGGAATAAGCGGCCCTTTTCCTGCTGTTTAGTTATTTTCTTTAATAATATAATAAAAAAGAGTGGGAAATAATTCCCACTCCCTCACTGATTATTCTAAATGTGGGATAAAAGTCAGTCTCATTTTGCCTATATATAATCAAACAATTCCTTGATGCAGCATCGCATCCGCTATTTTAACAAATGATGTGATGTTAACCCCTGCTAGATAGTTGTTACCCAGATTATATTCTTGGCAAGTCTCGTCTACTGATTTGAAAATATTGATCATAATCTGTTTCAGCTGCTCATCCACTTGTTCTAAAGTCCAATGTCCATGAGACGCATTTTGTGCCATTTCTAAAGTACTTGTTGCTACGCCACCAGCATTTGCTGCTTTAGCTGGTCCGTAAAGGATGTTATTCTCAATATATAAATCAATTGCTTCTATATTACTTGGCATATTTGCACCTTCGCTGACACAATAGACGCCATTCTCAAGTAGCTGTTTCGCTTTAGTGCCGTCAATTTCATTTTGTGTGGCACAAGGCAACGCGATATCATACGGAACTGCCAGATCCCAAACACTTCCTTCTATATAACGACTTCCTTCTTTGTTATATTCAGTTAAGCGCTCACGACGAACTTCTTTAATATCTTGCAGCATATCACTATCAATACCATTCTCGTCATAAATGTAACCACTAGAATCTGAACAGGCAATAACCGTACCTCCGTACTCATGTACTTTCTTAATGGTATAAATAGCCACGTTCCCACTACCGGATACGACTACTTTCTGACCTTTAAACGATTTCCCATTGCTCTGCAGCATTTCTTCTGTGTAATAAATTAAACCGTAGCCTGTTGCTTCAGTACGACCCAAGCTTCCATTCATAACAACGGGTTTCCCTGTCAACACACCTGTCTCAGGGCTCACAAGTCTCTTGTACTGGCCATATAAATAACCTATTTCACGACCACCCACACCGATATCCCCTGCCGGAACATCCAACTGCGGACCAATGTGGCGATAAAGTTCTGTCATAAAGGACTGGCAGAAGCGCATAATATCCGCATCTGATTTTCCTTTAGGATCAAAATCTGAACCACCTTTCCCGCCACCGATTGGAAGTCCAGTCAAACTATTCTTAAATGTCTGTTCAAAGCCTAAAAATTTCAAGATACTTTCTGATACAGTAGGATGGAAACGTAATCCGCCTTTGTAAGGACCATTCGCTGAATTAAATTGAACGCGGTAGCCTTTATTTACATGAATATGGCCCGCTTGATCCATCCAAGGCACCTTAAACGTAATAATCCGTTCCGGTTCAGCCATCTGTTCCAGAATATTCCATTTTATATACTCTGGATTTTTTTCAATAGCAGGTTCAATGGTATTGAAAAATTCACGAACTGCTTGCAAAAATTCTTTTTGGTGCGGTCCTCTTTTTTCAACTTTTTGGTAAACTGCTTCGATATATTCTTTAGCTGCTGTCATTTTAATTCCACCTTTAACGGTTCAACCCAGAGATTTTAATTGTTTTATCATTTTACAATTGTACACTCTTTTAATTAGATATACAACAAACAATCTTTTTCGCATTTTCTCTAACTTTGTAGTAATATATAACAGATAACAAAGTTGTTATAGGCTATATACAGACAATAAAGGAGAGATGTTTCCGATGCTTACGATGGAAAATATCGTTCGGGAAGGGCACCCTGCATTGCGGGAAATTGCAGAACCGTTATCTTTTCCACTTAGTGAAGAAGACCTAACACTAGCGAACGAAATGATGGAATTTTTAGAAAACAGTCAAGATCCAGAAATTTCTGAAGAAATGGGATTACGGGCTGGCGTTGGTTTGGCTGCTCCGCAGTTAGCCGTTAACAAACGTATGATTGCATTACTCATTCCCGGCGAATACGAAGATGATCCGCCCGAACTACAAGAGGTAATGGTTAACCCAAGAATAGTGAGCCATTCTGTAGAAGATATCTGCTTGAAAGATGGCGAAGGTTGTCTATCAGTTGACCGTGACGTTCCAGGTTACGTTGTTCGACACAGTCGCATTACCCTTTCATATCAAGATGTGACGGGAAAAACGTTTAAAAAACGATTCAAGGGTTACCCTGCAATCGTGCTTCAACACGAAATCGATCACTTGAATGGTGTGATGTTCTACGATCACATTAACCAAGAAAGTCCAATGGCGCTTGATGAAGACGTTAAGATTCTTGGATAACAAAAGAAGCCACGCAAATGCGTTGGCTTCTTTTGTTATTTAGATAATTTTCTACTCTGCTTCTTCTTGGAACTGACTGTTATACAATTCAAAATAGAAGCCTGCTTTTTCCATCAGTTGATCATGTGAGCCCTGTTCAATAATTTGCCCCTTATCCATCACGAGAATCAAATCAGCATCCCGGATCGTTGAAAGTCGGTGGGCAATGACAAAACTTGTCCGCCCTTCCATAATCTTGGACATCGCTTTTTGAATCAACATTTCTAAACGTGTATCAACAGAACTTGTCGCCTCATCCAAAATCAATACTTTTGGATTGGCAATAAAAGTACGAGCAATCGTCAGGAGTTGCTTCTGACCCAAGGAAATGTTCGATGCTTCCTGATTAATAACCGTATCATATCCTTCACTCAACGTTTGAATAAAGTGATCAACGTTCGCGGCTTCGGCGGCTGCACGTACTTCATCATCAGTGGCTTCCAAGTTACCAAAGCGAATATTATCCGCAATCGTTCCTTGATATAACCACGCATCCTGCAGAACCATCCCAAATTGCGAACGGTAATCCTGACGGCTGTATGAACGAATATCGACGCCATCTAATTTAATAGAGCCAGAATCAACATCGTAAAAGCGCATCAGCAAGTTAATCATCGTCGTTTTACCTGCACCAGTCGGACCAACGATGGCAACAGTTTCCCCACTCTTAACATCCACATTAAAATTACGGATAAGCGGTTCTTTTTCTGTATAACTAAATGAAATATCATCAAAAGAGATATCCCCTTTAATAGTCATTGGAATGGACTGTGTATCTGTTTCAACCAATTCTTCTTCAGCCATGAAGCCAAAGATACGTTGTGTTGCCGCAGCAGCAGACTGAATGACGCCTGCCAATTGTGTAATCATCGTAATTGGTTGGTTGATCTGCCACACATATTGTGCGGCTGCTTGCACGTTACCGATTGTTAACATGCCGGCAACAACTTGCATAATCCCAAATCCAGCCATTGCGATATACGCCAAGTTGGAAACTAAGGCCGTTAACGGAGACATCAATCCAGAAATAAAGGCCGCCTTAAATCCGCTTTGACGAAGGTTATTGTTGATCGTTTCGAATTCACCTACAGAATCATCTTCTTTACCATATAACTTAATGACATTGAAGCCTGAAAGATTTTCTTGAACAAACCCATTCAATTGCCCCAAGTATTTCGCTTGGCCAGAGAAGTACGGCTGTGAAATGATGGTAATTTTTTTCGATAAAATATATGAAGTTGGAATCATAATGAAGGCAACAATTGCCAATTTCCAACTGATCAATACTAGCATCGTTACTGCGAAGAAAATACCGAGAATCGCATTCACGATTTGCAGGAGTGATTGTTGTAAAGCATTTGATACTGCATCTACGTCATTCGTTACCCGACTCAATACATCCCCAAAAGACTGTGAATCAAAGAATGAAACAGGTAAACGGTTGATTTTCTCATCTAAATCTGCTCTTAAATCTTGCATCGCAGCCTGAACCACTTTAGTCATAAAGCGTTGTGAGAAGAGAATCGTAGCTTGATAAACCAAAGCACGAAGGAAATAAATCAGCATAATACGGTAGATAAACGGATAATTAATGCCCGCATTCGTCTCGTTACGCAGCATATCCGCCACATTATTACCAATTTCAGTAATGGCTAACCCCAAAATATAGGGCTCGGCCACATTCAAAATCGACATGACTACTGTTAAGAAAATAGCTGCGAAGAAATGAAGTTTGTAAGGTCTAATATAAGTCCATAATTGAAACAATTGACTTACTTTTTTCGGTTCACTCATGCTAACTCCTCCTCTCTCATTTGAGAAGCCGCAATATCATAGTAAATTTGGCTCGTTTTTAGCAGTTCTTTGTGTGTTCCTTCTGCTACAACTTTCCCTTCATTTAAGACAATAATCTTATCCGCATGAAGGATTGTGCTGACACGTTGCGCAACGATAATGACTGTTGAACGACCGGTTTCTTTTTTCAAACGACCGCGCAAGCGTTTATCCGTTTGATAGTCCAAAGCCGAAAAACTGTCGTCAAAGATATAAATATCCGGGCGACGCACAACCGCACGTGCGATTGACAATCTTTGCTTTTGTCCACCAGATAAGTTGCTTCCGCCTTCTGACAGATGCTCTTCAAATTTTTCTGTCTTATCCAAAATAAAATCTTTTGCTTGCGAAATATCAGAAGCTTCTTCCATTTCTAATTCAGTCGCATTCACTTTGCCGTAACGCAAGTTTTCAGCGATTGTTCCGGTAAATAGCAAGGATTTCTGAGGGATATAACCAATTTTTTGACGGAGTGCTTTCAAGTTATAATCACGTACATCATGTCCGTCAATAATGATGCGACCTGCGGTAACATCATAGAAGCGTGGAATTAATTGTAGAAGAGTCGACTTCCCACTTCCCGTACTTCCTATGAACGCAATGGTCTGCCCTGGTTCCAGCGAAAAGTTAACATTTTCGATAACCGGCGTTTCTTTATTGTCCGGATACGAGAATGAAACATTTTCAAAAGTGATGTAACCATGTGTTTCTGTTTCCGTAATGCCGGCTTCATTTGGCGAAATCGAGCTTACGGTATCGAAAACTTCTTGGATACGTGCTGCTGAAACTGCCGCACGTGGGTACATCATAAAGACGATAGCAAAGTTCAAGAATGAGTAAAGCGCGTGGAAACTGTATTCCACATAGGCAACCATGTTCCCTATTTGCAGATCGCCACTTTCAATTAGCGGCGCTCCCATAAAGACAATCGCAATAATAATCAAATTAATGATGTGAGAAAATAGCGGCTGCGTCCAGGCCATTAAATAGAAGAGACGACGACTGACAGTACTGTATGCCTCGTTCACAATGGCAAAACGTGACGATTGAAATTTCTCACGTACAAATGCTCTAACAACACGCAATCCGGTTAAGGATTCACGCAAAGTCAGGTTAATGTTATCTAAATTCTCTTGTTGCGCTTCAGACAAGGGACGGGATTTCTTACCAATAATTAAAACAAATATTAATAATGCCGGAAATGCCGGTATTAAAATAACAGATAACTCGCGACTTGTTTGGAAAATCATATAGAAGCTGGCAAACATCATCAATAATGTAGCTAAGCCCAAACGTAAAACCATTTGTCCAAACTGCATCAAAATAAAAGCATCATTGGTTACGCGCGTAACTAATGATGAAACACCTAATTTATCAAACTCTTCATGGGAGAAGGTTTGAATTTTCTTATACATATCATTTCGCATTTCAGCTACCATATTTGTTGTTAAACGGCTGGTTGTATATGCAACCAAACTCCGCCCTAACAACCCGGCAACAGAAAATAATAACATCAAAATAATTGTCCTTGTAATAAACGATTGCTCTACACCAGCGATTGCGCCATCAATTAATTTTGCCAACATTGTCGGCAGGCCAAGTTCTACAAAAATAAAGCCAAAAGAACCCACAACATTCAAGAGCAGAATTAATCGGTATCGTTTAATATAACGCCATATTAAGCTCACTTTCCATCCTCCAGTTCATTTTTTTACATCCATCCCCCTAGTGTATCCAAAGTTTTGCAAAAGGTCTACAGGAATTTTACTTTATTTTGAAATGTGTTTTCAAGTAATTTAGTTAGATTTCTATGCGTACCTGTCTTGATTGTGGTAAACTGAGACTAGTAATTGTATAGAAAATACAATAATGGAACCGGTATGGAATTATTTTGTTTTTTCAATGCGAATTAAAAGAATTTTCAGGAGTGATTAAATATGTTATTTAAAGCAACATACCAAGCAAATAAATTCGATGTGCCTACAAGAGAAACGACACTATCGCTTTATTTGGAAGCAGAGAATGAAATTGAAGCAAGAAAAATTTTGGATAAACACACCCCCTACAATATTGAATTTATCCAACCTATAGAGGGTAAGCATTTAGAGTATGAGCAAAACCAACCTAACTTCGAAGTTACGGAGTTCCCTCAATGAAACCAAATATACGCAATAATGAAGTAGGAGTTTTTGCCTTAGGGGGTTTAGGCGAAATCGGTAAAAATATGTACGCCGTTCAATATCAAGACGAACTTATTATTCTTGATTCCGGCGTCATGTTCCCCGAAGATGATCTATTAGGAATTGACTATGTTATTCCAGACTACTCTTATCTCGTACAGAACAAAAACAAGATTAAAGGTCTCTTTATTTCTCACGGACACGAAGACCACATCGGTGGTATTCCTTTCCTACTAAAAGAATTAAATATTCCTATCTATGCGGGTGAAATCGCCTTAGCGCTTATCCGCAACAAACTGGAAGAACACGGCCTCTTACGTGACGCTGTTCTCCATGAAATTAAAGACGACACAGTGATTAAGTTCCGCAAAACAAGCGTCAGCTTCTTCCGTACCACTCACAGTATTCCGGATACACGCGGAATTGTCGTGAAGACACCACCTGGTAACATTGTTTTTACCGGTGACTTCAAGTTTGATTTCACGCCCGTTGATGGAAGTCCTGCTGATTTGCACCGTCTTGCACAACTTGGTGATGAAGGCGTCCTATTGCTTCTAAGTGATAGTACAAACGCAGAAATTCCTGAGTTTACTAAATCTGAGCAAGTTGTGGGCCAGTCCCTATCCAACATTATTCAAAAAGTTGAAGGACGGATTATCTTTGCATCTTTCGCTTCAAACATCTCCCGTTTGCAACAGGTAGCTGAGGTTGCCATTGAAACAGGAAGAAAAATTGCTATTTTCGGTCGTAGTATGGAGAACTCTTTCCGCACTGCCCGGGAACTTGGTTATATTTCAGCACCGGATGATACTTTTATCGATGGCCGCGAATTGAACCAATACCCGGCCGACAAAGTATTGATCGTTTGTACCGGTTCTCAAGGTGAGCCAATGGCCGCTTTAAGTCGTATTTCGAATGGTACGCACCGTCAAATTACAATTCAACCATCTGACACAGTTATTTTCTCAAGTTCACCAATTCCTGGGAATACAGCGAGTGTAAACCGCGTAATCAACCAACTATTGGAAGCTGGCGCACATGTTATTCATGGTCGCTTAAACAATGTTCATACTTCTGGACACGGTGGACAACAAGAAATGAAACTGATGCTTCGTCTATTGAAGCCTAAATATTTCATGCCTGTCCATGGGGAATTCAGAATGTTGAAGATTCATGCTGGTCTAGCTGAACTATGTGGCGTACCGCGTGAAAATTGCTTCATCTTGGATAACGGTGAAATTATTGCTCTTACCAGCGATACAGCGCGTCCAGCGGGAGATTTTCCTGCAATGGATGTGTATGTAGATGGAAAAGGAATCGGTGATATCGGTAATATCGTTTTACGTGACCGTCGTATTCTTTCTCAAGATGGTTTAGTCGTTGTTGTTATGACAGTTGATTTTAATTCGCGCCAATTGGTTGCAGGTCCGGATATCCTTTCACGTGGTTTTATCTATATGCGTGAATCTGGCGACCTCATCAGTGAAGCGCAAGGAATCATCAAGAAAAACGTTAATGAAGCACTCGCTTCTAACAACAAATTAAACGAACGTCGCTTGAAAGATACGGTTATTGATGCCGTTCAACCTTTCTTGTATGAAAAAACAGAACGTCGCCCAATGATCGTTCCAGTTATCATGCCACTATAACGAAAACTATAAATCCCCTCGCTATCTTTATTCAGTAGCGAGGGGGTTTTTCTCTGTCCGGATTATGGGATTTTGATTGAAGTGCTAACTCAAATGCATTTTCCAGTTTGAGTTAGCACTTTTGTTGGAAAACACTGACTCAGAATCAAAATAACGTTTAAGTCGTCGTTTTTTAAACAAAAAAATAGAAAGACCAACAATTGGCCCTTCTGTTTTTATCTACTGTTCTCTTTTGTGATAGAGATAGTCTGGTTCATTTAATTTATCATCCATAATAACTTCTAGGTCATGACCACTGAAGAACCAGTCATCATTTTTTTCGATGAAGTATGGAATATTATTTAGTGTTGTAATCGCAAGAGGATCGTTTGGTTTGTCCACGATAATACCCAGTGAGAACCCTTCATGCAACGGACTGCTGCCATACACTTTCCCCAAGAAACGAACCCCGCTACCTTCTGGAATACCGATTTCTTCTTCAAACCATTTTTGTGCACGTTCATCAATAATAATTTTCATGATTATTTGCGTCGGAGTGATTATCCGACTCCCCCTCTCCAGGTGCTTTTGATAATACCATCATAACACAGCATTATAACTCTGTGTTAATTGTTTGTTCTGATATTAGCTATTCTGAGTGAAACACCTAGAAATACTGTATTATTTTACTAAGTCATGCTTGAAAGCATAAATGGTAGCTTGCGTTCTATCATCTACTTCTAATTTCGATAAGATATTTGAAACATGCGTTTTTACTGTCTTTAAAGTGATAAAAAGCTGATCAGCAATTTCTTGGTTCGAACAACCTTCAGCGATTAGTAACAGAACTTCCATTTCCCGAGCTGTTAAATCTTCGTGTAAGAAATGCGGAATTTTACGGGTCAAACGTTCCAACATTTTATCGGTTACTTGTGGCTCCAAGACTCGTTCGCCTTTATAAGTCGAACGAATTGCATTCGCAATTTCATTCGCCGATGACGTCTTGAGCATATACCCCGCTGCTCCAGCTTCAAGGGCTGGGTAAACTTTCTCGTCATCAATAAAGGAGGTTACAATAATTATTTTGGCTTCTGGCCATTCTTTTAAGATGGCTTTGGTTGATTCAATGCCGTCCATGACTTCCATAACCAAATCCATCAGAATAATATCTGGTCTTAAATCCAAGGCCATTTCATACCCAATTTGTCCGTTTTCACTTTCTCCAACGACGTTTATGTCATCTTGAATGGATAAGTAAGCGGAGTAGCCGAGGCGAACCATTTCGTGATCATCCACTATTAGAACATCTATCATTGCATCTTCCTCCTTAATCTTCCGTTGTATTCGGGATTCGAATGTCGATTATCGTTCCCTGTTTCGGGAAGCTGATAATTTTACACGTACCCCCCAGACCGCTTACACGCTCGCGTATATTCATTAGCCCATAATTTCCTGATTTTTTTACTTTTGTATCAAATCCAACCCCGTCATCGAAAACGCGTAAGTTGATATCCTGCTCATTTTGCAGAAGGTGAACTTCCAACGTTTTTGCTTTAGCGTGTCTCAATGTATTGGAAAGCAGTTCCTGAATAATCCGGAACAAATGATCTTCCACACCGGGGATTGTATCGATTGGCGAAATCTCCCATTTTAAATTAATCTGGACTTTGGTCTGTAGTTCCGTTAATAATTGCTCAATCCCTTTACGTAACGTTTTCCCTTCCAACTTAACGGGTCTTAAGTGAAGGAGTAAAGCACGCATCTCTGATTGTGATTCATTAATAATAGACTCGATTAACTTTAATGATTTTTGTGTTTTTTCTGGTAAAGTAGCTGACTGTTCATTCAGAGCGGAGAGCATCATCATCGCCGCAAAGAGTTGTTGGCTCACCGAGTCATGTAATTCTCTGGCGATTCGGTGTCTCTCATTTTCAAGAATTTCTTCTTTCGATTCATTTCCAAGCATCTGTGGAACACTACTTAATTCTTGCACTTCTCGCGAAAGCGAAAGTAACTTTTTGCGTAATTGTTCAACTTCTTCTTCAATCTGTTCTGAGCTAATTCCTACTCCGTGAAACAAATCAATTGCTTGAGTGGCACTATTATAGTTACCACTGTTTAATTGGTGAAGTCTTCCGCTTACATTTTTTTCCGTTTTAAATAGGGAATACGAAATAAGGATTGCTAATAAAAGTGCTAAAAAAAATACAATGGTCCCCAATAAAAATAGAACAGGAACATAGAAGTTCTCAACTTTCCAGAGGTCCCCCAAGGTTAGAACAGGTCGCAACGAGAAGAGTGTCGCCACAACTGTTAAAGACAAGACGACAAAGGTGACAAAGAATACTTTTAAGAAAGACGAACTTCTCATAAATAAATCACCTCAAAATCACCAAAGAATGAGCTTGATACTATTTTAATTTTACGTGTCGCAGTTGCATAATTTTTGCTGTACAGCGTAATGGATTCATTCGTTAAATGAAAAGGCTCATTGTCGAACAGTGCCAGCCCTTGGACTGCCGAATGTTGCAGACATATTCCCACGCCCATCGGAATGATAACACGCGTTTGTCCAATACCTTTGCGAATTAAAATGACGTTATCTTCGTCGGGTAATAACGTGTTGCCTAGATCGATAATCGTGTCGCCCATCAATACTGAAATGTTAATGTCATCCCATTCGAAAACAGAACTGCCGATTGTTGTATCGCCCAACCACTTCTGTTTGCGTCGTTTACCGGATCGATTAGTCGGCTCT